>LULW01000540.1_pt1 | contig 10084 bp, 7 predicted proteins | sample 729531 | NCBI WGS metagenome assembly LULW01 (sample SAMN03860279, study PRJNA289734) | marine metagenome | biome: seawater column; feature: ocean; material: water; isolation source: Red Sea water column Station 108 - depth 10m | place: Saudi Arabia: Red Sea | collected 2011-10-15 | depth 10 m | reverse complement strand
ATACAATTGCGGTAACAAAAGATGGTTCAGAAATTTTAACGAAGAGAAATGAAGAATTTCAATGATTGAAAAGATCTCTAAACTTAACAATGAATTTAATAAATCCTTCCCTGAAGTCTATCTAAAACCATCAAAAGTCAATAAATTTCTAAGAAAATACTCAAATGAAGTTGAGAGAAAAATTAAAAAAAGATTTCTTGATCTTGATCTTGATAAAAATTTTGTAATTTATGCCAATGGAGGTTTTGGTAGAAAAGAAATTTTTCCAATTTCAGACATTGACATATCAATTGTTGAAAAAAATAAATCAAATAATTTTAAAAATCTTGAAGAATTTATTTCTTATCTATGGGATCAAGGATATAAAGTTGGTCATTCTGTTAGATCGATTTCGGATATTAAAAAAATATCAAAAAAAGACATAAGAGAGTTCACATCTTATCTAACAAGACGCCCAATCATTTCGACAAATGAAATGGACAATAAAATTAACTATGCTCTATCCAAACTTTGGTCCAAAAATAATTTCTACAACACAAAATTTATAGAGCAGCAACAACGACACAGTAAATTTTTCTCTACAGCTTTTAATTTAGAGCCAGATTTAAAAGAATCTCCAGGAGGACTCAGAGATTTTCAATCTGCATTATGGATCCTTCAACACTGCTTTGATTTAAGAACAACCGGTGAAATATCTAAATCAAAAATATTTAATAGTGAGCTGAATGATGCGCTTGATGCGTATAACTTTATAAAATCTTTAAGATTTGCTACTAACATAATAACAAATCACAACAGACTAAATTTTGAAGCTCAGGTTGAAATTTCAAAAAAAGCTAGACTAGGTAAAAGATCTGCAAAAAACTCAGTTGAAAAGATGATGAAAAAATTTTATGAAATGGCGGCAGTACTTTCATACTTTAATGAGATTGTTTATGAGAAATATAACGAAAAATATCCTAAAAAAAACTATTTTCAAAAAATTAAAGGTATTCACAAATATGGCAGCAAAATTGGAATTGAAAATATTAATCTTAGGAATAATAAAAACCTTATATTTGAAATATTTGTTGAAATTGGTAAAAGTAAAACAATAAATTCAATTGACACTAAAACTAAATCGCTCATTCGAAAAAACATTAACTTTATTGATAAAGAGTTCAGAAAAAATGAAGAGTATGCAAGTCAATTCTTAGAAATATTAAGATCTAAATATAACCTTTCATCAATATTAAGGACAATGAAATCACTTGGCGTTATGCAAGAGTATATTCCAGAATTTAAGAGTGTTGTAGGACAAATGCAATTTGATTTATTTCATACTTACACTGTAGATGAACATACATTTAAAGTGGTAAGAAACATGAGACAAATGAAATTAAATAAGCAAACTGGATTTGAATTAGAGCATGAATTAATAAATAAATTACCAAAAATAGAAATTTTATATGTTGCAGGATTATTTCATGACCTCGGAAAGGGTAAAGGCGGAGATCACTCAGAAATTGGAGCCAAGACAAGTAAAAGATTTGCAAAAAGATTGGGTATGTCAAAGACAGATGCAGATTTAATATCTTGGCTTGTAAAGAAACATCTTATAATGTCATCTATTTCCCAAAAAAAAGACATTGGTGATCCCAATACAGTTAATGAATTTGCTTCAGTAGTTGAATCAAGTGAAAAATTAGATTATTTATATCTTCTCACAATTAATGATATCAGAGCTACAAATCCTGCTCTTTGGAATGGCTGGAAGCATCTTTTATTGAAAGACCTTTATTTATTGACGAGATCAAAGATTAATAAAGAACCTATGAAAGCATCATCTCAGATTTCAATAGAAAGACAAAAAAATGTATTCGATAGCCTTGATACTAAGGAAGAAAAAGAATTTATAACGCATCATTTTAAAAATTTTGAAGACAATTATTTCAATAAAAATTCGTCGAGTTCTCTATTATGGCAATCAAAATTAATACTAAAAAATAAAAATAAAGAATTTGTTATTGGCTGCAAGCAAAAATTTAACGAACTCATAGAGATATTTGTAAAAGTTGATGATTCTCCAGGCTTATTTTATAAATTAGTTAATATATTTGATCGTGCAGGACTTGAAATTATTGACGCAAGTATCTTTACATCAAAAGATAATCAATTTGCAGCAAATACATTTATTACAAAGTTTTCTCGGCAAGACAGAGTTCTTAACAAATCAGAATTAATTGAATTATCTTCTAAAATTGAAAAAAACTTTCATGCAGTTGATCAAATTACCGAAAGAAGAAAAGTTAAGAAAAAAAATGCTAAATTTGAAAAAATTGTAAAAATAGATGTGTCCATAGATATAAATAAAAATAGGAACCTAATAACAGTTGAAACGGTTGACAGTTCCGGTTTACTAGCTAATATTTCAAAAGTATTTTTTGAAAATGATGTCTCAATTTACTCTGCAAGAATCAATACATTGGGTGAAAGAGTTGAGGACACTTTTGAAATAGAAAATTTCAATAAAAAGTTAGTTCCAAATTACAAAATTAAAAAAATTATTTCAGAATTAAAAAAAGTGGTTTAAAGAAAATGAAAATTCATGGAGAAGGCATTGCAAATAAGTCTGAATCTGGACAGATACTTGACGTATATTTTCCAAATATAGAATTTGATAATCAAAAGACAGAATTTAAAACTATTAAAATTACTTCTAATGCTCAAGAAATTATTATGCTTGATTGGTCAAAAAATGATTTAGATGAACCAATTAAGAATGCTGCAGATGCATATTTTAAATTACATTTAATTTCTAACAGGTTTGTATTACCGAACACTGTAAATCTAGATGGGTTATTTGAATGCTTGCCAAATGTAGTATGGACAAATAAAGGACCTATTTCTATTGATGAAATAGAATTAAGATTGAAAGAATCGAAATCTGGAAAGAATGATTTATATATAAGATCCATAGATAAATTTCCATGTCTTACTGATTATGTTGTTCCAAAGAAAGTTAGAATTGCTGATGCAAGCAGAGTGAGGCTTGGAGCATATTTGAGTGCTGGAACAACAGTAATGCACGAAGGATTCATTAATTTTAATGCTGGGACCTTGGGTAAAGCGATGATTGAAGGAAGAGTTTCAGCTGGAGTAGTAATTGGTAATAACTCTGATTTAGGAGGTGGTGCCAGCACCATGGGTACTCTTTCAGGAGGCAATGATACAAAAATATCTATTGGAGAAAATTGCCTTATTGGTGCAAATGCAGGAGTAGGCATTTCGTTAGGTGATAATTGTATTGTTGAAGCAGGTTTATACATTACTGCTGGAACTAAAATCAATGTAACTAAAGATAAAAATGAATCGCCACAGATTGTCAAAGCACGAGATTTATCTGGTAAGTCAAACCTTCTTTTCATTAGGGATTCTTTGACTGGAATGGTCATGGCTAAACCAAATCAAAAAAAATCTAATTTAAATAAAGAACTGCACTCAAATGATTGATTTTCTTCAACAACTTATAAGAATTAAATCACTTTCTCCAAATGATGAAGGTTGTTTTGATCTTATTGAAAAAGAATTAAAGGAATTGAATTTTAAATGCGAACGAATTAATTATCAGAACGTAGAAAATTTGTATGCAACGATAGGAGATTCTGGAAAACTTTTTTGTTTTCTTGGGCATACCGATGTAGTTCCAAGTGGGCCTGAAGATAAATGGAAATACCCACCCTTCTCAGCAACAATTGAGCAAGATATTCTATATGGTAGAGGAACAGCGGATATGAAATCATCTGTCGCTGTTTTTATGGAAAGTGCAAAAGAATTTCTAAAGACCATAGAAAAGCTTAATTTCAGATTAGCAATATTACTAACATCTAATGAAGAAGGTAATTCTAAAGATGGATTTATCGATAAGATTGTTGAAAAAATGATAGATGATGATGAGCATATTGATTTTTGCCTTGTTGGGGAACCAACATCTAGTAAGAAAGTTGCTGATTGTGCAAGAGTAGGAAGGCGAGGATCACTCGGAGGTAAATTAAAAATTTTTGGTAAGCAAGGACACATAGCCTATCCCGAAAATGTTATCAATCCAATATTTTTATCAAGTGACTTAATTACAAAACTAAAAAACAAAAAATGGGATAATGGGAATGATATTTTTGATCCAACAAGCTTTCAAATTTCTAATATAAGTTCTGGAACTGGTGCTCATAATGTTGTCCCTGGCAATCTTGAAATAATATTTAATTTCAGGTTTTCGACTGAATCATCTGAACAAAGCTTAAAAGCTGATTTTGAATCGATAATCAATGATCTTGGTATAAATTATGAATGTGAATGGGATCTTAACGGAGATCCTTATTTAACAGAAGAAAATTTCTTCAAGGATATAGTCTGTTCCTCTGTTGAAGAGATAACAGGATATCTTCCAGAATTGAATGCTAAAGGTGGAACTTCAGATGGACGATTTGTAGCAAAAATGAATACTGAAATTGTTGAATTAGGTCCTGTTAACCAGTCTATTCACCAAGTTGATGAGCACGTAAAAATTAGTGATTTATGGAAATTAAAGGATATTTATAAAAATATTCTAGTAAATCTTAATCAAAATCTTTAGATTTTTTCTTTCTATTATATTTTGTCTTATCTTTATGAGTTTTTGGTTTGTGAAACTTATCCATGTTTTTTTTAACAGGATCTTTTTTTTTAATTCGCGCCATGCATCAGCTTTTTGAGAAGAGGTGTAATTATTGCTAAGAATATTCCACAACCTATTGCGATTAGTCCAACATCAGTATAAACATCCATGAAAGCTTGTTTTTGAGCTAGATTAAAAACATCGCTTGCCTCTCCTGAAGACTCTGATGCAGTTGCTCTAGCAATTAATCCAGCTACATAGTTTCCAGCTGCAGAAGCAAAAAACCACATTCCCATCATAAAACCAACAATTCTCTGAGGAGATAATTTGGTAACGGATGAAAGTCCAACAGGAGACAAGCAAAGCTCTCCTAGGGTATGCAACAGATATATTAGTATTATCCAAAATACGCCTGTTTGAAGTCCCTCAGATGATTTCATGCCATAAACTAGAGCTAAAAATCCTAATCCAACAAAAACAATACCAATTGAGAACTTGATTGGTGTAGATGGTTCCATATTTCTTTTTGCAAGAGCTATCCATAAAAGAGCAAAAAGAGGAGCTATTGTAAATATAAATCCAGCATTTAGAGATTGAAACATAGATGCTGGGACTTCCCAACCAAAAATTACTCTATCAACACCTCTATCAGTAAGAATGTTTAATGAAGATCCTGCCTGTTCAAATAAAGCCCAAAATATCAGTGAAAATAATATTAAAATCCCCACAACTATTAATCTGTCTCTTTCTTCAGGAGCACATTTTAATAGAGAATAAAATAACCATGCGCCAATAAAAATGACTCCAAAGCCTCCTAATAATTGCCCCACCAACTGTGAATTTTGAACTAAAAACCATGTTATTAAGACCATCACAACACCAGAAATATATGCCCAATTTTCATATGAAATTCCGTTAATCTTTGTCATATATTTGTTTGATGGTGGCTCTGCTAAGCCCTCAAGATATTTTTGTCCCCATAAAAATATAATTAATCCCAGCAACATACCAATTCCAGCAGCTCCAAAACCATATGCCCAACCAATTTCTTCTCCTAAGTATCCGCAAAGGAGTGTCGCAGTAAAAGCACCAATATTTATACCCATATAAAAAATTGTAAAGCCCGAATCTCTTCTTGGGTCTCCTTCTTCATACAAAGCTCCAACCATTGTTGAAATGTTTGGTTTTAAAAAACCTACACCTGAAACTATTAAAGCTAACGAAAGATAAAAAACCTGTTCGCTGCTTTCTACTGTCATGCCTAAGTGTCCAAACACCAATAAAATGGCGCCATAAGTTACAGCTTTCTTTGATCCTAAAATTTGATCAGCTAACATTCCTCCAAAAACTGGCATTATGTAAACTAAAGATGTGTAAGCTCCATAGATTAAATAACTTGTTGTGTCAGTAAATTCCCAATGCTTTGTTAGGTAAAGTATCAGAAGTGCTCTCATTCCATAATAAGAGAATCTTTCCCACATTTCTGTTGCAAAACATACAAATAAACCTTTGGGATGTCCAAGAAAATCTGAAGTAGAACTCATAATAATTTATTTTTTTTTATAATTTAGTACTATACCAAAATGTCTGAAAATTCACATAAAGTATTTCCTCTTAAAAGAATAGCTGCGGCCATATACGATTTATTATTATTACTTGGTGTATGGTTTGCATCAGGATCAATAGCTGTATGGATAAATGGAGGTATTATTGAGAGTAAATGGATTGGTCCATTGATTGTATTTTTAAGCACATGGATTTTTTATGGATATTTTTGGACACATGGCGGCAAAACACTTGGAATGGCGGTCTGGAAATTTGAAATTTACAGTCTCGATAAAAAACCAGTAACCTTTTATCAGATATCAATTAGGTACTTTTGTAACCTTTTAACATTTTTTTTATTTGGGCTCCCATTAGTCTTAATTTATTTTACAAAAAACAATCTTTCACTAAGTGACATCATTTCAAAAACAACGTATCAGAAAATTTAAATTTTCCGATAAGAGTTAATTGCAAGCAACGCCAAAAAAATAGATGGGATCATTACTCCAATTAAAACTGACAAGTTAAATGAAATAAATATCCCAATTGATAAATCCTGCATAAGCTTATAGACAAAGGCACCAAAAACAGAAATTGTAATTCTTGCCCCAATGTTTAAATCTCTTAGTGAACCAAATATCAGTGACCCAAAATATGCAATTAATGCAAAAATAGATAGTGGAATAAGTACTACTTTATATAAAGCTTTATCAATGTGCTGTTTGAAAAGAATATCATCCTCAAGTTTGCTTTCGATAAATAATTTTTTTAAATAATAGAGTTCTGAAATATTTTCGTTTTGAATATTTTTTATCGAAATTCTTGATTGTATTGGAATAACAAAATTTACTTGCTGATCATTACCAAATACTATTTTAGTATCATCAATCTTAGCTAATTTTGACTCAAAAACATTTATTTCCTTATCATCAATCAACTTTATTAGTTTTGCATTAAAAATATTATCTTCAATAATATCTTGATAACCTAAAAATAAATCATTTTGATTTATCCATTTGTTCTCATTAGAGGCTATTACTTTTTCTAGTAGAACATTCTTGTTAATTTCTGCATTTATATATGACTTTTTGAATATAACTTCATCAAATAATATAAGTAAAGTTGCTAATAATATTGGCCCAATAGAACTTATTAAAATTATTTTAAACGGCGACTTTCCAGCAGATCTAAGAACATTTAAATTACCTTCTTGATGAGAAATTGCCAATGCAATCATGACTCCCAATAAGCATGCCCCCTCAACAAAATCGATTAGTCTATGCGGCATTGACTGAAAAACATAAACTAAAATGCTAGTGAAAGTATATCTTTCTGAAATATTCTCCAATTCAGAAATTAAAGAGAATATAGAATCAAGTATTCCAAATAATATTAAAATGGATATTGAGAAAACAAATGATCTCTTTATTAAATATAAATTAAAAATACCCATTAACTTACAATCCATACAAAGAGAAAAATAATAAAAATTATCAGCATTATTCTTGGAAAATAACCTTTTTTGAAAATAATGTTTGGTTTTAAAAAATCTTGCCAAAAAAGACCAAACAACCCTATCAAAAGAAATAACAAGTGAGTCAGCCAAATATAGTATTGCGAAAGCGAATTGTCCCCATCAATGAGATCTCTGGTTAAAATAAGCAAACTCAAATAAAAAATATAAATGGCTATTGCAGGAAAAAATACTGATAATCTTCCCTGCCTAGGTTCAACTTTTGAAATACTAATACCAATAAGTAACAGAATAAAGATTGTGATTGGAATTGAAATATTCCAAAGAAACTCGGATTTAGAGGACTTAAGAGAATAATCAAAAAGTTTTGAAAGTGATAAACCACTTAAAGAGGAAGTATCATTATCTATTGGTATTTTAAGTTTTCCAAAATCTGAAGTTATTTGATTTTTTGATTCAAAGATTCCTTGATGCAACTTTCCATCCTCAAATTTAAGATCTAATTCTGCTCCATGATTCTGAGTATATGGTGCTACGAACAAACTTAATATTAATGTGGAAAAAAAGAATGCAATTGCTTGAGGAAATAAAAACTTCAAAAGATTGTTTTTTGACAAGCCAGCAGAAAAATAACCATATATTTCATTTTCTGCATACATTCTTGAAATTGTCACAACTACACCAAGAAAAAATGAAAAAGGTATTAGTAAGGTAATGAAATCTGGAAACCTAAGAACAACAACTTTTAATATTATATTTGGGTCCAATAGGCCCTCAGAAGCCTGCTCAAAATATCCAACAAATCTTGATCCAATAACTAAAAAAAAGAAAATGAATAATATGGCGACACTCGATTTTAAAACCTCAATATTCAAACTTTTTGAAAGAATATTTTTTTTATACATGCCTTGTGAAGTATGATGCATTACAATATTTATCTTATCAGTAAATACTATTACAGGAGAACTTAAATGGCATATAAAGTTTTAAATAACGTTTCAGTAAAAGATGTAACTTCGTCTGATTTACTATCTCTTAAAACAGATTTATTAGTAATTGTGATAAATAAAAACACCAAGGATAAAGTTGTTAATCAACTTGCAAAAGATGTTTCGTCACATTTAAAAGAATCTGGAAGCTCAGTATTGGTTCCAAACGCTAAATCATTTAACGCTAAGAATGTACTTTTAGTAAAAGGATTCCAGGATAGTGATCAAATTCACAAATTAATCTCAATGTATCAATCAATAGCACAAAAAGGCAATCAGTTAAAAGCCAAAGATATTTCAATAATGCCAGGGACGGTTTATCCAAAAGGTAAGTGTGAGATGTGGCTAATTGAAATGGTAGCTAAAACTATTGAATCAAACGTCTATATTTTTTCTGAAACATGCAATAAAACTGCAAAAAAACCAAGTGTTAAAAAGCTTAACATTCTAGTATCTTCTCTTACAAAATCTGATTTGATAAAAGCCAAAAACGCTGCAAAAAAAGGATACGCAATTGGTGAGGGAGTAAATAGTGCCAAATATTTGGGTGATCTGCCTGCTAATCATTGCACACCAAGAATCATTGAAAAGAAGGTAAAGGCAATGACAAAAGATTTTCCAAAGCTAAAAGTAAAATCATTCAATGAAAATCAAATGAAAAAAATGGGTATGGGTTCATTTTTAAGTGTCTCTAGAGGAAGTGAAGAGCCTGCAAGAATGATGGTAATTGAATATAAAGGTGGTAAATCATCAGAGAAACCAGTTGCTTTAGTAGGAAAAGGGGTAACTTTTGACACTGGTGGAGTTTCAATAAAACCTAGTCCTGCAATGGATGAAATGAAATGGGATATGTGTGGTGCAGCAACAGTATTTGGTGTCATGTCAATGCTTGCAAGACTAAATGCCAATGTAAACGTTGTTGGAATTATGGGTTGTGCTGAAAATATGTGTTCATCAAAGGCTACAAAACCAGGTGATGTTGTCACTTCAATGTCTGGACAAACTATTGAGATACTAAATACTGATGCTGAAGGACGACTTATTCTTGCTGACTGTTTAACTTATGTTGGAAAGTATAAGCCCTCACATGTAATTGATATGGCCACATTAACAGGTGCAGTTGTAATTGCTCTTGGAAGACATGCCAGCGGTGTAATGACAAATGATCAACATCTTGCAGATATGATCATTGAATCTGGTGAAGAGTCTGGAGACAGAGCATGGCAATTACCTTTATGGGATGAACATCAATCATGTACAAATACAAAATATGCAGATTTAGCTAATATTGGAGGTGGAAGAGAAGCAGGCACTATTCACGCTGCTGCATTCCTTTCTAAGTTTACCAAAGATTATAAGTGGGCTCATATTGATATTGCTGCCACCGCATCCTACAGCACGCCTGTGAAAGCTGGAACTGGAAGGCCTGTTCCACTTATTAGT
>LULW01000595.1_pt2 | contig 10085 bp, 9 predicted proteins | sample 729531 | NCBI WGS metagenome assembly LULW01 (sample SAMN03860279, study PRJNA289734) | marine metagenome | biome: seawater column; feature: ocean; material: water; isolation source: Red Sea water column Station 108 - depth 10m | place: Saudi Arabia: Red Sea | collected 2011-10-15 | depth 10 m | reverse complement strand
AACAGTGGATTTTAGTTTCTATTGATCCCGAAAGAGATACTCCTGAACAAATTGATAAATATGCCAAAGGATTTGATGAGGCATTTGTGGGAGTTGTTAACAACAGACCAATGTTATTGAGTCTAGCAACTCAGTTATCTGTTAATAATGTTATGCCAAGCTCAGATAAATCAGATCACTCTCATTTAGATAATCACGTTAACAATATCATTCTACTTAATCCAAATGGAGAGTTCGCTGGAATATTTAGGCCACCCTTTGACTTACCTAGACTTTCTTTGACGTATCAATCAATTACTAGTAAGTAATTAATTAAAGCTTCTTAAATAAAAGCGTCATTCTGTCGCTTTCACCAATATTAAGATATTTCTCTTTATCTTGTTCTTTCAATCTTAAAACTGGTGGTAAAGTCCATACGCCTCTTGGGTGATCTTTTGTATCTTTGGGATTTGCATTTATTTCAGATTTTGATATCAATGTAAATCCATGCTTTTGTGCAATATTAATTGCATATTCTTCTGTTACATAGCCTGTCTTTCTCATGTCCTCAAGACTCGTACCCGGATTAGCTCTATGCTCAACAACTCCAAGTATGCCATTTTGCTTAAGTGCCTTATGCGCATTTGAAAAAATTAGATCTATTTGAGGCCCAATCCAATTGTGAAGATTACGAAATGTTAAGACAGCATCTACCGAACCTTCATCAGCTAATTTTGAGCTAAGATCAACAACTTTCACATTTTTATACATTGGATTTTGGTTAACTTTATTTTCAAAGCTGTTCCTCATTCTTATGTAGAAATCTCTATCAGAGTCCTTATCAAAATGTGCAGCAATAACTACTCCAGGACTATGAATATAGTTGGCAAGAATTTCAGTATACCAGCCACCACCAGGCGAAAGTTCTACGACTTTCATGTCTTGTTTAATTTCAAAAAAACTCAATGTTTCGTATGGATTTCTATACTTATCTCTTGAGACGTTTTTTGAACTACGATCTATGCTATTAACAGCATTCTCTAGGCTATGAGCATGATTATAGGATGAGAATAAAACTGCTGAAGTAATAAAAAGCAGATAGTGTAAGTAAAATTTGTTAGTCTTCATATTATATTTTAATTATAACTTTTCCCTTTGCTTTTCTGTCCATTAGATGAGCAATTGCTAATGCACCATCATTTAAACTAAACGAATCAGATACCTCTGGATTAATTTTTCCTTCTGAATGAAGTTTAAAAAGCTCCTCAAAGTTGTTTCTATTTTCATCTGGATGCATTCCAACCCATGCCCCCCAAAAAACACCTACGATTTTCATACCCTTTAAAAGTGCAAGATTGATCGGTATTTTTGGGATCTCACCAGCAGCAAAACCTATAACGAGGTATCTGCCGTCCCAAGCAGTTGCTCTTATGCATGGTTCTGAATAATTATCTCCAATTGGATCATAGACGACATTAGCTCCCATACCTCCAGTCAATTCTTTAATTTTTGAAGAAAGTTCTTTTTGTTGATTCTTATCAAGCTTTCCACTTTCATATATGAAACCTTCATCTGCACCATGTGCAATACATAAATCAATCTTGTCTTGTGTTGACGCAGCTGCGATAACTCTTGCCCCCATGGCTTTACCAAGCTCGACTGTTGCAAGTCCAACGCCTCCTGCAGCTCCTAGAACAAGTAAAGTTTCACCTTCTTTTAACTCAGCTCTTTGTTTTAAAGCATACAGTGAAGTTCCATAAGTCATCGGAAGAGCAGCAGCAGTTTCAAAATCCATAGTATCAGGTATTTTCATCACAGTATTTTCGTGAACAACAATTTTTTCTGCAAAAGCCCCTAGGCCTGTCATTGCAAAAACCCTATCTCCAACTTGAATATCTTTTACATCATCTCCGATGGCTAAGACTTCTCCTGCAGATTCGCCACCAGGTGTGAATGGTAATTCGGGTTGAAATTGATATAGGCCCTGTATCATCAGAACATCTGGGAAATTCACACTTGCAGCTTTGTTTTCAATTAGAACATGACCTGGAAGTAATTCTGGATCAGCTATTTCATTTACTTTTAGCTTGTCTGGTAATCCAAGCTCAACACATTGCAGCGCTTTCATAATTTTTCCTCAAAGATTAATATTATAGTTTTTTACGTATTCATTCATCTCTTCGCTTGAATTTTTTTGTAAGCTATTAAGTTTATCTATGGATAGTTCTGCTTCCATTTTTATGCTTTCAGCATACTTGTCGTTGGCTTTTTTAAAAAATTCAACCACTTCTTTTGCTTTATTAAGACCATGTTCATGATAAGAGGTTTCTGGTAGTATGCCTCTTGAATAAGTTTTCACAAAATTAATAGCATCTATTAGGCTTTCACTATTCTCAAAGCAACATGCTAACTTAATTAAGTCAGAGTAAATTTTTTCTCTGGCATCACCCAAAGTTTCTTCGACAGAATTAATTGAAAGCTTTATTCCATAATCTCTTCCGTCGTTAACAGTTTTCTTATCGTTTTCATCAATTCTGATCTTTTCTTCATTAGAAATATCTTTGCTGGGACAAATTAGACAATAAATTAAAATCATATCTAAAAATTTAATATGATTTTTAGAAATTCCAGTTGGCTCATTTGGATCGATATCAATACCTCTAATTTCCAGATACTCTATGCCAAATTTCTTAAGTTGATTATAAGGCCTCAGGTTTTCCTCTGAGGCTCTTTTTGGCCTTATCGAATCATAGTATTCATTTTCAATTTGTATAATTCCATCTGATATTTGATGAAATTCACCATCATTATCTATTAATCCTTTATTTTGAAAATCAGGATAAGGGTCAGTGATTGCACTTCTTATTTTCCTAAGAAATTCTTCTAGAGAGTTATATTTAATATTTAGATTCTTTTGAGCATCACTAACGTAACCTATATCACTCATTCTTAATGATGTTGCGTTTTTTTGATACATGTCGTTGTTAGATAGCTTTGACAGATTATTAAATCTGCCATTTACAAAAGACTTATCAACTACATTTGTTTGTCCAAATTCACTCAACACAAACCAAAAAATTCTTTTGAAATTTCTTATTAATCCAAGGTATATCTCATCATAATCTTCCTGTGAATTATTTAGGCTTAATTTTGATAATGATTCGCTATTAATTGAGAAGTTATAGTGCATTCCAGAAACACACTGCATAGTCGAGCCATACCTGACCTTAAGTCCTTTTCTATAAACATGTTTAAGCAAGCCAGTATTGCTTTGATGATAATATCCTAGATTGATTTTTGATTCGTCTTTAATATGCGGTGGCATCGATAATGGCCACACTGTTTCATCTTCATTTATATTATCTATAACAAAAATATGAAGACTGGTTAAAAATGCATGTAGCTCATCAATGTTATCAAAAGTTGGAGTAACTAATTCAAGCTGAGCTTCAGCAAAATCTGTTGTAATAAATTTATTGGTAAGTGCCGATCCAAGCGACTGAGGGTGCTCTCGTTCTGAGATATCACCTTTACGGTTAACTCTAAAAAATTCTTTCTCAATACCTCTATTAATGATTAAGCCATTAAAGAAATTCAGTTTACTTAATTCTTTGAGCCTTTTTTCTAAAAAATCATTATTCATTAAATCCAGGACCAGCTGAAACTATATCAGGATTTACATTAAATTTTTTAAAATTTTCTTGGAATTTATAAATAAGATCTTTTAAGTATTTTTGATACTCTTCATTGTCTTCCCAAGTTTTTTCTGGTGTAAGCAGGATAGATTCAACACCTTCTATTTCTAGAGGCACTTCTAGATTTAATCCAGGTATCATCTGTGTTTCTACATTATCCAATTCACCATCTTGGATGGCATTAACTATTCGTCTTGTAACAGGAATATCAAACCTTGAACCTTTACCATAAGGTCCTCCTGTCCAACCTGTATTAACCAGAAAGACTTTTGATCCATAACCTTCAATTCTTTTCATAAGCAAATCTGCATATACATCTGCTGGTCTAGGAAAAAATGGTGCGCCAAAACAAGTTGAGAATGTTGACGCTATATCAGATGTAGAACCCATTTCTGTAGATCCAACTTTTGCTGTATAACCACTGAGAAAGTGATAAGCTGCTGCTTCTTTGGACAATATTGAAACCGGTGGAATAAGGCCTGTTAAATCACATGTAAGAAAAATTACAGTTTTGGGTTCCCCAGCTGCATTTGCTTCAACTGCATTTTCAATATGGGATCTTGGATAACAGCACCTGCCATTTTCTGACAGTGAAGTGTTTGAATAATCAGGCTCATTATTATTTAAAAAAACATTTTCAATAACACTTCCATGTTTTATAGCATTGAAGATTACTGGTTCATTTTCCTCAGAAAGATTAATTGTTTTTGCATAACAACCTCCTTCAAAATTAAAAACTGATCCAGGGCTCCAACCATGTTCATCATCACCGATAAGAGAACATTTAGGGTCTGCTGACAAGGTAGTTTTACCAGTGCCAGATAATCCAAAAAACAATGCAACATTTCCATTTTTATTAACGTTTGCAGAGCAGTGCATAGGCAAAACATTTTTTTCAGGCAATAAAAAATTTTGAACAGAGAACATCGATTTCTTCATTTCACCTGCGTATTTCATGCCAGCAATAATTACTTTTCTTTGAGCAAAATTTATAACAACACAACTCTCAGAATTTGTACCATCAGATTCAGGATCACATTGAAAGTTTGCTGCCGATAAAATCTCCCATTCTTTTTTGTTATTTGGATTATAGTTTTCTGAACAAACGAAAATCAGTCTTGCAAAAAATGAATGCCACGCAGTTTCAGTTGTAACTCGAACAGGTAAATAGTGCTCTGAATGAGATCCAACATGAACTCTTGAAACGTATCTATCTTTTTCAGCAAGGTATGTTTCAACTTTGTCCCATAAAGAATTAAAGTTATCTTCCTCAAAAGGAATATTTACATCACCCCAATCAATTAGATTGCTTGATCCAGGTTCCTTAACAATAAATCTATCATTAGGGCTTCTTCCTGTTCTTTCACCAGTTTCGGTCGAAAAAGCTCCATTATTTGCAATTACTCCTTCACCATTATTAACAGCTGCAGTTATTAATTCTTCGTTTGTAAGCTCAAGAGCTTCTGAGGTTTGAGATGAAGTGTCCATGTTTACTAACAAATATTATAGGTACTTGGGGGGAATAATTATATATGTAGAGGTGATAATTATGTACCTATAATATTAGCCTTGTTAGCAATAATTCGAATTACTATGTAGTGAAGTAAAATATAACAGTAGTAGAAAGTCAATTATTTCATTAAATACTGTATTTTAAGCTTTTTCTGCCATGATTTTGTGTAGTTATACTACATATTTTGGTAAAAAATGGCTTTATAATACTTTTTTTAAACTCAAAATAAAATAAAACACAAAGAAAACAAGCCCCCATTCTGCAAAATTTAAGATAAAACGCATACCATCCTCTGCGCAGCTTGGGCCACCAGCAAGAGTTCTTGTTATCGCCTCGATTAAACCAAAATAATCAACCATAGTATGAAAAGGCATTCCGCATCCTGATAAAGATGATAATTCTTCAACTGTTAAGTTTTGAATATAAATTTGCTTTGAAGTTATAAAAATACCGAAACTGGATGAAAGAATCATTAGCAAGTAACTAAATTTAGATTTAAGCAGATAGCTTATTAATGAAGTTAAAATGATTAAACCAAACGCATACCTTGTAAGTATGCACATTGCACAAGCTTGTAAAAAGAATACTTTATCAAGAATATAGGCTAGAACAATTACTAGCGATGCAAACATTGCTGAGGCTATTTCAAAATAGTTTTGATAAACTTCTTTAATAAGATTTAACATTTTTATTAATTATAAAAAAACAACAGCAATAATACACTAAATTAATTTTTACAATGAAAGACAGAATTTTTGTAATAGACGGCTCTTCATACCTTTATAGAGCTTATCATGCCATGCCTCCTTTAAGCACCTCAAAAGGTCAGCCAACAGGAGCAGTAAAAGGCGTTACGAATATGTTAATGAATCTCAAGAAAGATAGCGAAGGCTCTCCAATAATCGTAGTTTTTGATGCAAAAGGTAAGACATTTAGAAACGATATTTATTCAGAATATAAAGCAAATAGGCCACCTATGCCGGATGAACTTCGTCTTCAGCTACAGCCAGTAAAATCAATTTGTAAGGCCATTGGATTTCCTCTTATAGAAATTGAAGGTGTTGAAGCAGATGATGTTATAGCAACAATTACCAAAATGGCAAAAGATGCTAAATACAAATGTGTTGTTTCTTCTCTAGATAAAGATCTTATGCAATTGGTTGAAGATCCTGATACAACATTAATGAATACTATGAAGCATGAGATATTTAATGAAGATAAGGTATTTGAAAAGTTTGGAGTGAAGCCAAGTCAAATCAGAGATATGCTTGCCTTAGTGGGTGATTCGTCTGACAACATTCCTGGCGTTCCAAAGGTTGGTCAAAAAACTGCTGCTAAATGGTTAAACGAATACGGCAACCTTGAGGGAATTATCAGCAACGCCGATTCAATTAAAGGAGTTGTAGGGGATAATCTTAGAAATAGTTTAGATGATCTCGATAGAAATATTGAATTAGTTTCTCTTAAAGAAGATGTTGACTTGAATCTTAAATTTGAAGATTTATTAATTTTCAATCCTGATGAAGAAGAGCTTGAGAAGATTTTTAATGAATTAGAATTTGCTGCGATAAATAATAATAAAGATGAGAAGTCACCAAAGAAGCTTGGCAAATATAAAACAGTTCTTGATAAAAAAGATCTTGATGATTGGATAAAAAAAATTAAAAATTCAGAAGCCTTTGCTATTGATACTGAAACTGACTCGGTTGACACCGTTACTGCTAACCTCCTTGGCATTTCAATTTCAGTAAATGAAAATGAAGGTTGCTATATCCCCCTAGGCCATACCTATGAAGATTGTCCAAAACAATTATCAATGGAGTATGTAATCAAAACTTTAGGAAGTGTCATAGAGGAAAACCAAAACAAAGTAGTAGGACAAAATTTAAAATTTGATATACCCATACTATCAAGACATGGAATTAATATTACGAATTTTTTAGCAGATACGATGCTAATGTCCTATGTTTTAAATAGTACAGCAACTCGACATGGCATGGATAGACTTGCTGAATATTATCTAAATTATACGACTACAAAATATACCGATGTGACAGGAACTGCTTCAAAACAAATAAGTTTTGCAGAAGTAAAACTAGATGTTGCTACCAATTATGCCGCTGAGGATGCAGACATAACTTTACGTCTTTTTAATGTTTTTTCCCCACTGCTAAAAGATAAACCTGTTCAAAAAAAGCTTCTCGAGGATCTTGAGTATCCATTAGTACATGTTCTAGCAAGAGTTGAACAAAATGGAGCAAAAATTGATAAGAAAAAACTAGCCAATCATTCTCAAGAGTTGAGTGAAAAAATTGATAAATTATCTAAGCAGGCATTTAAGATTGCAGGAGAAGAGTTCAATTTAGACTCTCCAAAACAGCTTTTAGAAATATTGTATGAAAAGCAAGGATTGCCAGTGCTCAAAAAGACACCCAAAGGCCAGCCTTCAACAAACGAGGATACACTTCAGAGATTATCAGAAGAATATGAGCTTCCAAGGATAATTCTTCAATATAGAACACTTGCAAAGTTAAAATCTACTTATACAGACAGTTTAATTAACATTGGCAGACTCTCATCCACAGAACCCAATATTCAAAATATTCCAATTAAAACTGCTGAAGGACGCAGAATAAGAGAAGCTTTTGTCCCTGAAAAAGGAAATGTTCTTATCTCTGCAGACTATTCTCAAATTGAATTAAGAATAATGGCTCATTTATCAAAAGATAAAAATTTAACTTATGCCTTTAACAATAATGTTGATGTTCATTCGTCAACTGCTGCTGAAGTTTTTGGTGTGTCAATTGACAATGTAAGCCAAGACCAAAGAAGAAGCGCCAAAGCTATTAACTTTGGATTAATGTATGGAATGTCCGCTTTTGGTTTAACAAGACAGTTAGGTATTCCAAGAGGGGAAGCTCAGGAATATTTAGATACTTATTTTGCAAGATATACAGGCGTTAGAGATTATATGAATAATATTAAAGCTCAAGCAAAAGAGGACAAATTTGTAGAGACAATCATGGGAAGACGTCTTTATTTAAATGAAATTAATGCAGCAAATGGTTTAAGACGACAAGCTGCAGAAAGAGCTGCAATTAATGCTCCTCTTCAAGGATCAGCAGCAGACATAATTAAAAAAGCAATGCTCGACATTGATGAACTAATACTAAATGAGCTGTCAGAAGTCCAAATGATAATGCAGGTTCATGATGAATTAGTTTTTGAGTGTCCAAAAAGTAAAGCCGATGCAGTCATGGAAAAGATGAAAGATACCATGGAAAAAACCGTAGAGTTAAATATTCCTTTGATAGCTGAAGCAGCAATCGGATCAAACTGGAATGAAGCTCATTAGAGCTTTTTTATAGCCATCTCCTCACATTGCTTACGTAATCTTTCCATTCTTGATCGAAAAGTTTTTCCATAGCAGTTTCTTCAGGCTTAATTTGAAATTTTGTTATAAATAACATAAATAAGCCGGTAAAAATCAATCCACCTATTAAATTATATTTTAAAGTCAAGCCAAGTAATATGAATGACATTCCCAAATACATTGGGTTTCTAGAGTATTTAAAAATTCCAGTTACAACTAGAGAGGAAGCTTTTTCTATTGACATTGGATTAACGGTGGTTTCCTGGTTCTTAAATGAAATTATTGCTGTTACTAGAACAGATATTCCAACTATAAAGGAAATAATACTCAACGAGCTTAGTATAGAAAAACTAAATTCAGGAAAGAATGACTTTGATAAGTAAATACAAAGCCCAAAGAATAAAGTTACGATTGGAGGTGGTATTTTATTATTCATGCTATTTCTTGATACTGTCAACGAAATCCTGAGCTACTTGCTTTTCTATACCAGACGAAAAGAAATGACCCCCAGAATATTTTTTTACTATTGGATTATTGTAGCTTTTAATGGCCTCTTCAACTAGTTTCGAATCTATTTCCAAATCATCTTCAGCATACGCAAAATAGCTTGGGATAGAATAACTCCCGATAATATTATGATCGTTAAGCCTATTTCCCATAGCATTCCCTAAAAAGAATTTTTTAAAAAATCGCTCAGTTCCTTTAACCTCAAACTGCCCAACATAATGATCTAATAGCTTTTCACTCATCAAATCCTCATATTCTTCAATTCTTTTTAAGACATTTGGAACCAAAAGCACTCTAGATAATAAGTCGCCGTATAAAGGTATTTTTACTATTGATAATAGTGGAACATTTGCAGAGTTGATAAGTGGAACTTGGTAACCTATAAAGCTAACGTTTTCTAGGTTATTTGAAGCATATTTAGCTGCAACTGCAGCACCAAAAGATACACCATAAAGTATTACGTTTTCAGCTTCACAATGCTCAATCAACTCTTTAAGTTGCTTTTCCATAAGCTCAATACTTATATCAGTATCAACTCTATCCGAAAAGCCTCTACCATATTGATCATATGTTATAACTCTATAATTATTTTCAAGAAAGACATTTACATATTCCTCGTATGCAAGAGATCCAAAAGTAGCTCCATGAACAACAACAATAACTTCGTTGTTTTTATCTCCGAGATCTTTATAAGAAGTGACACCTTCATTTAATTTAAGTTCTTTATAGCCAGAATTTAATCTAAATTCATTTATGTCAACATTCTCTCTATCAAGGGAGAAATATAAAAAGATTGGGATAAATAAAAATATAAAAAGAAGACTGAAGACTTTTTTCATTAATTAATATTTCGTTCTATCGCTCAATTGGAGTGTATTGTAATTCTTCTGGAAGAAGAATCTTTATGCCATGTTCTTCTCTCAAATCAGATATCTTCATTTTTAGATATTTCTCAGGCATCTTAAAAGGCCATTTTTTCTTCATTTTAAGGGCTCTAAAAATAACCTTTCTTTTGATC
>LULW01001836.1_pt1 | contig 10149 bp, 11 predicted proteins | sample 729531 | NCBI WGS metagenome assembly LULW01 (sample SAMN03860279, study PRJNA289734) | marine metagenome | biome: seawater column; feature: ocean; material: water; isolation source: Red Sea water column Station 108 - depth 10m | place: Saudi Arabia: Red Sea | collected 2011-10-15 | depth 10 m | reverse complement strand
AAAAAATCAGGATGATTATTAGAATTAAATAATTCTTTATCTAAAATTTTAGTTGTTTTGTTTAACAATAACCTGCTTGCAATTTCTCTTGATAAAAACTCTTTTCCTATTCCATTAGGACCATTAATTATTAATCCATGTGGTAATTTTTCAAAATTAATTGACTCAATTATCCTATCTAGCCAATTTAATGAAATATCTATCAAAACTCTAGTACCTTTTTAATGATGTTGTGAATTTCATTGATTTCTTTTGTAGCATCAATTATATGAAATCTTTCATTTTGATTTTTGGCAATCTCTAAATAACCATTTTTTACTCTCTCAAAAAAACTATTTCCAGATGATTCAATTCTATCTTTCACATCAAGTTTTTTTCTACTAAAACTATCTTCAACACTTAAATCAAACAAGAAACTAACATCTGGTTTTGGGCATTGAATTAGCTTAATAAGATTTTCTATAAAATCTAATGGAATACCTCTGCCATACCCCTGATAAGCTATTGATGCATCGTAATATCTATCAAGAAGGACAAAGTCTGAATCATTATTATGAATTCTTTTATTGATTAAATCAGATCTTGCTGCAAACATAAGTAATAACTCTGTTTCTTTTGAGATATCATTTTCTTTGTTTAAAAGTATTTCTCTTATATGTTCTGCGGAAGTCGTTGAGCCAGGCTCTCTTAGAACGTCAACAGTAAAATCTTGTTTTTCTAAGTAACTTTGCAGTAAATTTATTTGAGTCGATTTTCCAACCCCTTCTATGCCTTCAAAGCTTATTATTTTCATTTATCAAGACCAAGTTCTTTTATTTTGTTCAAATGTTCTTTATATGTTTTAGAAAAATAGTGTGAAGTCTTTGAATCAGCGACAAAAAACAAGTAATCACTTGGAACACCTTCATAAACAGATTTTATAGATGAAAGAGAAGAAATAGCTATGGGTGATGGTGGCAGTCCATTAATCATATAGGTATTGTACTTGTTATTCTTATCAAGAATATCAGATTTTTTAATATCGCCATCAAAATTAGGAAGAAGCCCATATATTATTGTTGGATCAGCTTGAAGTCGCATATTTAAATTAAGTCGATTTAAAAAAACACCAGCAATTAAAGCTTTTTCTTGATCGTTTCCAGCTTCTTTCTCAACAATTGACGCAAGAATCAAGATTTCACTGTTATTGAGGTTGTTTTTTTTGAGATAACTCGAATGCATTTCATCTAAAGAAGATTTAAGTCTGTTGTAGCTTAGATTTAAAATAGAAGATGCCTTCATACCCTTTTTATAAAAATATGTGTCAGGATATAAAATTCCTTCTAGATATCCGAAATCTGATTGAATGCAACTTAACATAATACAGTCATTATTAAGTTGAGATTGATTGATAACCTCATTTAATTCATAAATATTAGTACCTTCTTTTATAACTAGTTTGTGTGTGACAGTATTACCAGAACTAAAATCAACAAAAATTTCTTTCATTGACTTATTGTTAATTGAATATTCACCAGCTTTAAATGAGTCAATTTTATTTGAAAAAATAAAATATCTTAAAAATAGTTTATCTAGGAAGTTATGATCTGATAATTCAAAAGCAACTTGACTTATAGATTCACCGATTTCAATATCTATATTTTCAATAACTGTATTTGGTGAGTTATTTAGATATGCAACATAAGGAGCATATACCGAAATAAGGGATATTAAGATAAAAGCGGTATATTTAAACAAATTCATAATATTTACAGATTAATCTGTAAATATTTTAAACGCTTTGATTAACTATTCGGAAGAATTTGTTATGAATTTGAATTTATATATTCAACTGCTTCATTAACGGTAGAAATTTTTTCAGCATCCTCATCAGCAATTTCAAGATCGAATTCTTCTTCCAAAGCCATCACAAGCTCTACAGTATCAAGTGAATCAGCGCCTAAGTCATCTACAAATGATGAATCACTTTGTATTTCATCCATTGATTTTCCTAGTTGATCGCTAACTATTTTCTTAACTCTGTCTTCAACACTCATAATTACTCCATTACCTATATTGAGATTTGACACATTTTACATGCAATAGTTCAAAGATGCACATATTTAATACATCAATAAGTCATATCTGTTTCAATAAATCCTGGCGCAACATTGTTAACAGTAATATTTCTAGAACCAACCTCTTTTGCTAATGATTTAGTAAATCCATTCAACGCTGCTTTTGATGATGAATAGTTAACTTGGCCAGGGTTACCCATGAGTCCTGAAACTGAAGAAATATTAATGATTCTTCCATATTTGTTTTTTATCATGTGTTTAATAAATACCTTTGTTAAGTTAAAAACACCAGTTAAGTTTGTTGATAAAACATCATCCCATTCAGAATCTTTCATTCTTAAAAATAATTGATCTGATGTAATGCCAGCATTATTAACTAAAACTGATGGAAGTAGATTCTGTTCTTTGAGGTATTTAAAACAATTTTTTACATCTTCTCTAGAGGTTATGTCTAATTGTATAGGTATTAATTTATCTGACTGTGTATCAAATTTAAATTTACTTCTTGATGTACCTAAAACAATATGACCTTTTTCAGCAAAATATTTTGCAATACTGTTCCCAATTCCTCTAGATGCACCTGATACAAATATAATTTCTTTCATAACATTTCTTTTATTCTTTCAACATGATCATTTTCTGATGTTGAAATAATATCATTTATATCATTTGACTTACCTAGACCTTTCAAAATCTTACCTGGGCCACATTCGATAATTATTCCTTCAAATGATTTTAAGTTGTTCATTGTTTTTATCCACTGAACAGGGTTTGTTAACTGTTCTACTAAATTAGTTCTCATATTGTCAATATCAGAAGAAGTTTTGGCATTGTAATTATGAATAATCTGACAGCTTGGATTTTTAAATTCAGTTTCATGCAAAAGACTTTCAAATTTTTTTGCAGCATCATTCATTAATTTGCAATGTGATGGAGCTGATACTTTTAGTTTTATGCATCTCTTAACACCCATATCATTCAAGTTTTTAATAACACTTTCAACGGATTCAACCTCTCCAGCAATAACAACTTGATTCGGCGCATTTATGTTAGCGGGTGATACTATTTGACCTAAACTATTTTCAACTTCATTACAGACTCTCAAAATATCATCAAAATTAGCATTCAAAATTGCATACATAGAACCATTCACACAGTTTTCCATAAAAATACCTCTTTTATGTACCAATTTAAGCGCATTAACTAAATCTATTGATTCACTTGCAACAAGTGCTGAGAATTCACCAAGAGAATGACCACACATTAGAACAGGCTTAATATCCATCTCAAGTTGTAATTGATTATATGCTAAACACGACGCTAAAAGAATTGCAGGTTGAGTGATAGATGTCTTATTTAAGACTTCTTCAGGACCATTATTAATAATATCGATTAGATCAAAATCAAATTGATTTGCTAAATCTTCTTTAATGGTGGCTATTAACGAACTATCTATGTTATCAAGCATCCCAACAAATTGAGAACCTTGTCCTGGGAAAACAAAACTGATATGCCTAGGCATAACTAAGATGTTACTTCTTCTGTCTCTTCTTTAATAGGTTTTCTTAAATCTTTTACAAGCCTACCTTTATAAAAACCATCTTTGGTCATCTGATGTCTTAAATGTTTCTCTCCAGAGACCGGATCAACAGATAGAGTTTTTGATTTTAAAGCATCATGAGATCTTCTTTGACCCCTTCTAGATCTGGTAACTTTACTTTTCTGTACTGCCATAATTAAGCCCTAAAAAAGCGTATCCTATCAAAATTAAATAAATATTCAAACAAAACTAATGCAAAGATTTGATGAGAATATCAATGTCAAGTGGATTTTTACACTTAATATCAATTATTTTTGAGTCTTGATCTTTGAATCTCACATGATGAGAATGTAAAGCTATTCTTCTTTTCAATTTATTATCAAGATTGTTGTTAAGTACTCTATCACCATATTTGTTATCAAAAACAATCGGATGACCAATCATTGCTGCATGAATCCTGATTTGATGAGTCCGACCCGTAAAGATTTTAACTTTAACAACAGAAAAACCTTTTAAATTCTTTATTTTCTCAAATTTTGAATGTGCTTCTTTTGACTTTGAGTTTTTAGTTTTATAAACAGGGCGATTGACAACAATAGATTTTCTAATATTACCCTTTAAAACACACACATATGTCTTTTGTACTAATCTATTTTTTATTAAATTATTAAAATGTTTTGCTGATTGTTTATTTTTTGCTAAAACCAAACAACCAGAAGTATTCTTATCTAACCTATGACATAAATCTATATTTCTTCCATATATTTTTCTAGCAATATCAATAATGCCTATGTAGTTTTTTGAACCGCCATGTACAGCTATACCTGCGTCTTTATTGATCACAATATAATTTTTATCTTCGTATATAATTTTTTCTTTTAAATTTTCAAGTTGTTTTATATTTATTGATTTTATTGATGTTTTCGTAATATTTAAGTTTGGTGGTATTCGTATCAGATCTCCATTCTTGATCTTTCTATCAGGTTTAGCTCTTGATGAATTTACTCTAATTTCACCTTTTCTTATGATTTTGTATATTTTGCTTTTAGGAATATCTTTTAAATAAGATATTAAGTAGTTATCTAGTCTCCTACCTTCATTATCAACATCAACCTCAACAATTTTGACAGACATTTGATAAATCTATAGGATATGACTTTAAATAACTAGTAAAACTAGTAAATAAATATAAAAGTAAGATAAATACAACAGTTACTAATTACGGCTCCTACTGGAGTCAATCGTTAAGCAAATATACATAAGACTTGATGATTAAAGCTTAAAATAGCGTACTGCTGAATTATCTTCCTAATAATAGGGAGAAAAAAATGAAAAGAATTTTAATTAATTCATCTTATGGAGATGAACTGAGAGTTGCTCTAGTCGACGGAGCTAAACTTTATGATTTCGATACAGAATCGCCTGAAAGAACTCTTTTAAAAGGTAGTATTTATAAAGCTACCGTATCACGCATTGAATCAAGTCTAGATGCTGCTTTTGTAAATTTTGGCTCTGATAGGCATGGATTTTTACCTCTCAAAGACCTTTCAAAAGAATTTTATAAAAAGGATAAGAAAGGAAAATATGTTTGTACTTTAGAAGAAGGTCAAGAAATTATTGTTCAAGTAACAAAAGAAGAAAGAGGAACTAAAGGAGCTGCTTTAACAACACAAATTGGTCTCGCCGGAAGATTCTTAGTCTTAATTCCAAATTCAACTAGATCAGGTGGTATTTCAAGAAGAATAAGTGGTGATGAAAGAGATCAAATAAAAGCTGCACTAGAAAAATTAAACATTCCTGAGAATATGAGCGCAATTGTTCGAACAAACGGACTTGGTAGAACAGTTGAAGAATTAAGCCTTGATCTATCGTATTTGCTTGCCTTATGGGAGGAAATAAACAATACAACTCCAAATGCAACATCTCCATCATTAATTTTTAGAGATGATAAATTGATTGTTAGAGTTGTTAGAGATTACTTCAAAGAAGATATTGAAGAAATATTAATAGATGACAAAGATATATTTACTGAGGCAAAAGAATTTATTGAAGCTGTTATCCCTGATCATTCAGATAAGGTGAAATTCTATGATGAAGATATACCTCTCTTCAATAGATATCAAATTGAATCTCAAATTGAGTTGGCATTTCAAAGAGAAATATCCTACAGAGGCTATGACAACAATAGATGTAAACTCAGCAAGGTCAACAAAAGGAAAAGATATTGAAGAAACTGCTTTTAAAACAAATTTAGAAGCAGCTAGCGAGATTGCACGTCAGTTGAGATTAAGAGATGTTGGTGGACTTGTAGTAATTGATTTTATAGATATGACTGATGAAGATAATCAAAATAAGGTTGAGTCAGCCTTTAGAAAAGCAGTTTATTCTGATAGAGCAAGAGTTCAATTTTCTGGTATATCCAGATTTGGTCTTCTTGAAGTATCTAGACAAAGATTAAGACCATCTTTAAACGAGTCATATGATATTGAACATGTTTTAGTCAGAGGACCAAGGTCTCTAGGTCAATCAATACTAAGAATTGTAGGTGAGGATGCTGCTAAAGACAATACTGGTGAAATACAAGTTTATGTTCCTGCTGATGTAGCAAGTTATCTATTAAATGAAAAAAGATATGACATTATTAATATAGAAAAAACTAATAACATTAAAGTTTTAATAATTGCTGATCCATATAAAACAAGACCTTATTACAAGGTTGTAAGAGTTAAAAAGTCTGATGTTAAGGACATTAGTTCATATGCATTAACTCCTTCTAGTCCAGAACCTGATACAAATTGGAGAGACAATAAAAATTCATCGAAGAATGTTAAACCACTAGTAGATGGTGTAAAGCCACCAAAAATGCCTAAAAGAAGAAAGGCTGGAATTGTTAAGTGGTTAAAAACAATCACTGGCATCGAGGTTGATGAAAAAACATCAAGTCTCTAAGAATCAACTAAATCAGAAAAAATCAAAACAAAAAAGTTTTAATAAAAATGATAATAAAAATGTTTCAAAGGATATTAAAAATATTAAGCCAGTAAAGAAAAATAATGAACAACTCAATGTTGATGGCAAGAAAAAATCTCCAATTAAAGAAATAATTAAAGAAAAAAAGGTAAAAAAAGAGATTCCTACAAGGGCTAAGAATGATCCTCGACAAACAAGCTAATTAACTTACCTGATAAACTTGTTGTTGGAGGAACATAGGGTAAATTATCCACTTTATACCAGTTTGCCTCTACAATTTCATTCTCATCAATAACTATTTCACCAGATTCATATTCACACTTGTATCCAAGCATCAACTGTGATGGAAAAGGCCAAGGTTGACTTCCAACGTATTCAATATTTTTAACCTTTATACCAACCTCTTCCATAACCTCTCTTTCAACTGTTTCTTCAGCTGATTCAGAAACCTCAACAAATCCAGCTAATACACTAAATAGACCTTCTGGGAATAAGTTATTTCTAGCTAATAAGATTTCGTCCTCTTTAATAATCATTGCCAAGACACATGGAGCTATTTGTGGATAAATCATTGACGAAGTTTCAGTACAATACATTGCTTGTTCTTTTTCATTAAATTTATTTAATTTGCCTGAATACCCAGAATATTTATTGCTTCTTACCCAATGAAGTAATTGATTTGCTCGTCCCATAAGTACAATATCATTTGGTTGAGATATTGCTAATAAATGCCTTAAATCATATTCAATAAGAGATTCATAACCTATATTGAAATCATTTGTAGAATTTGAAGCATCGACTGCGTAAATGTCTTTACCATCATATAAAATTTTATTATTTTTAAAAATAATTAAAATATTATTATTTGTGCCCTTAATATCAAAAAATCTTTGAAAATGCATATAAACTCAAATTGTAAAAAAAATGTTAAATGAAATTCAAAAACTATTTCTTGGTGATGCTCCCGGTTGGTATAAGTCTACCATAATAGGGTTCCTCATATTTAATCCATTATTATTGTTAATATTAAATATAACATCGCCAGGCAATGCAGGATTTGTTTTGGGATGGATTCTTTTACTTCAATTTATTTTTACATTAGCAATGGCTTTAAAATGTTATCCACTCCAACCAGGTGGTCTACTAGCAATAGAAGCGCTTATACTTGGGCTTACATCAACGGATACCGTCTATTACGAAATTCAGCAGAATTTAAAAGTGATCTTGTTATTAGTCTTTATGGTAGCTGGTATATATTTCATGAAAAATTTGATGTTAACAATATTTACAAAATTATTACTTAGTATTAGATCTAAAACATTATTATCATTTTTGTTCTGTATCTCCGCAGCTGTATTATCTGCGTTCCTGGACGCGTTAACTGTTACAGCTGTTCTTATTGGTGTAATGATAGGTTTCTATAGAATTTATCATGCCGTAGTGTCTGGAAACAGCTTCACTGATCAAGATCATAACTATAAAGATAACTCAAATATAAATAGTCTTAACGCAAGTGAACTTGAAGACTTTAAAGGTTTTTTAAGAGATCTTGTAATGCATGGTGCGGTTGGTACTGCACTTGGAGGTGTATGTACAACTGTTGGTGAGCCACAAAACTTACTTATTGCTGGTAAAGCCGGATGGGATTTCATGGAATTTTTTATCCAAATGGCTCCAATTACAATGCCAATTTTAATTACTGGATTACTTACCTGTATATTAGTTGAAAAATTTTCAATTGCTGGTTTTGGTAATCAATTACCATCAAATGTTAGAAATGTTTTTAATGATTATTCAAAATACAGAGAAGACAATATTACGACTAAAGACAAAGCTGAATTATTAATTGAGTCAGTTGTTTTAGTTTTTCTCGTTTTTGCTCTTGCCTTTAGTATTGCAGCTGTAGGTTTAATTGGTTTAAGTGTAATGGTTCTTCTTACTGCATTTAAAGGAATAACTCACGAACATAAATTAGGTGAAGCATTTCACGAAGCTCTTCCTTTTACTGCTCTTTTGGCTGTATTCTTTGCAATAGTAAGTGTTATTTATGATCAAAAACTTTTTGAACCTGTAATTTTATATGTATTGGCTCAACCAGAAGCAGTTCAACCATCTTTATTTTACGTTGCTAATGGTTTCTTATCTGCTGTAAGCGATAACGTATTTGTTGCAACAATATATATTGGTCAGGTTGCAGAAAAAATTCCAGTTGGAACAGATCAATTTAATAATTTAGCAATTGCTATTAATGTTGGTACCAATATTCCAAGTATAGCTACACCAAATGGTCAGGCTGCATTTCTTTTCTTGCTTACTTCTGCCTTAGCTCCATTAATTAATTTATCGTATTTAAGAATGGTATATATGGCACTCCCATATACAATCATCCTTTCAATTGTAGGTTATATCTCTATTGCTAACATCCTTTAATGCCAAGAGAACAGTGTCATAAACTTTGCATTGCCCCAATGATGCAATATACAGATATGCATGATAGATATCTATTGAGGTTGATATCAAAAAAAGTTTTTCTTTATACAGAAATGATTGCTACTGGTTCTTTAGTTCATGGAAAATGTTTTGAACAGCTTGAATTTAATGATGAGGAACACCCAGTAGGTGTCCAATTAGGAGGTTCAAACATTAATGATCTTATTGAATGCTCAAAAAAATGTGAAGAATATGGTTATGATGAAATTAATTTGAATTGTGGCTGTCCTTCAGACAGGGTTCAAAAAGGTAGATTTGGTGCATGTTTAATGTTGGAACCTGAACATGTTGCCAATTGCTTGGCCGAGATGCAAAATGCAGTAGAGATACCTGTTACTATCAAGTGCAGATTAGGCGTTGATCATCATGAATCTTATGAGTTTATTCATAACTTTATTTCTACAGTAAAAAAATCAGGAATTAAAACTTTTATCATTCACGCTCGAAATGGAATCTTGAAAGGTCTTAGTCCAAGACAAAATAGAAACATACCTCCACTAAAATATGATTATGTATATAAGCTCAAACAAGATTTTCCTGAATTAGACATTGTTATAAATGGTGGTATTAAGAATCTTGAACAATCACAAATGCATCTAAAGTATGTTGATGGAGTTATGATCGGTAGATCAGCATATGACAATCCATTTATGTTAAAAGATATCGAAAAGATTATATTCAACGAAGAACCTTTAGTTAAATCAAAAAAGGAAATACTCAATAAATATCTAGACTATGTTGAAATTAAAGCATCTGAAGGTCATAACCTACCAAAAATGCTCAAACATTTATTTGGTCTTTCGAAAGGTGACAAGAATGCTAAAAACTTTAGATTAAAAATAATTGAAGCAATGAAAAATAACGAAGTAACAAGTATTAGAAATGATCTTGAGGATTTACTCGTCTATTAAAAAATCATCCATATCATCAATAAATTCATCTTCAACATCAATGCCATCTTTGATCTCATAATACATTGATTGGATATATGCATCTTTTACAAAAGAGTATTTGTCTCCAGAAAGGAGTGTTTCAATACCCAAAAGTTTTTCTCTTGTTTCAATAGCATCAATGCCCTTTAAAGCAATATTT
>LULW01001578.1_pt1 | contig 10204 bp, 11 predicted proteins | sample 729531 | NCBI WGS metagenome assembly LULW01 (sample SAMN03860279, study PRJNA289734) | marine metagenome | biome: seawater column; feature: ocean; material: water; isolation source: Red Sea water column Station 108 - depth 10m | place: Saudi Arabia: Red Sea | collected 2011-10-15 | depth 10 m | reverse complement strand
CAACAGGGACAACTTTCATTCCAACCATCATTGCTGAGGCAGGATTAGTTCCATGTGCTGATCTCGGAATAAGACAGATTGACCTATTGTCATCACCATTATTCTTATGATATGCATCAATTGCCAGGAGACCTGCATACTCTCCTTGAGAACCAGCATTTGGTTGAAGTGAAATATCATAATACCCTGTAATACCTGATAACATTTCTCTTAAGTCCTTAATAAGAACTTGATAACCTTTTGTTTGATCGGTCGGACAATATGGATGCATATTTGCAAATTCTGGCCAGCTTACTGGCGCCATTTCCGAAGCTGAGTTTAATTTCATTGTACAAGAGCCAAGTGGAATCATTGATCTATCGAGCGCGATATCCTTATCAGATAGTCTTTTAATATATCTCATCATTTCTGTTTCGGAATGATATTTATTAAAACGCTCCTGTTTCATAAAATCAGAGGATCTAACTATTTCTTTATTAAGACTAGCTTCACCATCTTCGGAATCATTTAATATAGGCTTTCCTGAGAGCGCAAAGACTAGATCAGCAATATCTTCAGAGGTTGTGGCTTCATCTATTGAGATACTAACTAAATTATTATCAAACCAATTAATATTTATTTTTGCATCGAGTAGACGAGTTTTTATTTCCGAAATATCTCCTTTTAAGCGAATCGAAAGAGTATCAAAAAAGTTATTATTTAGAATTTCATGATCGCCAGACTTAAGAGCACTAAAAAGTTTACGAGTTTTTTTATGGACATCATTAGCAATTCCTTTCAGACCATTTGGACCATGATAGATAGCAAAAAAGCCAGCCATCACAGCAAGTAGCGCTTGAGAAGTACAAATATTGCTAGTGGCTTTTTCTCGCCTTATGTGCTGTTCTCTTGTTTGAAGTGCAAGCCTGTAGGATAGATTTCCGCTAGCATCTTTAGATGCTCCAATAATTCTGCCAGGCATTGACCTTTGGAAACTCTCATGTGTAGCCATAATCAGCACCAATTTCTCCTGGAGGTCTCAAAAGAGTCAAGGCAAGAAGATCAGTAGCACAAACAAGCAAGGACTTATTCTTTTTGCAGTAATCTGATAGCCTTGAAAAATCTTCTATTTCTCCAAATTTATTTGGATATTGTATTAACATTCCAAAAAAATCTTTTTCATTAAAATCTTGAGGATCTCCAACCTCAAGCTCAATACCAAATGGTTTAGCTCTTGTTTTAAGAACGGAAATAGTCTGCCCGAAACAGTTTTTATCAACAAAAAAATAATTAGATTTATTTTTCGATACTCTTTTTGCTAGCATCATAGCTTCAGCTGCGGCTGTAGCCTCATCAAGAAGAGATGCATTAGCTATTTCCATTGAGGTTAACTCACAGATAGTTGTTTGGAAATTTATTAGCGCCTCTAATCTTCCTTGAGAAATCTCAGCTTGATATGGAGTATATGAGGTATACCATCCAGGATTTTCAAATACATTTCTTTTAATGACCTTAGGAGTAACGGTTCCATAGTAACCCTGCCCAATATAAGATCTAAAGACTTTGTTTTGCTTAGCAACCTTATCAAGCTTTTTCAGAGCCGCCATCTCTGACAATCCATCTCCAAGATCTAAATAATCATCCTCTAATATACTTTCAGGTACAACATCCTCAATAAATGCATGCATATCTTTGTAACCAAGAAAATCTAGCATATCTTTTTGAATATGCCTATCAACGAAAGATTTAATTTGATTCATTTTTGATTTAATTAACTATTACCATCAAGCATGGATGAATATTCTTCAGCTGTCATAAGACTATCTATGCTTCCAAGATTTTCATCACTAACTCTTAATTTGAAGAACCAACCATCCTCATAAGGAGAGGTGTTTACAAGCTCAGGGTTTTCTTCAAGAGCTTCATTCACTTCAATAACTTCACCAGATAAGGGAGTATACACTTCAGATGCAGCTTTTACAGATTCCACTACAGCTGCTTCATCGCCTGAGACGAACTCATCTCCAATTGCTGGTAATTCAACAAAGACAACCTCTCCAAGCTCATTCTGAGCATGATCACTGATACCAACTATAACAGTATTATCATCCACTTTTACCCATTCATGCGAATCCAGAAATTTAAGATCACTTGGAGTTTCATTCATATCATAATTTTACCTTTTCTTATAAAAGGTAGCGATAATATTTTTACATTTAGAAGCTTATTTCTTATCAGCACATTTGCATTTTCACTGATATCCATCGGTATCCTAGCTAAGCCAATGCTTTTCTTCATATACGGCGAAAAAGTACCACTTGTAACTTCTCCCTCAAAATCATCTTTGATAATCTTCTGACCACTTCTCAGAATTCCTTTTTCATTAAGTAAAACACCAACAAGCTTAATCTTGTTGGTATTTTTAATTTCAAGAAGCTTTTCTTTAGCTATAAAATCTCTTTCGATATCACTAAAATCGACAACCCAACCTAAATTAGACTCAAAGGGATTATTCTTTATGGTCATGTCTGTGCCATTGAGATTCATCCCAGCTTCAACTCTCAAAGTATCTCTTGCACCCAAACCAATTGGAGGAATGCTCCTAGAAATACATAAATCCCAAATGTTTTGTAATTCTTCAGGCTCACCAATAACCTCAAAACCATCTTCCCCTGTATAACCAGTCCTTGAAACGAAAAGTTTATTCCTTTCAGTAAATGAAAAACTTTTATAGTTTGAAAGCTCTAGTTTAAGGATATTTTTAAGAGCAATCTCAGATTCTGGTCCTTGGATAGCTAGAATGCCTAAACTTGGTTTATGATGGAACTCACAATCAAATTTGATAATATTTGATTCAAAGAAGTTATTTACATCATCAAAAGTAGAACAGTTTGATACGACTCTGAATTTTTCATTGTTAAATTTATAAACGATTAGATCATCTATTATCCCGCCTTCATTATTCGTTATTACACTATAAAGTGCAGAACCATCGTCAATTTTATTCACATCATTTGTTAACACATGTCTCATAAATTCTTTCGCTTCCACACCACAGAAATCAAAGATATTCATATGAGAAACATCAAAAATACCAGCACTATTTCTTACAGAATTATGTTCATTAATCTGAGAGCCATAATGTATGGGCATTTCCCATCCTGAGAAATTAACAAATTTTGATCCCAAGCCCAGATGAGATTCATATAGAAAGGTTCTATTCATTATCAACTCTATTATTTAATATCAATACAAGAATTAAACTTAAAAGAATCATGGCTATGCTGGGAGTTGCAGCTAATTCCCATTGACCCTCTGAGGTAAAATTATAAATCTTTGATGACAAGGTATCGAAACCTGCCGGCCTCAACAATAGTGTTGCAGGCTGCTCTTTAATCACTTCTATAAAAACAACTAAAAAGCCTAACAACAGAGATGGATATAAAGCTGGAAAATATATATTCCTAAAAGTTTTCAATAAGCTTTTCGAATAGATCCTTGTTGCAGAAAGGGTCTCTTCGGCCATACTCGAAAGGGCAGCATCCAAATAACGTATTAAAGGAGTTATAAATCTTATTACCAAACATAAAAATAATCCCCATATGCCGAATACTGTTACTGATAAATCAAAGTAAAAGCTAAAGACTAATAATAGAGAAACTGCAAGAACAGAGCCTGGGATTGCATAACCTATTGTCGATAGATTAAAAATAATTTTATTTGAGCTTTTGAAGCTCCCCAGTGAAAGAATTATTGCAATAACTGAAGCAGCTAATGCAACTATAAAACCTATGAAGAAAGAGTTAAAAATTAGCTCTAATGGAATATTATTTTTGATATTTTCTGAAGACCAAACTATAAGTTGTATAAATGGAAAGATGAAGGTTATTACAAAAACAAATGAACAAAATAGGGCAATTGAGAAATTAAATATTTTACTAGGCTTAATTAAACTATGATTTGCTTTCCCAGCACCTGATGACTTCCTACTTTCAGAGCTTAGTTTACTGATATACAAAATAATCATTGCTAATAAGAAAAGCATAAGAGATATTTTTGCTCCAGATATTAAGTCTTGATAACCAAACCAAATATTAAAGATGCCAACAGTTAGAGTATTAATACCAAGTGTTGCAACGCCTCCAAAATCAGAGATAGTTTCAAAGATGCATAGAACTATTCCAGCTATTATCGCAGGCTTCAGAGACGGGAGAAGAATAAGATAAATTGTTTGGAAGTTATTTTTTCCTAGAGACTTTGATGCTTTGAATATAGATACTCCAGTTTTTCTTAACTGCGCCTTACATAGAAGGAACGTATAAGGATATAAACCGAGAGACATTATCAAAGCAGACAACACAATATTTTCTCTAATAGAGCTAGAAATGAAGCTGATTTCTTCAGCAGCCCCAACAAAAATAAAAGCATACACATAGATAGGAAATGCTAGGGACAAACATAAAGCCCATGAAAAAAACTTTCTCCCATAAAAATCGAACATTGTCACAAAGATTGAGCAAGGAACAGCTATCAGAGAAGTGAATATTGCAACCAGCATGCATAACAATAAAGTGTTAGACGTCATCTTAATTATCAAAGATGTTGTTACATATTCATTGAGTGGCTGAGTGAAGCCTAAAAAAATAAAGGTAAGAAATATTATTGATATAAATATCAGCCAAGGATATGACAGAATTTTTAATAATCTTAGATGCTGCACTATATTTATTTGTTATCTGAGTCTGCTAGAACTTTTTTTGATCTGGCTCCCATTTCTTGTAACTCTTTTGCTTGATTTGTTAGATTTCCCTTACCGGTGCTTAACTTCTTTTCTGCTTCATTTATCGCATCTTGAGTAGCATTGAAGCTACTTTTTACCTTTTCAAAGTCTGTTTTAAGACCAACAAGCTTATCAATCATTAGGCCAGCTCTTAGAGCAATTTTTTCGGCATCTTTACTCAATCTATCTTGTCGCCATAAACTTTCAGCGACTCTAAGGATTGCTATCAAGTTAGTTGGTGTTACAAATCCCATTTTACTTTGCATGGCGGTTTTCTGAAGGTCCCAATCATTCATAAGCGCAAGAGATAAAGCTGATTCAATTGGGATGAACATTAAAATATAATCAGCTGACCCAAGCTCTTCAATACTTTTATAAGACTTAGATGAAAGTTGTTTTATATGAGTCTTTAGGGAGCTTAGATGTTCTTTTAGATGTTTTTCTTTTTCAGACTTATCTTCAGTATCAACATACCTTAAGTATGATGTAAGAGAGGCTTTTGAGTCGATAATGATACTTCTATTATCTGGCATAAAGACAACAGCATCCGGTTGAACAGTAGATCCATCGCTAGCAGTAAATTTTTTTTGGAGCACATAGTCTTTATCTTTTCTCAATCCAGATTCCTCAAGTGTTTTTTCTAAAACTTGTTCTCCCCAGGCACCTTGAGATTGGACATTTCCACTCAAAGCTAAAGCTAAGTCTCTTGCTTCTTTGCCGATATTATCAGTTTGCTCAATTATTTTTTCCTGAACTACCTTGGAAATTATTTCCTCAATATTTGAGCTATGATTTTTGCTCATCCTATAAACAAACCAAAGCACAATTCCAACTAAAGGGATCGCTAACAGAAGCTCTAAGAAAATTAAATTTATATTTTCATTCATATGCATTATTATTTCATTAAATTGATAACACTCATAATGTGATGGAAAAATTACTTGAAACTTTTAAAGCACTAAAGCAAAAAAACTTATCAATTGATCTTACTAGAGGAAAACCACATTCCGACCAACTAGACTTATCAAATAACTTAATGACTCAGGCTGTCGATCCCATTGGAGAAAATGGTGTTGACTTAAGGAATTATGGAGAGCCAATTGGAATTATAGAGGCTAGAAAACTTGGTGCAGACATTCTTGATAGCAAAATAGATTTAACAATCGCCGGAGAACAATCAAGCTATCTTCTAATGACACAACTTCTTTTAGGAAGATTTCTCTTTGGGCTAGATGATGATCCATGGAAAAATGATAAAGAGCCAGCATTTCTGTGTGCCGTGCCTGGATTTGATAGGCATTTTGCAACTCTAGAAGGCCTTGGTCTAAAAATGCATACTGTAAATCTCTGCTCATCTGGTATCGATCTTGATGATCTAAATAAGAAACTTTCCAAATATCCAAATATAAAGGGATTAATTTGTGTTCCAAGGCATTCCAATCCTTCTGGCGAAGTATTTTCTGACGAAAACATCACAAACCTACTAAAGATTACCAAAGAATATAACTCAAGCTTTATTAACTTATTTGATCATGCTTATTTAATTCATGATTTCGATGAAACGCGAGTTCAGACACCAATCCCTCTCTTAGCAGATGGTTTGGGTGCTTTAGACAATGTAGCTGTATTTACTTCTTTCTCAAAAGTTACTTTTGGTGGAGGCGGCATGGCTTTTTTAACAACTGGAGAACAGAATTTTAAATTAATTGAAAGAGTCAGGAACATGATGGTAATTTGTCCAGATAAAATTAATCAAAGAAGACATGTTAATTTCTTTAAAAATAAATCGAATGTTCTTGAACATATGAAGAAGCATGCCAGTCTTGTTAAGCCAAAGTTTGAACTTGTTAATAAAAAACTTTCAAATCTTCCCAGCGAAGTAGGTGAATACACAAATCCAACTGGTGGGTATTTCGTAACCTTCTATTCAAAAAAACCAACTGCTAAAAGAATTGTCGAACTGTGTGCAGAGGCTGGACTAATGCTAACACCTGCAGGCTCAACTTACCCTTATGGCAATGATCCAAATGATTCAGTCTTGAGGATAGCTCCAACCTATATTGACATTGATGAGCTTGATGTCGCAATGGATATTTTTGTATTATCAGCTCAAATTGCTCACTCTGAAATCTAAAAACCATATAGAAAAATATTACTTTTTATAATATTCTTTATTAATGGACAGTGATAATTTTTTAGTTGTTTCCAGCAATTCAATCGAGAACAAAAATATTGAAGAATACTTAGGCATAGTTGTTGGTAGTACAGTGAGAGCAAGAAATGTTGGAAGCGATTTCTTCGCTACCCTGAAAAATCTTGTTGGTGGTGAGGTTGTTAGTTACTCAAGGCTTTTAGAAAGGGCTAGAGATCAGGCATATGAAAGAATGATCCAGGAAGCTAAAGAAAAAGGAGCGAATGGAATTATCAATTTCAGGTTCCAAACATCTCAAATTGTTCAAGGTGCCTCAGAGGTGATGGCCTACGGAACAGCTGTAAAAATTTCATAAGCCTTTTCAAATTTAGAGGATAGTTATGAATCAAACAGAAAAAACTGCATTTCGTGAAAGTATTATCATTGTGTTTATAGGGCTATGTATTAATTTCCCACTTCAAACTTTTTTACTTTGGATAACAATAGATAGGTGGCATTGGTCTGATCCATTATCAATTTCAATTTTTACTCAATGCGTAATTACCTTTGTAGCTTTAATTAGGATTTATACAATAAGAATGAGGTTTACAAGGGGAAAATTCTGAAAATAGCGATTATTGGATCAGGAATATCTGGTCTCTCTGCAGCTTATTATCTCTCTGATCAGCACGAAGAAGATTTGTTTGAAAAAGACTCTAGGTTGGGTGGGCACACTCATACGCATACTCTTGAGCTGGAAAAAAAAATAAGAGTCGACTCAGGCTTTATAGTAATGAATGATAGAAATTTAATAGCTTAAAAAAAATAGGGATTTTTCTTGAAATGGTTAGATTTAATAATATTGCATCAAATGTAGATTCAAATGGATCAATAGAAGATTGGTTAAAAGAGAAAAAATTTTCAGAATTCTTTAAGAAAAATTATGTATACCCTATGTCTGCATCAATTTGGTCTTCATCCCAGGAATCAATTAGTAGATTCCCAATGAAATCATTTTCTAGATTTTTTAATAATCATGGATTGTTAGATCTAATAAAAAGGCCTCAGTGGTTTTCAGTCTTGGGTGGAAGCAATACCTATATAGAAAAACTAATTAATCACTCAAAAATAAATAATGTTTTTAAAAATGCAAACGTATTGATAAAAAGAGAAAAAGAAAAAGTATTTGTTCTAAATAATGATATAGAAAATCAATATGACGTAATTATTTTTGCCTGTCATGCTAATCAGGTTGGAGCAATAGTTGATGATATGTCCTCTGAGGAACAAGAAATATTATCTATGTTCGAATATACAACTAACAATGCTTTGCTTCATCATGATCAAAACCTGATGCCAAATGAAAAATCTCTTTGGTCTTCCTGGAACTCTTTTAAGAACAATAAATATGATTATGTTTCTTATTGGATGAATAATTTACAGAAATTAGATACCGAAAGAGATATTTTTGTAACACTTGGAAATTATCCTGATGTTGATGAAGAAAAAGTTTTTAAGAGAATTAAATATGAACATCCTCTTTATAGTGAACAAACAATTAATGGGCAAAAATTGATACGATCAATTCAAGGAAATAGAAAAACATATTTTACAGGTGCTCATCTTGGTTATGGATTTCATGAAGATGGCATTAAATCTTCATTAGAAGTTATAAAGATTATTAATGGATAAAGCAAAACTAAATTTATTCGATGGTGATGTATCTCATAGGAGAGTAGGCAACAAAAAGCATATTCTGACATGTCAGGCGAAGTAATTGACTCAATGAAGTCCTTTATTAAAGATAAAAATATTCAAGCTAATCTATGTAAAGTGAATCTTCTCAGGACGCCAAATATTGGATTTATCAAATCTTTTAACCCAGTATGTTTTTGGTTTTTAGAAACTAAAGAAAGTTGTAAATTTTTTATAGCTGAAGTCAAAAATACATTTTATGAAGACCAAATTTATATTGTTGAAAATAATGGGGAAGCTATCTCTGAAAACATTTGGCTTGAGGTTGAGAAGAATATGTATGTTTCTCCTTTTGCAGAGAAATCCGGCTTCTATAAATTTAATTTATCCAGAAACCCATTTAAAATAAAGATAAATCAGTTTAACAAAGAAAAAAAAGCAGAGATAGTTACAAATATTCGAGGCACAATTATAAAAATGACAGGAATAAAGAAGCTATTACCATTCGGTAACTTTTTCTCATCTGTTGTAGCCGTAATCATGTGATGTATTGGCAGTCTCTGTAGCTTTGCTAGATTAGCGAAAGGCTCACCCACAATTTTGAAGGCATCTCTGTTATCTATCTCCCATATGAAAGGCATGGGGTCAACAGTCACTTCCGCACCAGTTGAGTTAACTGGGTTTACTAATTCGACTACGCCAAAAAGAACTCGCACTCTTTTAATCTGCTTGATTAATTCCTGCTTCTTCTCTGGCAATGCTTTAAAATCCTGTATAAACCCTGCAGGTTTACCACAGTTAAAGCCACCATCATTATCTTTCAAATCTACATTTAGATTATCAGACATAACAGTTTTAATATATCTGTTAGGTGCATTAGCTCCACCCATTACAAATCGCTTATACATAAACCTTTGCACGTGTGGTCTAATCTTAACAGAGTTAGCAAAGTAAGTATCACCATCTGGAATCTCCAGTTTGTATGTACCACCGCTAACAGTCTCTACATTAACACTCTTACCTTTAACTTCTGCTGTACCCATGATTGGTGAATGGTTGATGCGTAGCCTAGCCAAAGAACTGCTCTTAGATTTAGCAGGTGCTTCATTAGCTATGCCCATAGCCTTTGCCATTGCGCCATAGTTGTTCGGGTCTATTGTCGTTAGTTCTGTCATATATGTTTCTCCTTTAACAAATGAGACATAGTTATATCATATAACATCTTTAGTGTCAAGCCAATTATATCCTATTTTTGCTTCCAATAATAGTGGTACGTTGAAGGTTATTCCCCAACGACTTGATATCAAAGAAGATAACTCTTTATTAGTTTTATCTATGACACCAATCACTGCATTCTTCTCTTCTGGATGCACGTCAATAACAATACTATCATGCACTGTATTGACTATACAGGACTTCATTCGCCCTAAAAGATTATCAATGTGTAGCAATGCCAATGGCACAATGTCTGCTGTAGCAAACGACTGCACAGGATAATTCTTTATCTGTGTGAAGTGGCTTATTCTACCACTTCTATTACGTTGCACATCTGGAAATGAGAACTCTCTACCAGATGGTGTAGCAATCTTTTGATGGTCTAATGCTTCTCTAGCTAAAGT
>LULW01000397.1_pt1 | contig 10212 bp, 18 predicted proteins | sample 729531 | NCBI WGS metagenome assembly LULW01 (sample SAMN03860279, study PRJNA289734) | marine metagenome | biome: seawater column; feature: ocean; material: water; isolation source: Red Sea water column Station 108 - depth 10m | place: Saudi Arabia: Red Sea | collected 2011-10-15 | depth 10 m | reverse complement strand
TCTATAGATTTATTTAAAATGAATAAAAAAGATCAAGTAAACATGTTAATTGATTTAGGTTTATCGTCAAAACAAATAAGAGATTTAAAATACGAAGAAGATAGAGTAAACAAAATCATACAGCTGCAAGACAAAAGCAAAAGTAAAAAATAACAAAAACAAGTGATTGTATAATATATATAAAGTAAAAAACAATGTCTAAAGAATTAAATGAAGATACCAGCTTTCAAATAAGCATTAAAACTTTAGGTGGCATAGCCGCTTTAATAGCTACTTTAGTTGGTATGTGGTTCACTTTACAAGCTGATATTGCAGAAGCAAAAAAGCTACCAGCGCCACCAGATCCTGAAGTTACACGTATGGAGTTTGACATGAAAGACCAAATGATTAGACAAACTATTATGACTACACAAGAAGACGTGAAAGAAATAAAAAAGTCTATTGAAAAAATAGAAGAAAAACTATATCAATGAAAAAAATTATATTAATAATATTAATGTTTTTATTTGCAAGTGCTAATAGCCAAAACATTTGCAAGACAGAGGTATGTGTAGTTGAGTTTAACGCTGGCTGGAATAAAGCAAATAGTGTTGATTGGTTAAGTAAATTAAAAGACTGTGGTGTAAAAAGAATAAATATAGACGAAGGTAACTGGCAAAAAAAATATAATATAGTTGTAGTACCTACAATTATAATTTTTAACGGCGAAGAAGTAAAACGTTATCAAGCAGATCTTAGTTTTAAGATGGTAGCTACTAGAGAAGAGATACAAGAATATATAGACGAATTAATAATAAGTAAATTTTAAGAATATGGCGTTTAAAATGAAAAGCTCTTTAAAAAAGTTAACTGAAGACTTAACAACTCCATCAGATACGATACAAGGTATAAGCATGGATCAAAATACAGCTAAACTTAAATTTGAAAGAAATCTTAAAAGAAAAGGAATAAATCCATTTTCTCCTACTGTTAAACAAAATACAGATATATTAAAAAATAATGAAGGTAATTTTATATATAGATATATAACTCCTAGCAAAGAAAAATAATGAAAAGATTAATTACATTTTTATTTTTATTTAACATTGCTTTTGCACAATGTCCTCCAGGTACTTGGAGTTTAAATGTTACAGTAAATCCTGATCAATATCCAGAGGAAACTTCTTGGTATATAATGACTTTTTTTGGTGATACGTTAATGCAAGGTGGTCCTTACGCAGGTATTATAGATTATGAACCACAGTATGCCGCAGCTTGTGCGCCTATTGATAGCTTTTATATTGTTATAGATGATCTGTATGGTGATGGTGTTGCTGGTAGTTTATGGGGTGGTAATGATGGTTCTGTTTATATAGAGCAATGTGGTGATACTATATGGAGTTTACCTGCAGCTGATTTTGGTTATCAAATATATGACACAATATATACTTCAGGATGTCCTCCGCCACCACCAGTATTTGGTTGTATGGACCCTAGCTATGTAGAGTTTGACATAGCGGCTACATTAGACACAGGTATGTGTTTTACGCCAAAGATTTACGGTTGTACAGATTCGCTAGCATATAATTATTTAGACTCAGCTAACACAGATATTAACATTGATAGCTGTATGCACGAGTTGGAACTAACAGATTTAGCTGGTAACGGTTGGGCTGGATCTAGTTTGAGGTTGTCACAAGCAACAAGCTTGATACCACCGTTTAATTATCAAGACATCGGAACTTATACTTTAATAGATGGTTTTGATACAACTTATGAAGTAAACTTAGCGGCAGGTTATCCTGTTAGAGCAATATTTGAAATAACACAGCAGTCAGACTTTACTGCAGTGCAATGTGGCTATAGCTTATATTCTGAAGATTATGTAGCTATTGATATTGAAGGTGGTTTTGTAAATCCTATACCACCGTTTTTTCCTATTACAGGTGAGCCATATTGTGGTAATACTTGTATTGAAAGAGTTTATGGTTGTACAGATGTTACGGCTTTAAACTATAACGCTTTAGCTAACACTGATGATAGTACTTGTTACTACTTAGTGGGTTGTACAAACCCTATATATTTGGAGTATAATCCTGCAGCTGATTATGATGATGGTAGTTGTAATACTTTAGTTGTGTTAGGTTGTATGGACAGCACAGCTTTCAACTTTGATCCAGCCGCAAATGTAGAGCTAGCAGGTTCTTGTATACCTACGGTTTTAGGTTGTATGAACGAGTTTGCTTTTAATTATAATCCACTAGCTAATACGCCTGATACTTGTATAGCTATTGTAGAAGGCTGCATGGACCCTGTAGCAATGAACTACGACTCTTTAGCAAACGTAAGCGATAACTCTTGTGTTTACTTTGCTTATGGCTGTACAGATCCCACAGCTTTTAATTTTGATCCACTAGCCAACACAGACGATGGTAGTTGTATAGAAGTAATATATGGGTGTATGGACCCAACAATGTTTAACTTTAATCCTGACGCAAATACAGACAATGGCAGTTGTATACCTTTTTATTATGGATGCATGGACAGTACCGCGCTCAATTACGATGACGATGCTAATACTGACAATGGTTCTTGTATCTATGCTATTTATGGCTGCAATGATCCGACTGCTATTAACTACGATCCGCTTGTCAATACACCTGACTCGTCATGTGAGTACTCTGCTGGTTGTGCTATTGGTGACATCTATACTTTACCTAATGATTGTTTTGCTTGGGTTATAGACGTTGATGAGTATTGTTGTGATGTAGCTTGGGATTCTGGTTGTGTTAGTTTATATGAGTATTGTCAAGATGGTTGGTCAGGTCCTACAGATATAATAGAGATTAGATATGGCCTTATTACATATCCAAATCCTACAAGTGATTATATATACATAAATAGTAGATTAAAAGTTGACGTTACAGTCATTAATATGCTCGGTGATATAGTTATATCTAAGAAAAAAGTAAATGTCTTAGATGTGTTTAAATTAACTCCTGGAGTATATAATATACTAATAGAATACGATAATATAAAAGTTAACAAAAAAATTATAAAACAATAATAAAATGGCAACATTAACACCAACATTAACATTAGCTAGTACAGATGGTACATCTGATACTTTAAACTTTACTGTTACAGATGCGTTAAGCACAGGTGCTCCTTCCGTAGGTGTATCTAGACAATCTGTAGCTACATCTGGGCAGTTTAATATATTAACAGCTGCTGATAACACTAGTATTACTTACGTGTATGTTAAGAATATGGACTCTACTAACGTGATTGTTTTAAAAGACGATAGTGGTAACAATTTCTTAGATTTAAGCGCTGGAGAGTTTGCATTTTTTCCAGTAAAAGGCGGTATAGGTTTAGAAGCTACAGCTGATACAGCTACTTGTGTTTTAGAATATGCGTACTTTACTAAGTCGTAATGCAGTTAGAAGTATTAAGATTTAGTTCTCAAGCTGATTCTACTTCTGGTTTATTGTTTGAGTTAACAGATTTAGGTAGAAAGTTTATGTGTTACACACTTGAAGACGAGCGTAGAGCTCTAAAGGTTAAAGGTGAAACACGTGTACCTGCTGGTACATATAAAATTGAATTAAGAACTGAAGGCGGCTTTCATGGTAGATACACTAAGAAATATCCTGGTATACACCGTGGTATGCTTCATATCACTGATGTTCCTAACTTTGAGTATATTCTTATTCATACCGGAAACACTGACGAACACACGGCAGGGTGCCTTATTGTCGGGGACGCGCAAGAAAACAACTTACTTTTACCCGATGGTTTTGTTGGTAAAAGTGTTAATGCTTATAAGAGGATATATCCGTCGATTGCGAAAGCAATTGCAGACGGAGAAGAAGTGACAATAACATATAAAGATTACGACTAATGGGGACATTAAAGCTTAGTATAACAGAAAATATAGATATAACTTATGGTGGTTATGATTACAACTATACTACTTCAGGAACTTCAGATGATTTAGAAATAGCTGATGTAGATGCTTATAATGCACAAACGTTAGTTATAGGTACAGCTTTTTCACAAATTGCTAAGTTTGAAAACGGAGCTACGCCTGGTATGGGCTTATATGATAAGCAAAAAGTTAAGTATGTGCGCATAAGACCTACTACAGCTAGTAGAACTTTAACAGTTCAATTAAGTGATGCTACAAATAATAAGCAAGCTAACTATTTCTGTGGTACTGGTCAAGCTATATATTTTGTTCATAGTGGTACTAATGGCTTTACTTTTGATGTAAATAGTTCTACTACCTCAGCGGCAGCTGATGTTGTCCAAGGAACTCAAAATGTAACAGGATTAGCTGCATCAGCAGATGAGATACAAATAAAATCTTCAGGAGCAGGAACTAGTGTAGATATTTTAATAGCATACGATCTATAATGGGTTACAAACACATTGGCAAAAAAGTTGAAACATCAGATTTAAGACTTGATAAAAAAGTATTTTTTGAAAAAGCTAAAGCTGTTGTTGGTGTTAAAAGATTAGTTGTTAATACAGCAGGAGAAGTTGTTAATGAAAAAATAGCTAGAAGACATGCTGTATTAGCTGACGATAACGCTGCTGTAGGTATTGCAGATATATCAACTTTTGGTAATTTAATTATTACACCAACAGCTGATAGAACTAAACAATTACCAACAGCCGAGCAGTTTATTATTAATATATTAGATCCTAACAATGAATCTGTAGGCGCTGCTAGTTATCAAGCTCTTGATTTTAGTGTAATAAACTTATCAGCATCGCATACTATAACCTTATCAACAAATACAGGCGTAACGCTATATGGTAACATGACTGTAGCAGTTTCTAGTTCTGGTAGATTTATGGTTACGAAAAGCGGAGCATCATCAGTAAACTTTTATAGATTAGCGTAATGGCAAAAATAGATATAATATCATTAAGTGATGACACGTTTATTGACGTTGGTTTAAGAGGTATAGATGGTTTAACTGTGTGCAATACTGATACTGAAGATATTACTTTTGATTTAGTTATCGGTCCTAAAACTTTAGATAGCAAAAATGTTAGTACAGATGCTATTTTTGTATTAAAAGATATACCAGTGCCAACAGGTTCTACTTTTGTTTTTGATGACAACGGTGTTCTAAGCGGCGCTTTTAGTCAAGGCTCCAAAGTTAATAAATATGAAGTTAAAAGAAAAAAATTTTTAGAACAAAAGAATTTTACTTTTTTAGTTAGAGTTGTGAGTGGGCATACCGCAGATGTATTTTTAAGAAGATAATGTTTGAAAATTTTGACACATCGAAGTATTATAAAAAAACACCTCCTGCAGATACTTCTTTTAGGACAATGCAAGAGATTAAAGAGTTATTAAGAATACCTATAAATAAAAAGTTTATAAAAGACAAAGATGATAGCATAAAAACATTTAAAATTGCTGCAGATAAAATAAACGTAGAAATACCTGTAGCTTTGATAAGCAGGCTAATTGATAGTTCTGTACCTGTAATTATGGATCTAAAGAACTTTTTTAATAGACCTAGACCAAAAGAAATAGCTTTAAAGCTTGGAATAAACCTTCCAAACGTTGAACTTAGCTCTATGAAAACACCTTCATATCCATCAGGCCACTCAGCCCAAGCTTTTTTGATAGGTTATTTATTATCTGATATGTTTCCTAAATATAAAGAGCATTTTATGAAAACAGCTAAAGATATATCTTATAGTAGAAACGTTGCTAGATGCCACTATAGAACTGATAGTAAGTTTGGTGAATATTTAGGTAAAGAAATGTATAATTATATAAAGCAGATTTATGGCTTTTAAAATGAGAGGTTTTTCAGGTTTTAGAAACATTGAGCCACAAGGTTTTAATGCTCATACTTATTCATCTAATATTCAAGATGACTTTAAAAATAATGAAGATGATAGTTTATCTTCGCCTTTGCAAAAGAAAAGAAAAAGAAAGCCAGACGTTCGTAGAACTATAGGTAGAGGTAAAAACTTTAATAAAGCTAAATCTACTGGTACAGGTGCTAAAGCTGGCGGTGGTATGACACAAAAAGGTGTTGATGAATATAGACGTAAAAACCCAGGTAGTAAATTAAAGACTGCCGTTACTAAAAAACCATCTGAATTAAAACCAGGTAGTAAAGACGCAAAAAGAAGAAAATCGTTCTGCGCTAGATCAAGAGGCTGGAAAAGTAAAAGAGGCCTTGCTGCTAGACGTAGGTGGAATTGTTAACATTATGGCATACGTACAAAAAAATAATCCTATACCTAAAACAGGTTGTGGTAGAAGAAGGTTATCTAAAATGCCTCCTTTTAAAAACAAGGTATTAAGATCTGTTTCAAGAGAGCTTAAAAAAGCTAGTAACACTCATGCTGGTCAAGCTGAAAAAATAGACAAAGTTTTAGAAAATACTCCAATGAAAAAAATTAGCGGAGCCTGTAAAGCTGCTGCTAAACGTAAATTTAAAGTTTGGCCTTCAGCTTATGCTTCTGGCTGGGGCATAAGATGTACTAGAGCTGGTGGTCCAAGCAAATTTGGTGGAGGTAAAAAGAAAAAATAATGGGTATATATAAATCTACACCTAATAAAAAGAAAAAGACTAAAAAGTCTATTGAGTGGAATGACTCTGATGCACCTGATGCAAAAGGTAAATTTAGAGACTTATCACCTAGTGCTTTAGCTTCTTGGCTTATAAAAACACGTAAAGGTAATTTGTCTAAAATTATAAGTAGTTTAAATCAGCAGTATGTTTTTAATAGACAAAAAAAACCTAGCTATGCTCGTAAGATGAAGACGGTTATGAATATTGTTAGAAAACGATTAGGTAAAAAGAAAGATGAGTAAAGCTTATAGAGGTGTACTTAAAGCTCGTATATCAAAACTATACGGTGGAGATGTAACTGTAGCAAAAGCTAGAGCTTTAAAAAATAGAAAAGATGCTACACCTAGAGATAAACAATTAGCTAATTGGTTCATTAACATGCAAACTAATAGACCGTCACCAAAGAAAAAGAAAGCAGATCCTAAAGTAGGGACTGGTAAAAAACCAAAAGGTAGTGGCAGAAGATTATATACTGATGAAAATCCTAAAGATACTGTTAGTATTAAGTTTGCTACTGTAGCTGATGCTAGAAAAACTATAGCTAAAGTAAAAAGAATAAATAAACCTTACGCTCGTAAAATACAAATATTAACTGTGTTAGAGCAAAGAGCTGAGGTTATGGGTAAAATGGAACAAGCAAGACTTGCAAGAGCTGCTAAAAAACAATTAAAAGCACAACATGTACGTTCAAAAAAGTAATCCGTTTAAGAAAAAACAAAAAGGTGGTGGTACAACTAAAACTTGTTTACCTGCCGCTAAGATACGTAGTATGAGTAAAGCTGAAAGAGATAAGCTTGTTCGTGCTAAAAAAGCAGCTGGTGCTAAAGGTAAGTATAAAAGATCATCTAAAACAAATGTGAAAGGTGCTCGTAAAAAAGGAGCTACGCTTAGAGACTGGTTTCAAAAAGAAGACTGGAGACAAGTTAATGATCCAAGTAAGAAATGTGGAGAAAAATAAAGGGGCCGAAGCCCCTTTTACTTTATGCAGCAACTGCATTTTTCATTTCTTGAACTTCAACTCGAACTTCTTGAGCTATGTTTTTAATTTCTTGCATAGCTTTACGTATACGTGTTCCAGCTGATTTATTACCTTGATGAAACTTTTCAACATCAACAGCTGTTGCGATTAGTGTTTGCATCATGTCGTTCATTTTTCTGTCTAATTCATTCATAATATTAAATTAAAGATTAGTTATTTCACATGAACCACCAGCACAAGCAAGCTCGCCTGATAGATCTGTGTTATCGTTCATTTCTACTACATTTTTAAGATTAACTATAGATAAATGTTTCATACGCTCATTATACTCTTTTTTAGATATATCTTCAAATGGAGCTTGAGTATATGTACCACCATCATAAGGTAATACTGATAAACCGTTGTAGCAGTCACGGTTGTTCCACATCCACTCACCAGCTTTATCCCACTCATCTTCTTTCAAAGATATAGTAGCAGATACATTGTGAGTGTTGCTTCCAGCTCTGTGACCGGGCTTAACCCATTCATCAGAAACTTGTTTAACTCTTTCGAGTAAATCAAACGCTGACTCAGTTCGGACAATAGAACCTTTTGGCGCTTGTTGTGGTATTTCAATTACAGCGGTATCATGTGGTCTGAAATATTCATCTTTGACTAGCTCAGGAAGATGAACCGATAGATACGAATATATCGCTTCATTTTTTCCTACACGTAATCTACGGACATAATAATCATTATGCCATGCATGAATACCGGATGAAGTTCCGAGTACCAGAGATGTCGTCCCTGCAGGCTTCACGCAGGTTGTACGTGCAGCTTTGTTAATACCAATTAACTTAGCTACTCTTGTGTTCTCACGTTTTACCATCTCTGCGGCTTTCTTCATATCAAGTTCTAGCACCTTTTTAGAAGCTATCCCTGTCATTGATACACCAATGAGAGCATCTTTTTCAGTTGTCTCTCTCCAGACTTCACGTAAATAATGGAAGTCTGTGTAACCAGCTTGTAACGTACCTATAAACGCAGCTGCTTTAACTCTTGTGTTAAAATCATCTTGATCAACGACGTCTGATACATTAACTTCACATAGGTTACAAAACTGATAAGGACGTAATGCTATTTCACAGCACGGGTTTGTACCCCAGTCTTTATCATTGTTAAGGTAGATACCAGGCTCACCTGAACCAGACAACTCAATACGTTTCCATAAATCCATAAAGAACTCTTTTGTAATTTTGTGTCTAATAAGTACAGCTGAGTTGTTAGCTCTACCACGTTGTGGATTTGTTTCCCACCAGCTACCTGATTTACAGGCAATCATTTCTTCATCGTACGCTGAAAATAATGATATTAAAGCTGCCCTTCTGATACCGCCTGCAAGTACAGCATCAGCAATATGGCAAACAATATCATGAGCTTCCAACGTCGTGAGTTGTGTTCCGTCTTCTTTAGCGTCTAATATACCTTGAATTTTAACTAAACACTCTTTTAATGGTTGCGGTCCTGGAGCTTTACCACCAGAGGTCACCAGCCTAGCTCCTTTTGGTCTAATATCAGAATAATCAAACTTGATCTTAGATGATCTCTTAGAGCCTAAATAAGACTTAATTAAGACCTTAACTGCATCAGACCAACCTTCAATACTATCACCAATAACAAAACGTCTTTCACGCTTATCAAATGGTTTAATAATTGATGGTAGTTGTTTTACATGATGATGTTGTACTGAATAACCAACACCGCAGCCAGATAATAATAAAAACATACACTCGTTAAATGAGTCTATTGAGTCTACAGGTAGGTAAGAGCAATTGTATAATCTATTTGGTGATAATTCAATTGGTTTACCTGAAAACTGTAGACTACGCATAGAAGGCAGAACCTTCTTAGCATAGACCAACTTATATACATTCTCAATATCATCAGCTAACTTAGGATATTTTTTTTGATGCATCTCTTTATTTCGAGTTACAAGCTCTTCCCAAGTCTCTCTCCTATTTAATTCAGGAATATATTTAGCGTACTTCATGTGTACGGTAATATCCGACAATATATCTTTCATTTATTAGTCTTTAAAAATTGTTAAACAAATATCAAGGAAACCAAAGTACAATACGTGGTTATCTCTAAACTCTTCTTTATATGTTCTAATACCGAACAATAACCCTGGAATAGTTCCAAAGCTTAACATCCAATTATCTCTTATCATTTCGTTTTTTTAAGATTAATTCTATTACTTTGTCACACTCTTTTTGATTCTGGGGTTTATATAAAGTTACAGAGGGTATGTTGTCTTTAACGAATTTTTTAAACAATTTCCAACGCATAGGAAATGTATCGTTTGCACGACCTTTACACTCAATTATAAACTCATCTGTAAGCCCAATAAAATCAGGAGTATACTTAATACCTAGTATTTTTTTACAGCCTCTGTTAACAAGATCGCCTTTGCCGTTTGCTTGTCGTTCGTAACTTTCATTATCAAACATAAAGCCTGGAAGTACTTCGTATGTTATACCTTCATAAGCAGCTTTGATCTTGTTTTTACGTAAAGCCATATACATGTACTTTTCAAGCCCAGAAGCAAAGGTTATGCCATCGTACACAACCTTTTTTGCTCTTACAGGGCCTCTCTTACGT
>LULW01000543.1_pt1 | contig 10281 bp, 8 predicted proteins | sample 729531 | NCBI WGS metagenome assembly LULW01 (sample SAMN03860279, study PRJNA289734) | marine metagenome | biome: seawater column; feature: ocean; material: water; isolation source: Red Sea water column Station 108 - depth 10m | place: Saudi Arabia: Red Sea | collected 2011-10-15 | depth 10 m | reverse complement strand
GAGATAAGGGGAGTAGAATCTGAATCCTCTATAAAGACTCTTGAGTCTCGAGGTCTTGTCTACAAGTCAGGGGAGCTGGATGTACCTGGTAGTCCTATTTTATATTCAACGACAGATGAATTTTTAGAAAAAACAGGCTTTGAAAGTTTAAATGATTTACCTAATATCGGTGAATATTTCTCATCGCCGTCTGAAGAAGAATAATTGAGAATAAATAAATATTTAGCTCTTCACCTGAATACATCAAGAAGAAACGCTGATGAATTAATTAAAGCAAAAAAAATAACTGTTAATAATAAACTTGCAGTCGTAGGGCAAGATATTATGACTACAGATGTAATTACATATCAAAACAAAATTTTGTCTACAAAAATTGTTTATAAATATTTTAAATTTTATAAACCATTAGGGTATATCTGTTCTTCAAAAGCTCAAGGAAAATCTAAGACGATATACGACATCATAAATGATAATTCACTTAAATATAGTGGAAGACTTGATAAAGATTCAGAAGGCTTGATGCTTTTAAGCAACGATGGAGATTGGCTGAACAATATTAATCATCCTTCAAAGGGCTATGAAAAAAAATACATAGTAACCGTTTCACAACCAATTGATTTTAACTCTTTTAAAAAAGTTGTAACTGATAAAAACGAAAAACTGGTAATAAATAAATTAAGTAAGGTTAATAAATTTGAATATAAAGTGACTCTCAATACTGGAAAAAATAGAGAAATTAGAAGAGTTTTTACAAAAAATAAAGTTGAAATTAAAAATTTAAAGAGAATTTCTATTGGTAATTTTTTGTTAGATGATATGAAAATTGGTCAATTATCACAAATAAATAGTAACTAGAAATATAGAATCAATATATGGAAAAGTTTCTTGTAACAATTGATGGCCCATCTGGTGTTGGAAAAACTTCTGTTGGCAAAAGTATTGCAACTAAACTAAATTCTTGTTTTTTCTCAAGTGGATCTATTTATAGATCTGTTGCAAAATTTTTACTAAATAACAAAAACGCTCAAATTGAAGATTTAAAAATAGTAATTGTTTCTGAACAGTGCAATGTAAATGGTGTAATTTTTGATGAAGAAGATTTATACGACAATGAAGTTTCTGTAAAGAGTTCAGAAATTGCAAAAAAAGTAGGGTTAAGAGTATTGGTTAAAGATTGTTTAATTAGTTATTATAAAAATCTGGACAAACCACTTGTAATTGAAGGTCGGGACATGGGAAGTGTTGTATTTCCAGATGCTGAGCACAAAGTATATTTAGATGCAGATTTGGAAACCAGAGGTAAAAGAAGAGAAGGTCAATCAAATATGGAGGAAACTATATCTGATGTTAAAAAAAGAGATTTTGAAGATAAAAATAGAGTATTTTCTCCTTTAACTATTCCAGAAGGTGCACTAGTTGTTGATAATTCAAACTTATCGATCGATGAAACAATTGAGCTTATTATAAAGAACTTAAAGCTTCAGTAGCTGACCAACTTTTGTCTTTGGATACGCCATTTACAGCTTCTTTATTATTTGTTGGAAACATATTTTTTAAAAGTTTTGAAAGTGAAGTTATATTACTTCTTAATTCTTTAGGAAGTGGAAAATACTCTTCCTCAGTTGTGTCAACGAAAAATTCTAAGTTATTTGGATTTAAATATTCTGATATCTCTTTGACAATATGATCTGGGGCAGATGCTCCTGCAGTGATAGCGACATCTACATTTTTTAAATTTATATTATTTAGATCCTCTAGAGTTTCAATTCTATGAGCTTCTTTTCCTAAATTATTAATAGTAGTTACTAATGCATTCGTATTACTTGACGTACTAGATCCCACTACCAATACTTTATCAACTTTGTTTGAAACATTTATTAGTGCTTTTTGTCTATTAGTAGTTGCGTAACATAAATCACTTTTTCTTGGCAATTGTATATTTTGGTACTCACTTTTTGCTTTATTTAATATTGGTTCCCATTCAGACATAGCAAGTGTAGTTTGGGCAAGCAATGCAACCTTGTCATTGTGCAGGTTAGTTTGATCAATATCTTCGACAGATTCTACTAAAATCATATTATCTGGTGCAACACCCAATGCTCCTATAGCCTCATCGTGATTCTTATGACCTACATAGATTATTTTTTTTCCATCTTCACTAAATCTCTTTGCTTCATGATGAACTTTTGTAACAAGAGGACATACAGAATTGACACTTGTCATTGAAATATTTTTGAATTCCATCTCAACCAATGGTGCAGTTCCATGAGCTGAAAGCATCACAATTGAATTTTTTGGTAGATCTTTTGGATCTTCAATAAATATAACATTTTTGTCCTTGAACCTTTGAACAATCCAGTCATTATGTACAATTTCGTGATAACAATAAACAGGTTCATCATAAATTTTTAGCATCCATGTAAGGGCTTTTATTGCCATTTCAACACCTGCACAAAATCCTCTTGGAGTTACTACATAGAGATTATTTACCATAAAATAAGATTAGCTATATTTAAAATATGAACGAAAATAAAAAAAATGAAGTGATATTAATTGGGTTACCTAATTCAGGTAAATCTACACTCATAAATTCACTTACAAACTCAAAAAGTTCTATTGTTGGTTCTGAACCAAATACGACTAGAGATAAAATAAGTACTTATTTAGAACTGAATAATAAACAAATAATATTGTCAGATTTGCCAGGTTTTGATGATAATCCTGATGACTTTAATAAAGCTTTTCAAAACAAACTACAACAATTCTTGAAAGATGCAGATCGCATATTATTTGTGATTGATATAAATTCCAAAAACTTTAGTGGTCTTGATAAAATAAACAACCTATTACAACTTGTTAAAGTTGAAACTAAAACAACAACAGTTTTTAATAAATGTGAAAATTTTAATCATTACGACCTTGATAAAAGGATGTTCAAATATATATATGGCAAAGAAACTTTTATTTCTGGATATCACAAAATTGGAACTGATGAATTATTAGATAACTTAATTAAATTTTCAGGGAAGGAAGTAAATGGTGTTTTTAAAAACAGGAATACTATTTCAATAATAGGAAAACCTAATTCAGGAAAATCAACACTATTTAATGCTTTTTTAGATAGAGAGAGATCAGTTGTTTCAAATATAGCAGGAACGACAAGAGATTCTGTAAGTGAAGAAGTACTTTTTGATGATAAATTATTTAATGTTATTGATACTGCTGGTGTCCCTAGAAAAAAACAAAAAGATCAGATTGATCGTTATGCTTCAAAATTATCACTAAGTACATTGGATAGTTCATTAGTCTCTTTTATTGTTATTGACTCAAGTGAAGGTATAAATTTTGAAGATTTACGGTTAATAAATGAATCGGTAGAAAATTATTGTACACCTATTCTTATTCTTAATAAATGGGATCTTCTTAATGAAGAAGATAAGGATAGAATTAATTCAAACATAAAAATTCAACTTAAAAAATTTACTTGGTTAAAAATAATAAGAATTTCTGCATTAACAAAAAAAGGCTTAAACAAATTTTCAGCTACATTAGATGAGATCAACTCGCAATTACAAAATAGAATAGATACTTCTGATTTAAATCTATATTTTAGAGAATTATGGGTTGCCAATCCTCCTCATCCTTTCAGAGGCAAAAGGGCAAAACTAAAATATGTAACACAATACGATACTCAACCTCCTTCATTTTCTTTTAATTTAAGTTCTAGAATTCCTAAAAACTATATTTCTTTTATCGAAAATAAGTTAAGAAGTGACCATAATTTTAACAATGTAGCTTTAAAAATTAAGGTAAAAATTTAAATGGAAAATTTTGGTTTTAAAATTGGTGTTTTCTTTTTTGGTTTTTACTTAGTTATACGTATATATCAGGTTTTAATCGCTATTTTCATAAACAATTAATACTTAAATATCAATTAAATGTATAAATAATATTTATTTATTTCTTGATATCATTTTGTAGCTACCTACTATATATATATCCACTTTTTAAGTGGATTTTTTGTATACAAAAAGGAGAAAAATTGAGTAATTTTAGAGGATCCAAAAGTTGGCGCCTTATTTTACTTTTCTCAGTTTTTGCTTTAGTTGTAGTAGCTTGCGGCGGTGACGCTGCTGAAGAAGAAGTTGTTGAGGAAGAAACCGAAACAACTGAAGCTCCTGCTACAACAGAGGCAGCTGCTGAAGAAGAGGCATCATCTGCTCCAGGTGGTGTTTATAAGATGGGAATTTTTTCAGATCCACAAACACAAAATTATTGGACTTATCTCGATACGGAAAATGACGTTTGGACAAGCTATGTAATGTCTGGCCAAGCTGTCTCTTTATTTACATTATCAGTACCAAACTATCAGTTAGTAGCATCAATGGCCACAGAGCTTGTTGAAACTTCAACTGATAATGGTGATGGAACTTTTTCATACACTGTTCCTATAACTGAAGGATTTGAATGGAGTGATGGTACACCAATCACAGCTAATGACTGGGTTTTTACATTTAATACTGTGAAAAATTTAGGACTTGCTGGGAACTGGCTTGCACTTTGGACACTTGGAACTGATGAAGCTCAAGGTGTTACTAGTGTTGATGCTGTTGATGATTATACGGTCAAAATTACATTTAACTTTGATCCAGGCCTTGCTAAATGGCAATATGGTGCTGCACAAGCACCTGCTTTGAGTAAAGCTTTCTGGGAACCTTTTGCAACTGACAGAGAAACACTTCTTGCAGCTGATGCTTCAAGTGCTCCTGTCGCAAGTGCATTTGTTTACGACAAGCTTGAACAAGGTGCTTTTTATACTTGGGCTTATGATACTAACTCAATGTATGCTCCTGGTGGCGAATACACCATTTATGATTCTGGTGGTACTGGAATTAAATGGGATAATGGTAAAGCCCCAGCTGTTGATGCAACATTTGGTGATGTTTCAGGAGATTCATTTTCATATTCTGTAGGTCCTTTTGTTGGTACTGTAGAGTTCACACTTTATAGTGATCAAGATGCTGCATATTTAGCATTCCAAGATGGTGAAGTTGATTTCGTTCTTAACCCATTAGGTGTCAAGAGAAATACGTTCAATCAGCTTGCTACAACACCAGGGGTTGAAACACTTGTAAACAATCCAAATGGTATGAGATATTTTGCATCAAATACAAGAATTTTCCCTGGAAGCGACAAAGCTTTCAGACAGGCAATAGCTTGTATTATTGACAAAGAATTTATTATTGACAGTGTTCTTCAAGGAACTGTTGAAAGTATGGATGGTATGATTTCATCTGCACTTACTGCTTGGGTAACACCAACAGAAGGTGTAATGGCTGAATGTAAGGAATTAGATTCAGTAGGTAGATGGGAAAAATCAGTACAAATTCTTCAAGACGCTGGATGGACAGCTGATGACTGGGGAGAACACCCTGGTAATGAAACAAGAGCTATTCCACCAACTGGAATTAAAGGTCCAAATGGTGAAGTTCCACCGTCAAATATGTTGATTTATGCTCCAGGTCCTGGTTATGATCCATTGAGAAATACATTCTCACTGTTCATAGCTGATTACATTAGGCAATTAGGTTTTGACGTAACTGCAAGACCAACAGGATTCAGTGTTATTGTTGACATTGCTTTCAGTGCCGAAGGATGTAAAGATTGGCATTTCTACATGCTTGGATGGGGAACAGGTATCTTCCCAGACCATACAGTAGAATTTTTCAAATCAGATAAGGACTCCTGCGATGGTGGATTTAACACCCCAGGATTCAACAACGCTGAGTTTGATGAATACGCAAATCAATTTGAAGCCGCAAAAACTCTTTCAGAGGCTGTTGCTGCATCAAATGCAATGGAGAAAATACTATATGATGAATTACCATACGTAGTATTATTCAACCCACCTGTTTTAGAGGTATATAGAAGTGATAGCATATCACTACCATTTACCGATGTATTGGGTGGAATTACAGATGCATGTACTGGTTGTGCAAGCACTGTAAAGAAACAAAGTTAACAACCAATATTTAAAATGGCGGGCATATTGATGTCCGCCATTTTATAATTATTACTTATGTATAAATATATTTTTAAAAGGGTTTATCAATTAATCATTGTATTTTTCCTGTTTCTCGTAACATCTTATCTTCTATTTGATGCAATTCCAGGGAATGCTTTTCAAAATATGTTGTTAAATCCTGGCTTGCCTCCAGGAGCATATGAGCAAGTGTTAGCACTCTACGGTCTTGACAAACCTTTATCAGAAAGAGTGGTGTTATATATCACTAATTTTTTCAAGGGAGATTTTGGTTATTCCTATAAATATTTTCCTAAAACCCCTATAGAGCTTATTGCTGAAAGACTACCACGTACATTGATGCTTTTTGCAATGGTTAATATTGTGTCTTTTTATACAGGTTTTTTAATTGGAAAAATTCTAGCTTGGAGAAGAGGTTCAAAGTCTGAAACTTGGATTACTATCACATCTGTATTTTCATATACAGTTTTTTATCCATGGTTCGCGTTAATGATGTTGTGGTTTTTTGGTTACAAAATGGACTGGTTACCAATTGGCAAGTTCCTTTATCCAGAGAAATGGTATGACGCACCATTTGATAGTGATGTTATTTTTGTTCTGATGATAAAGTTTGTTGCTATTGTTTCAGTTATCCAATTTCTCATATATATGTTTACAAGAAATATTGAATCTTTGAATACCAAACGTAACCTAAGATTTATAGGATTAATTTTAAACATAATTGGAAGTTTCATTTTTTGGAATACAGGGGATGCATTAACAAAAAAATTATATGCAATGGATATTGCTTATCATATGATACTTCCAGTATTTACTGTTACTGTTGTTGCTTTTGCTGGTACCGCGTTATTAACCAGAACAACTATGATGGAAGTTTTAAAAGATGATTATATCCTCACTGCGAGAGCAAAAGGACTTTCACAAAGAAGGATTAGAGATAGACATGCAGCTAGAAATGCCTTGTTACCAGTTGTGACATCATTTATATTTACAATAGTTACGATTATTGATGGCTCTGTACTTACTGAAACGATTTTCTCATGGCCCGGAATGGGACAATTAATTCTTGATAGTGTATTGAATGAAGATATTCCTGTTGCGATGGCAACCTTTTCATTTATAGGAGTGTTTGCATTAATTGCACATTTTATAGCAGACATTTCCTATGCTTATCTGGATCCAAGAATAAGAATCCAATCTCAGGGTTAAGATGAATAATTTAGAAAATGAAAAAGAAATTGCTAAGTCTATTAGGAAAGCAGCAATATTAAAAAATTGGAAATTATTTAAACAAAGTAGACTTGGCATGGTTGGTTTGTATATTGTTGCCTTTTTCTTTTTATTGACTATTTTGCAACCGATCCTTTTTATTACTGGAATATGGGATGAAGGGACATATCATCCAGTTGTTGGATACGTAGATCAAACACAAGATTTTCTTATTGTTGAGTGTCCAAAAGAATTTCCAACAGAAAAATATGAAAAAAGATCTGATTGTCCAGGAAGAAAAGAGGTTAATATAAAAACACTTTTTTACGCAGATGGCGAAGTAGGTGAAACAATACAATTAAATCTTCAACCAGCACCACCTTCAAGGGATCATATTCTTGGAACAGATTCTCTTGGAAGGGATGTTTTTTCACAAATAATGGAGGGTAGCCAAGTAGCATTTTTATTAGGTATTTTAAGCGCTACTCTTGGTGTGGGAATTTCTACAATTCTTGGAACTATCGCAGCATTTTTTGGTGGAAGAATAGATGCTTATTTAATGAGACAATCTGACCTTGTCCTCATGCTTCCAACACTCCCATTATTATTTATAATATCAGCTTTTGCTGAGCTAAAAATATGGCATTTAGCTGTAGTTTTAGGAACTATTGGCGGACTTGGTGGATCAGTAATAACAATAAAATCACAAGCTTTACAAGTTAAAGTTAAACCCTTTGTTGATTCAGCGAGAATTACTGGTGGTTCACAAATGAAAATTTTATTTTCTCATGTGTTACCCAACGTTGCTCCTCTTGCACTATTATTTATGGTTTTCAGTGTCACTGGGGCAATAGCTTCTGAATCAGTATTATCATTTTTAGGATTATTGAATATTGAAATGAGTTGGGGATTAATGATTTATCTTGCCCAAGTTGAAGGATATATTTTTTCAGGCCTTAAATACTGGTGGCTAATACTTCCTGATATGAGTTATAAAACCATAGATGGTGAAGTAGAAGCAGTAAAAGACGTTTCTTTTTCAGTTAAAGAAGGTGAATCATTTGGAATTGTAGGAGAATCTGGATGTGGTAAAACATCAGTTGCAATGTCTTTATTACAATTACAAGCCGAGAATGGGAGAATTTCAAATGGCAGTATTCTTTTTGATGGTATTGAACTTGTTGGAATGTCTGAAAATGATTTGCGAAAAGTAAGATGGGATGGAATAAGTATTGTCTTCCAGGGTGCTATGAACGCTTGGAATCCTGTTGTTAAAATTGGTGAGCAGATTCGAGAAGCTATGAGAGAGCACAGTCCAGAAAGTACAAAATCAGAAAACACATTAAAAATAAAAGAATTATTTACAATGGTAGGTTTAGATGCATCCGTAGCTGATAGATTCCCTCATGAGTTATCGGGTGGAATGAAACAAAGGGCAATAATTGCTCTGGCTTTATCTTGTGATCCAAAACTTGTAATAGCCGATGAGCCAACAACAGCACTAGACGTTGTTATACAGGATCAAATTTTAAATGAAATCAAAAAAGTTCAAGACTTGCTTGGTTTGAGTTTAATATATATCTCTCATGATATTGCAGTTATTGCAGAAATGACTGATAAAATTGCCGTAATGTATGCAGGATCCATAGTAGAAATGGGACCTACAAAAGAAGTTTTCAAGTCACCTAGACATTCTTATACTAGAGCACTTCTTGATTCTACACCTTCTATCAAAGGTGAAAAAAAGAAGCTTAAATCTTTAGAAGGAGAACCTCCTAGTTTAATTGATAAAATTGACGGATGTACATTTGCACCAAGATGTCCAGATAGAGAAACAAAATGTAATCCAGAACAACATATGAGTTTGATTGAAGTTTCACCTGAACATTTTGTAGACATATGCAGTATCGGTAAAGACAACTAAATGAATAATAACTTAATTGAAGTAAGAGATCTTGTAAAGCATTTTGAGGTATCAAGTGGTATTTTTTCAAGAAATAAAAAGGTCATTAAAGCTGTTGATGGATTAGAGGCAAGATCTTTATGTTTACTAGATCCAAAAACATCTGGGACAGTAAAATTCCTCAATCCAGATACAAAAAAAATGGAATCTATTGACGAAATTGATGATGACGGAAAAAAAATATTTAGAAGAAATATGCAAATGATTTTTCAGGATCCTTATGAATCACTAAATCCAAGATGGTCAATTAAAGACATAATAAAAGAACCTCTTGATATTCATAACATTGGTGCATTAAATGACAGGGAAGAGGCAGTTGTTGAGATCTTGAGAACAGTTGGACTAACTCCACCAGAAAATTATCTTTCTCGATATCCACATGAAATTTCAGGTGGACAACGTCAAAGAGTGTCTATTGCAAGAACATTAATTATGAAACCAAAATTTGTAATTTGTGATGAACCAACTTCAATGTTAGATGTATCAATTAGAATTTCGATAATGGACCTAATGTTAAACCTTGCAAAAGATCTTGATGTATCTTATCTTTACATAACTCATGATCTTGCCGTGGCACGTTATATGTGTAATAGAATAGCAGTAATGTTTAATGGTAAAATTGTTGAAATTGCAGACACTGAAGAGCTACTACAAAATCCAATACATCCATATACAAAGCGACTTATTTCATCCATACCAATTCCTGATCCAAGTTACAAACGAGAAAGATATCAAATAAATTATGATGAACTAGATCAAATTATTTCAAAAAATCCTGATAAAAAAATGATTGACATAGGGAACGAACATTTTGTTGCTACTCATGATACGAAAGAATATTTTATTGAGTCCTAAAGATTTATTTCTTTTACCAAATCTAATTACACTTTCTAGATTATTTTTGTCATTATATTTATTTAATCGACATTCATTTGATACTTTTCAAACTTATTATTTAGTTTTCATAATTGCTCTTATAGGAATCTCTGATTCACTTGATGGAATTGTTGCTAGAAAATTTAATCAAGTTAGTAGACTTGGAACAATACTTGATCCTGTATGTGAT
>LULW01000890.1_pt1 | contig 10351 bp, 9 predicted proteins | sample 729531 | NCBI WGS metagenome assembly LULW01 (sample SAMN03860279, study PRJNA289734) | marine metagenome | biome: seawater column; feature: ocean; material: water; isolation source: Red Sea water column Station 108 - depth 10m | place: Saudi Arabia: Red Sea | collected 2011-10-15 | depth 10 m | reverse complement strand
TGCAAGTACAAAATTATCTGGGGAATCTTTGTCAAAAATAATTCTTGAAGACACAAATACAAACTTAATAATTTCTAGATTTTTTACAGTATATGGACCCTATGGAAGGCCAGATATGTCGATTTTAAGATTTATTCATTGGATAATAAATGAAGAAAAAGTAAAAGTTTTTGGGAATGGAGAACAGCAAAGATCTTTTACATATATAAAAGATGTTGTCGATGCACTCAGAAGAATGTCGGGTTTAGAAAACTCACATACTTTCAATGTTGGATCAAATATTACAGTTTCACTAAACGAAGTTATAAAATTAATTGAGGAATTTTCAGGAAAAAATGCAAATATTGAAAATTTAGAACGTGCATATAAAGATCCTGACGTGGTTCGTCCAAATTTAGATAAAATAAATGATTCTATTGGATGGGAGCCGACAACTAAAATACAAGAAGGTATTGAAAAAACAGTTTCATGGTATAAAGAAAATGAAGACTATCTGAAAGATCTGGTATATGTCAATGAATAAAGTAATCGTCACTGGAGGTGCAGGTTTCATTGGTTCGAACCTTGTAAAAAGGTTATTGAAAGATGGTGCTAAAGAAATACTTATAATTGATGATTTTTCAACCGGAAAGAAGGAAAACCTTCACGACTCCTCAAAAGTACATCTCATTGAATCAAAACTTGAGGATATTAATGATTTAGAAAGTCAATTTAAGGGGTATGATTTTTGCTTTCATCTAGCAGCTGGAGTAGGCGTTCAATACATAATGGATAATTTGAGTGATTCATTATTAACTAATATTCAAGGAACTCATATTGTCTTTGAAGCGTGTAAAGAAAACAACATACCTGTGTTAATAACTTCTACTTCAGAGATTTATGGAACCTCTAAAGAAGAAAGTTGGGATGAAGAAACAAAGAGTTTGATTGGGCCTACGACAAAACTTAGATGGTCATACGCTGTATCAAAAATGATTGATGAATTCTTAGCTCTATCTGAATTCGAAGCCGGTAATCTTAAACCAATAATAGTGAGGCTCTTCAATACGATAGGTCCAAATCAGGTTTCTGATTATGGAATGGTTGTACCAAGATTTGTGGAATCTGCATTAAAAGACGAGGATTTAGTTATCCATGGTGATGGATCTCAAACGAGATCATTTACCTGGGTTGTAGATGTGATTGATTACTTTGTGAAACTAGCTGAGTTAAAAAGTTATGGAGAAATATATAACATTGGTCAAACCGAAGAAATATCGATAAAGAACTTAGCTCAACTAATAATTGATACATCGAATTCAAATTCAAAAATTAAGTTTTTAAGTCATAAAGATGTGTTTGGTGATAAGTTTGAAGATCCTACAAGGCGCACACCGAATATAGATAAAATTGTTAAAGCAACCGGAATTAAACCGGGTTACGATATCCAAACAATGATTAAAGAAATTGTGGAATTTAAAAGACAAGATTAATTAAATTATGAGGGTATTAGTGACTGTAGGAATATTTCCTCCAGATATTGGTGGACCTGCAACTTTTGTTCCAAAAATTGCAAAATATTTTCAAGATGAACTTAATTATGAAATAGAAATCTTAACTTTGTCTGATAATAAAAATTCAAATATAAACGATGATTTTAGTGTGAAACGTATTGATAGAAACTTACCAATAATATACCGTTGGTTAAAAACAATTTTTACTATTTATAAATTAGGGAAGAATAAAGATTTAATATTTGTAAATGGTCTTGGTACAGAGGCTACAATTGCCAATATTTTTTTGAAAAAAAAGATAATAAGAAAAATTGTTGGTGACCCTGTCTGGGAAAGAGCATACAGCAAAGCAAAGATATCAGAAAGCTTTGATGAATTTCAAGTTAAAAATTATGGATTTTCAATATCGCTCCAAAAGAAGGTGCGAAGCTTTAGCATTAAAAAAACTGACATTGTAGTAACACCATCTCAACATCTAAAAAATTTTATTCTAAATTTAGGATTTAAAAACAAAATTGAGATCATAAATAATGGTGTATTAATACCTGAAGAAAATACAAATATATTTACAAATGATCAAATTAATATCACTATTGTATCCAGGCTTGTATCACATAAAAATATTGAAAAAATAATTAAAGCAATATCAGATTTAAATAGTCCATTAATTAATTTAAATATTATCGGTGATGGGCCTGAGCTAAATCAACTTCAAAAAATTTCATTAGAATCCAATAACAAAGATAATATTATTTTTCATGGGAAACTAAACAGAGATGAAATTGATCATATTTTTTTGAATAGTGATATTTACGTACAAGCATCGAATTATGAGGGATTGCCACATTCCTTACTTGAGGCCATGAGTTATGGAATTCCAGTTCTGTGTACCCCTGTCGGAGAATGTAAAGAAATATTGGGAAATGAAGATAGAGGATATATATTAGATTTACCTGTATCAAAAAATAATATTAAATCAAAGATTAGTCAGATTATTGGCGAAAAAGATATTGCAAATAAAAAAGGTGAAAGAGGTAAAGATTTTATTAATGAAAAATATAACTTAACAAATTCATTTAATCTTTATAAAAATCTTTTTACAAGACTAATTGAGGAAGAATATAAATGAAAAAAGTGCTTGTATTGAATATATCTACTGATTCCAAAAATACATCTCTGGGATTTGCAATATCTTGGTTAAATGCATTTGCAAAAAAATTTGATGAAGTTCATGTCATTAGCTTGAGTAAAGGAAGTGATGATGAACTAGAAAAAAATGTAGTTGTTTCCTCAGTTGATAATGAACTTGGAAAAATTTCAAAAATAATTAATCTTTATAAATTAATCAATAATCTAACAAAATCAAATAAATATGAATTCTGCTTGTCTCATATGTCGTCATTAATGGTGATAATCTCCTCACCAATACTAAAAATGAGAAAAATTAAATCAATATTTTGGTACACACATAAAGGTCCTACTGATTTCTTAAAAAAAATATTTTTACTAAAAGCATCGATTTATTCCAACAAGATAATAACAGCATCAAAAAATTCATTTCCGTACAAAAGATTTTTCAACAATAAAAGAAAATTACACGTTATTGGGCATGCAATTAAATTCGATGAGTTTTTCAGAAAAATTAATAGTTTCGATGAAAAAGATTTTGTAATCATATCAAGAATTTCTAAATCAAAGAAAATTGACGAATCAATATCAGGGTTTCTCAATAGCGAAAAAGGATCTAGTCATAAATTATCAGTTATTGGAGGACCTCTGTCATCTGAAGATGAAATATATTATGAAAACCTTAAATTAAAATATGCTTCACATGAAAATATAAGTTTTTTGGGAAGTATGCCTCATAAAAACTTAATAAATGAAATTTCTGATTTTAGTTTTCACATTAACAATACGGAAGAAGGCTTTTATGATAAATCTGTTCTTGAAACAATGTCACATGGACTTGTTAATTTTTATTCTAATTCTGACTATGACGATCTTTTACCAGAAGAATATCGAGATAAATTTAAATTTGATGGAACGCCTGAAAGCTTATCAAAAAAAATCACTGATATTGGCAATTTAAAAATAGATGAAATCAATAAAATCATTAGTTTTTCACAATCAAAATTAGAAAAGCAGTCTGTCAATAATCTTGTAGAGAGAGTTTTGACAATTATTTAGATAATTGTTCTTCGACCCATTTAATAGTTTTTGATAGTCCTTCATCAAGATTAACTTTTGGTTCCCAATTTAACTTTGTTTTAGCTTTTGTGATATCAGGCTTACGCTGCTTTGGATCATCATTTGGAAGTTCTAAATATTTTATTTCAGATGTTGAATCTGTTAATTTAATAATTTTTTCAGCTAATTGGCCAACTGTCATTTCATTTGGATTACCGATATTGAAAACATCATATTCAGTTGAGTTCATTAAGGAGATAATTCCTGCAACAGTATCTTCTACGTATGAAAAACTTCGTGTTTGTGTACCGTCTCCATATATCGTTATATTTTCATTTCTTAGTGCTTGTACAATAAAATTTGTTACTACTCTTCCATCATTTAATTGCATTCTTGGACCATATGTATTAAAAATTCTTACAATTTTAGTTTTAAGACCATAAGACCTTGAATAAGTTGCAACTGCTGCCTCTGCAAATCTCTTCGCTTCATCATACATACTTCTCTCACCATTTGGATTCACATTACCCCAATATTCTTCGTTCTGAGGACTGATCAATGGATCTCCATAAACTTCAGAGGTTGATGCGAGTAAGTATTCTGCACTATGTTTTTTAGCCAAGCCCAATGTATTTATTGTGCCTACACTACCAGCTTTGAGAGTATTGACTGGATGTTCAGTATATGCTTTTGGTGAAGCTGCGCTGGCAAAATGTAAAACATAATCAACCTTATCTTCTATTTCAATATGATCTTGAACATCGTGCTCTATGAACGAAAAATTTTCATTATCCAGTAAATCATTTATATTTTCCGTAGAACCTGTTAGCAAATTGTCAATAACGATAATTTTGTGACCATCATTAATTAGCTTTTCACATAAATAAGATCCTACAAATCCGGAACCACCAGTAATTACGATATTCATAGTGACCATGGAATATAGGTTATAGAATTAGAATCTTCAATGATTTTATTCAACCTGTCAAGTGTTAGCTCTTTAACCGGGTACATTAGAACAAATAAATGGGGAGAATTGAGATCCTCAAGATAGTCAAATTTGACTATATTTTCATCATTAATTATTTCGTCAAATACAACAACATTTTCAATTGAACTTTTCAGTTTTTTAAATACTTCTGTTGTTGGTGAGTTTCTCAAATCATCTGTGTCTTCTTTGAATGCTGCCCCAATAAGAACTACTCCTTCTAATTTTTTTGATTCATACAATTCTTTAATATTTTCTGAAGTCCAATCTGCATGAATATCGTTTGAATTAATGATGTTTGAGATAAGTGGAAGATTTAATTTATCTTTATCATAAAAATTATTAACTTCTACAAGGTCTTTTGGAAAACATGATCCACCCCAAGATGGTGAAGGTCTAAAATAATGCTGTCCGATTCTATTATCTAGGCCTACTCCTTTTAAAACATCATCTAAATTTCCTCCAGAATAGTCTATTAACCTTGTTGCTTCATTCACAAAAGATAATCGGAGAGGAAGATATGTGTTTGCAAGATATTTAATCAATTGAGAGCTAATCGAATCAGTTGTAATAATCTCACAGTCAAAGCCACTGTAAAGCTCTTTTAATTTGGCAAGTTTTTCAGTGTCAGTCCCGCCAAGAACAATCCTATCTGGCTTAAAGAAATCTTCAACAGCTGTACCCTCTCTTAAAAATTCTGGATTAAACGTTAATTTACTGGAATCCATTCCAACTTTCTCACATACCTTTTCTATCTCGTATGGAGGAATTGTCGATTTTACAGTTATCACTAAGTCATTATTATTTACATTATTTATTTCTTTAATGGCAGATTCTAAAAACTTTGTATCTACAGAATTTGTTTCAATATTGTTTGGTGTTTGAACGCAGACAAAAACAATATCAATGTTGTCCCATTCAATGCTTGCATAATCTGACGACTAAGCCTACATACCCTGTACCTATGATGACAATGTTCATATTATGCAATGTTAACAATTTTAACACTTAAAATGTTATTAATGATTGTTTATTTAGCACATTGGGATTGGATATTAACCAGATCAAGAAAAGATATTGTGTCCAATATCAATAACTCAAAATTTATGGCAATTTGCCCTATTAATGAAAATGAAATAGAACTTGAAAGTTACTATCAAGAAATAATTGATTGGAAGATTGATAGAAATAAAATTTTTGACTTTTGGGGAATTAAAAATCTGCGAAATATAATTAAGGATTTAAATTCTGATGATATTGTCCACGTATTCACTTTAAAATCTGGTCTTCTTTTTGCTTTTGCAAATCTTTTTAGAAATAATAAAACCAAAAATATATTGACTATAACCGGATTAGGTTATCTATTTAGTGACAACTTCAAAGCGAAGATTTTAAAAATATTATTAGGTTTTTTTATTAAACGCCTAGTTAATAAGAATTTTGATTTTTTGATGTACCAAAATGGAGAAGATCAAAAAACATTTAATAATTACTCTAAATATAATGGTGAATCTTTCATAATTCCAACTTCTGGGATAACCGTGAAAGAACTTGAGTTAAAAAAAGAATACCGAAATTCTAATTTAAAAGTAATTATGGCTACAAGGTTAATTAACGACAAAGGTATATTTGAATATCTTGAGCTAGCTAATTTGATGAAAGATTCAGATTTTGAGTTTTATCTAGCTGGTGATTTAGACAATGGAAATCCAGATTCACTAAGTGAATCACAGCTAAATGAAATAAAAAATAGTAACTTTATAAATTATTTAGGACATATTGATATAAAGAAAGAGCTTCAAAATTTCGATATAAATATTGTTATGTCAAAGTATGAGGGATCTTCAAGAATACTTTTAGAGTCTTTGTATGTAGGATTAATATGTTTATCTAATAATATTCCAGGTACCTCAGAGCTAAGCTCAAAATTTAGAAATTCTTTCTTTATAGATGAAAATAACATTGAAGAATTTAGAAGAAGTCTTGATGAAATAATTAATCATGATGCTTTTACAGATAATACACAAAATATTCTTTTTGGAGAAGATGCCAAATACAATAGAGAATTAATTGACGAAAACTATACATCTGTCAAAATTGCAGCTGCATATAATAAAATTTATCGATATTTAAGAAGAGAGATCGAGAGTTACAAAAGTGAATTTATCTAATTTCCAAGTATCAATAACAAGTGCAGCGATAGCAACAATTTTATTATCCATATTCTTTAATTGGATAACTCTACAAAGAACAAAAAACTTTGTGCCAAGTAAAAGAAAAAATGAAGAAAGATTATCTTCAAGATATGTTCCACCATTTGGTGGAATTGCATGTTCTATCGCATTTTTGATATCTACAAGACTTCTAGGACAGGCTGAAAGTAATTTCTTATACGTAGGATTTTTTGCAGTAATAATTTCAATTATTGGCTTGCTCGATGATTTGTATAATTTTAAATGGTATATTAAATTATTTTTTCAAATAATCATTGTCTACATACCTCTGTATAACTTAAATATTTTCATAAATTTTGAATCGCTTATTGGGATAGAATTCAATAATTCTTTAAATTACATAATTTCAACTATTTGGATTATGTTGATAATGAATGCAATAAATTTTATAGATAATATGGATGGACTTGCCGTAGTTGTCTCTTCAGCTATATGTATACAGATTGCGGTCTTAACAAATTATTTAAACCAGTATAAGTTAACAGATATTTCTATTCTTCTACTTTGTGCAATTGGAGGTTTTTTATTTTTCAATTTCCCACCTGCAAAACTATACTTTGGGGATTCTGGAAGTTTATTTATAGGTTTTTGTCTAGGATTTATGAGTATTATTTATAATTGGGTCCCAGAAGATGTTACTGTTTATTCAACTACACTCAGCCCAATATTGTTAGTATTTTCCGTTCCCTTGATAGATTTTCTTGTTGTTGTTACCTACAGAATTAGTATTGGTAAATCACCTACTATCGGTGGAACAGACCATATCTCACATCGATTACTTGCAAAAGGATTTTCTGAAAAAACCGTTCTTTCAATATTTCTAATTTACAGTCTTGGAACATTTATATTAATTTATCTATCAATTTTTACTTCAACTCAATTATCTCTTTTAATTATTGGAGTTTTATTTACTGTTTATTTTCTAACTTACTTAATTTCGATAAGATTGAAGGTTTTAACTTAACTTTTCTTCGAGTTCAATAATTCTTTCAGGAGTTCCTGCATCGATCCACCAGCCATTTATATTTAAGTTCATACATTTATTTTCTGAAACAAAAATATTGCATAAATCTGTAATTTCATATTCTCCCCTGGCAGATGGCTCTAAAGTATCAATCTTATTAAAAACAGAATTATCAAACATGTATAAACCCACATCCTCTGGGTTCTCTACTTCAGTTGTGAATATACATGCCCCTTCATGAAAATTTTTGAAATCAAAATTATTTAATGGACTATTTTCAAAAAAGTTATCGCCTAAAACAAAAAATATTTTCTCATTTTCATCTACATAATCTTTTGCTTGATATAAAGCATGTGATATCCCTTTTGGTTCTTCTTGAATAGTAAATTCTATTTCTAAATCTTTAAATTCACCAAGAGTAACTTCTTGTATCATATTGAAGTATTCCGGGTTAGTTATAATTACAAATTTTCTCATTCCCCAGTTAACAAGTTGAGAAATCTGTCGATTAATCATGGGGGTTCCATTTACATCTAAAAGTATTTTTGTAGATTTATTTCCTCTAAATTCTTGCAATCTTGTTCCAAGGCCACCTGCGGCAATAATACATTTGATATTTTCCACAACTAAAGAATACATAGTTATAGTATGTAATTTGGTATTGTATGAAAATTTTTAATAAATATACTTATCTATTTCTAGGAATACTTGTTATCGCAACAATAATAATTTTTAATTTTATCCCAAATCTAGAAACTGAAGAATTTGATCAAGAAGTCATTGATGACATTATAGAGGGTGTTACCACTACAACAATTGAGGAAAATAGTGAACAAAATACTCAAGAATCTATTTCATCCATAGATGAATTAGTTTTGACAGAGGAAGAAATATCAGATATTGATAAAGTTCTCGTATTTAATGAGTTTGAAAAGGAAATAACCAATTTTGACGTGTATTTATTGATTGGATCAGATGAAAGATCTGCAGAGATTGCCTTAACAAGGGGTGATGTAACAGGAAAGCGAGCAGATGTAATTATTCTTGGGCTTGTTGATAAATCATCAAAAGAAATTACTCTACTTTCTTTTCCACGTGATCTACTAATAAAAAACAATTGTACAGGGAAATTAGAGAGGATTAATGCAGCGTATAGTAAAAATGGGTGTGGGGGCAGAGCAGAAAATTTAGCTGCAGCCATATATAGCATTTCTGGAATACGAGTTACAAATTTTGCAAGCTTTGACTTTGAAGGCTTTGAAGAAATTATTGACTCAGTAGATGGTATCGAAATTTGCGTTGATAAGACTCAACGTGAGGGATTTAGCTTTGAATTACAAGAAGGATGTCAGACAGTTAATGGACTTACTACTTTGAACTGGGTTGTTTCACGATCAACTGAAGAATTAGTAGGTGAAAAACTTATTGATAATGAAGGAAATGATATATCTGAGTGGAAACCTATGCCTGGAGTTAGTGATCTTACAAGAATTGATAGGCAGCAATATGTTGTAATGCAACTAATCAATGAGTTAAAAGAATTTGAATCAGTAAATGAACTCAATTCTTTTATAAAAGCGCTGGAAAACTCATTTATTATCGATGAAAATTTATCGATAAATAAAGCAGTTGAAATTCTATGGACTTTCAGAAATATTGATTTAAGTAATGTCCAAAAATTTACAACACCTGTCGATTACTTAACATTAAATGATGGAAGGCAAGTATTAGTTCTAAACGATACAATTCACAATTTTTTGAAAAAAAATTCAGTTATTGACTCTTAGAGAATTGGAAATGAAATAAATCGGAATTAACCAAAAGTAAATTCCAACATCTGGTGCATATACGAGGTCATTTGTAAGGTTTTGTGCAATTAGCATTAATAACAAAGCAATTTCGAATCCAAATATTCTTTTAAAGTTTTTAATTAAAGAATATGCAATCAAAAATATAATTATCAAAACTGGGAATAGGCCATATTCAACAGACATAGTTAAAAAGCCATTATGCGAGGTTGTAATCTCATCATATTGGGATAATGAGAAATCAGAAATTACAGAATCAAATACTCCATTTTTTGAAATTAGTTTTCCAGATCTCAAACTCTGTCCCCCCACAAAATTTGAATATCCGGATGTTACATTTTCAATCCAAAAAAAATACATCCTACCATCAATAATTGACCACTTCCAAGACTGATCATTAAATTCCTCATTAAGTCTTAAGATTGAACTTTGACTAAATAATGTTTCATGACCCTTTGGAACTGATTGAAGATTTAATTCAAGAGTTACCTCAAAATCTTTTCCAGACAAATTCACTTCATTTGGCAAAGCAACCCAATAGCTTCTTGGTCTTTCAAGTCGTATAGAACTACCATTGTATTCAACTTGACTTTCATACTGATTTTTATTTAATGGAGTGAGTAATAAATAATCGATATCTCTGTTTTCTTTTGTAAAGTTATATTCTCTTTTATAAT
>LULW01000611.1_pt1 | contig 10363 bp, 9 predicted proteins | sample 729531 | NCBI WGS metagenome assembly LULW01 (sample SAMN03860279, study PRJNA289734) | marine metagenome | biome: seawater column; feature: ocean; material: water; isolation source: Red Sea water column Station 108 - depth 10m | place: Saudi Arabia: Red Sea | collected 2011-10-15 | depth 10 m | reverse complement strand
GAAATAAAAATTCAAAATGCAATCGTGAATAAAATTGAAGATATAGAGAAATTTATTAATGAAAATGGAACCTCTGTGTTAAAACCTATTTATGGCACAGCCAGTAAAAGTGTTATAAAAGTTGAAAGTTTTCAAGAAAACAAAGCTGAGGTGGAAAAATTAATGCAAGACTGTTCAGATCAGGATTTAATTATCGAAGAATTTGTCGATGGAAGTGAGTATGCATTAGAAGGAAATTTAATTAATTCTGAATTAAATAAAATAGTTATATTTGACAAGCCAATTAATTATAAAGAGCCTTATTTCGAAGAATCTATATATATTGCTCCAACAGAAATACCAGATAAAACTCAAAAAGAAATAGTTAATTTAATTGGAAAAGCTTGTAAAAAATTAGGTCTTGAAAATGGACCTGTACACGTTGAATTTAAAATACATAATAAGGAAATATTCATAATTGAGATAAATCCAAGAATGATTGGTGGTTTATGTTCAAGATGCTTAAGTTTTGGTTTGTTTAAAACTTCACTTGAAGAAATTGCACTTCACGCATTCTTAAATAATGAATTAAAGAGTATTGATCTACTCAGTAATTTTGTAGGGGTACTAATGATACCAACACCAATATCGGGAAAATTTATCTCGATCAATAAGAATGAACTTGAAAGTATACCTAATGTTTCTGGGGTTGAGATTACTGTATCTGAAAACTCAAATCTTTTAGAACCACCTTTTGGAGATAAATATTTAGGTTTTGTTTTTTCACAGGGAGATAGCAAAGAAAAAGTAATGGAGTCCCTAACTTTAGCTTTGGATTTAGCCAATCCGATTATCAAATAAAGTATGATAACCTTCAATAAAATATGAAAAATGCATTAATCATTAATGGTGGTGATAACACGACAAATAGAGATCAAATAGAGAAATTTGACTATATTGTCGCTGTTGATTCCGGAGCTGAACATGCTTACAAATTATTTTTGAAGCCTGATTTGATTATTGGCGATCTTGATTCCATAAGTACAAAAACATATGAAAGAGTAAATAAAGATAGAATTGATATTTTGGAGTATAAAAAAAATAAAGACTATACAGATTTTGAAATTGCATTAAGCCACATAATAGATTTAAAAATCAAAGATGTAACTGTAATCGGAGGTGAGTATGGTGATATTGATCACTTATTTGGATCATTGTTTGCTATTGCTAAATTACATACAGACCAAAATATTTTATGGCTTCACGGAGAACAGGAGATTCTATTTCCAGAATCTGAAAGCATAAAAATAGGTATAAACAATAAATTTAGTGTTTTACCATTTTCAGATTTAATAAACTTAAATATTACCGGAGCGGAATGGAATTTAGAAAATGAAAATATAGAGTTTGGGCAATCTAAAACGCTTCGAAACATTGCAAGAAATGAAAAAATAAATATATCAGTTTCTGATGGAAAGTTTTGTTTAATTATTTATAGTTAGGACCTAGGCAAATCTTTCCATGCCTTGTCTTTATCTAGCTTAGGTTCGCTAGGAAGACCAAGAACTCTCTCAGCAATGATATTTCTCATTATTTCAGATGTACCACCTTCTATAGAGTTAGCACGAGATCTTAAAAATAAACTTTGGGTATCTGTGAATCCATAAGAATCATTATCAAAATTTAATTCAGGTTGAGATAACTCATATCCTCTAGGAAATAACAATCCATCATTTCCTAACATTTCCATACCAAATTCATATGAAGATTTGTTAATTTCAGCTTCGTGTAGCTTACTAGTAGACCCTTCAGGACCAGGTGTTCCCTTCTCTCTCAATTCAGAAGCTCTCATGTTCGTAAGGCGAACAGCTTCTTGTTGAATCCATAACTCTACAAGTTTGTCCTTAACAACAGGGTCATCTAAGTTGCGATCTTTCCAAAGTTGTACAAGGTGCCCAGGAGCTCCACTTCCTCTTTGTCTTACGTTACCACCTATAGCAACTCTTTCATTCATCAATATTGCTAATGATACTCTCCAGCCATCACCCACTTCTCCTAAAACGTTCTCTTTTGGGATTTTTACATCCGTAAAATAAACTTCATTGAACTCTGCTTCTCCTGTAATTTGTCTTAATGGCCTTACTTCGACTCCCTCTGATTCCATATCTACTATAAAAAATGTTAACCCACGGTGCTTTGGAACATCTGGATCTGTTCTTGTAACAAGTAAGCCCCATTTTGATAAGTGACCTAATGTAGTCCAAACTTTTTGACCATTAACAATGTAGCCATCACCGTCATCAACTGCTTTTGTTGAAAGGCTTGCTAAATCTGAACCAGATCCTGGCTCAGAAAATAATTGACACCATATTTCATCAGCAGTGAACATGGGTCTTAGATATTTATCAATTTGCTCCTGAGTTCCATATTCCTTAATTGTTGGAGCGCCCATCCCAATACCAAGTAAATTTGCTATCCGATTACTGGTTGAAATTCCTTCATTACGAAGGGTTTCATTAACAAGTAATTGAAACTTTGGATTTACGTTTAAACCACCAGAGCCTTCTGGAAAATGAACCCAAGCTAAACCTAAATCAAATTGTTTTCCCCAAAAATCTTTAATATCTTGATTTTCTTCTCTGAATGAAATTAATTCTTTGAGTCTATCTTTAACTAACTCTTCCGCATCAGCTGGTTTTGTTTCAATTTTTGCCATATCCTTCATGTGTAATTATCCCAATTCTTGCAAACCTACCTGCGGCAACACCATATATTTCGTGGGTTGGTTCACATGCTTCAGATGCAAGATACGTAACTAATGGAGTGACAAGCTCAGGAGTCATGAATTTACCAACATCTTCAGGTATAAGTCCTTCCGTCATTCTTGTGTAAGCAGTAGGAGCAATTACATTAACCTTAATATTGTATTTAGCTCCTTCAATCGCTAAGACATTAGTTAGACCAACTATACCCATTTTTGCTGCACCATAATTTGCTTGACCAAAATTTCCAAACAAACCCGATGGAGAGGCAACATTTACAATTCTTCCATAATTGTTTTCCTTCATTATTTTAAATGCAGGATGAGTCACATAAAACGTTCCTTTTAGATGTACATCAATAATCAACAAAAATTCTTCCTCTGTCATATTTGCGAAACTTCTATCTCTCAATATCCCGGCATTATTAATTACAGCGTCAACAGTTCCAAAATTATCTACTGCAGTTTGGACTATTGACTCTCCACCATCTTTTGAAGCAACAGAATCATAATTTGCAACAGCTTCACCACCATTTTTGATAATTTCATTAACAACATCATCTGCTGGCGAATTACCTGAACCAGAACCATCAACAGCGCCTCCGAGGTCGTTTACTACAACTTTTGCACCTCTTTTACCAAGCTCTAGTGCATATGCTTTACCTAATCCATTGCCGGCACCTGTAACAATCGCTACTCTGTTTTCAAAATTAACATCTGACATATTTAGGCCTCCTCGTACATTGATTCAATTTCGTTTTTGTATCTCTCAGCAATAACATTTCTTTTTAATTTCAAAGTTGGTGTTAATTCACCACTTGAGTCTGTCCATTCATTTTCAAGAAGTGTAAACTTCTTTATTTGTTGCACTCTAGCAACTTTGGAATTTGCTTCATCAATCTGTTCCTGTATTGCTTCGACAACTTTAGAATTTTTTGACATATCTCTAATGTTATATTCAACTCCATTTTCTTCTGCCCATTTTTCGGCACCACCATCACCATCAAGAACAATTAAAGCTGATAAGAATTTTTTACCATCTCCAACAACACAAATTTGACCTACAAGTGTATGAGGCTTTACGTAATCTTCAATTTCAACAGGGGCTATATTTTTTCCACCTGAGGTTATAATTATTTCTTTTTTTCTTCCTACAATTTTAACGTATCCATTTTCATCAATTTCTGCAAGATCACCTGTATGTAGCCACCCATCATTATCAAAGGTTTCTTTTGTTTCTTCCTCTAATTTATAATATCCTGATGCAACATGCTTACCTTTAATACATAATTCACCATCATCAAGAACTTTTACCTCAGTTCCCGCAAGTGGAATACCTACCTTGCCAATAGGATTTAGTACTTCAGGAATTGGAACACTTCCTGATTTAAACATATTTTTCACATAGTCAATAGCGTGATTTGGTATACCAATAGTTGCAGGACCCGTATCCTCAGTCATTCCATAAATTTCAGTAACATCAATATGAATTGCATGAAACCATTTATGCACTTCTGGATTCATTGGTGCAGCAGCAGTTGCAAAAATTTCTGTACTGTCAAGTCCTAGTCCTTGTTTAAATGACTTCTCAAAAACAAGTTTCTTAAATATTGCATCTTTTAGCCTTATACCAATTGGTGGTTTCTCTCCACGCTGTTCATACTCAACTCTTTCAAGACCATTGTCTATAGCTTTCAATGCTAAGTCTTTTTTATCAGATTCATTAATTTTGTTCAACAGACCAGATTGAAAACGTTCCCAGACTCTAGGTACTGCTAAAAATATAGATGGTTTGATCGTTGGAAGTGCTTTTGCCATATCTTCTAATACTGGAACTGGAAAAATTTGTCCTCTTCTATAAATTGACTGATAATGATCTCCTAATCTTGCAGCAATATGTGCCATTGGCAGATATGAAACAATCCTTGGATTTGTTGACAATTGAACAGTTTCAGCAAAAAGACTCTGTGCGGTCCATAATACGTTTTCATGTGTAATCATTACACCCTTTGGATTACCTGTTGTGCCGGATGTAAAGATTAAACACGCTAATGACTGAGGTGTAACACTTGCAATAGCATTTTCAAGTTTTGAGGAATCTGATTCATTTAATCTTTTTCCGTTTTCAATTAATTCCTGAAAATTTAGAACATAATCTAGGTCTTTGTGTTGTTCATAATCTTCAATGAGGATGATATATTCAAGATTTTTACATTCTTTTTTTGCTTTATTTACTTCTTCAAATAACTCCGAGTTTCCTACAAATGCAATTTTTGCATCTAATAAATTTGATATATAGGCAATTTGTCCACCTTTAAGCTGTTTATAAATTGTTGACGGTGTTCCTCCTGCATGCATTATTGATAAATCTGAAATAAAATGTTCTTTTGTATTGTCGGATACAATAAAGCCATTATCTCCCTGACTAAAACCAATATCAATAAGTCCAGCTGCAAGGTTATGTACTAGTTCTCTATATTCTGACCATGATGTTGAGTCCCATCCAGAATATTCATCGTTGATCGGAGTGTTAAGTGCTGGATAATCTGGGAATTCATCTGCATTTTGGTTAAAGTAATCAATAATAGTTTTACCATCCACGACACTTGTTACTGAAGCTTCTCTATTTTTCATGAAATCATGAAGTTTTGACATAAAATTTCCTTATTCTTTATTAGAATTTTAATTAACAAATATAAAATAAACTAATTAAATTAATCATTTTTAAATTAAATCCTTTATTTTTATTAAAGGATTTAAAGTAGAACTATGGTAAATAATTATAAAGATAGTGTAATAATTACTTCATTTGATCAAAACTATATCGAATATGCAGCCGTTTTCATTAAGTCATTAAGCATCAACTATCATGAAGATCACATTTTTGACCTAATGTGTTTAGTTCCTCAAAATTTACTATTACAAGAGGGTGAGTTTGTAAATAAAATTAATTGTGAAAATTTAAATATTAAGTTCAAATGTTCAGATAGATTTAATAAGCTTGATAAAGATGGATTGGCTTATGAGGCGGGATACATATCCAAAAATATGAGCCACAGACTGTTTATCGGGTCTTTGTTTCCTCAGTATAAAAAAGGAATTTATATAGATCCTGATACATACGTTAATAGAAATATAAAACCACTAATTGATTACCCTTTATCAAATAAATTGTTAGCAACTGTTGAATATTCAGGAATGAGTAAAAAAACATTTTCAAACCCTGACCTTCCTTACTTTAATAATGGAGTTTTTATTGCTGATTTAGATTATTGGAGAAAAGAAAATTTAGAAGATAAATTTATAAATTGGATTAAAAATAACGGTCCTACAGATTGCATTGAACAAGATGCTATGAATTTTGTATTTAGAAATAAATGGTCACCATTGCCAATTACGTTTAACTTATTAGCATTCAAATTAACTGAAGATAAAAAATTATCTCAAAATTATGAGGATCCATTAATTGTACATTTTGTTGGAGATCTAAAGCCATGGGGTGAAGCTGTGATTCCAACTTGGACTAATAAGTGGAGAGAGCTTCAAAAAAAGCTGAAGAATTAATTTTCAAAAATAATTAAGCCAGTGTTTTTTTGCAATTCTGAAATAAGAATATTTCCATCAACTAATTGAATATCTGAGTTTCCAAAAATTTGGTCGATACTGTGTGCTGTGCTTGGAATTTTAATATTTTTTTGATGTTCAGATCTGTTGAATATACACAAAAGTGATTTATCTCTTAAGGTACGTCGAAAGACTATCGCATCATTTTGATTTGGTAAGAGTTGAAAATTTCCATATTTCAAAATATTATTTGAAGATTTAATATCCATAATTTCTCGAATATAATTTTGTAAATTTAAATCCCAAGTACTCTCATCATTCCATGGAAAAGCTTCTCTGTTATTTGGTTCGTTTCCACCATTTAACCCAATTTCATCACCATAATAAATTCCCGCAATACCAGGAAAGGTAGCTTGCATAAATATTGGTCCATAAATTGATGAAACATCGGAACATCTATTCAAAAATCTTTTTACATCATGTGAACTTAAAAGATTTTGACATGATGATAATGCTTTAAAAGAATACATAAAATATAAATTTGCTAAAGAATCTGAAAATTCTGAAATACTCATTCTTTTAGTCGCAAAGTAATCAACCATTGATTCTCTAAATGAATAATTCATAGTTCCATCGAACATATCACCTTGAAGCCATTGAGATGTATCACCAAAGATTTCGGAAAATAAGAGAACATTTTGATTACTATCTTTTGCTGTTTTTCTGAAATCTTTCCAAAACAATAAATCTATCTCTTTAGCAACATCCATTCTCCATCCATCAATATTAAACTTATCAATCCAAAATGCTGTTACATCTAAGGCCCATTTTCTTGCATCTTCACATGAGTAATTGATTTTTGGCATATCAGGAACACCCCACCATGATTTATATGAAGGTTCAACTATAGGACCATCATCATCAATATTTTTCACAGGAATTTCAGTTTCTAAAAAAGTCTTTTCTAGATATTTTTTATACTCTTTCTCATTACCGTCCCAGCCGACTTTATAAGTATTTTCATACAAATGTGGTCTGTACTTTAAATGAACAGGGTATTCATAAATAGTAAACCAATCTTTGTATTTTGATTTCTCACCATTTTTAATTATGTCTTGAAAAGCAAAATGTTTTGGATGAACATGATTTAATGATGTATCAAAAATTATTTTCATATTTCTAGCATGTAATTCATCTATTAATTTTTCCAAAGCTTTTTCCCCTCCAAGTTTGGGGTCAACTTTAAAATGATCCCATGTATCGTATCTATGTGTACTGCCTGATAAAAATATAGGATTAAGATATAAAATATTTACATTTAGATTTTTTATATAGTCTAGCTTGTCAATAATTCCATAAAGATCACCACCTTGAAATTCAAGCCTTTTTGGTGTTGAACCCCATTCAACTTTTTCTTCAAAAAGTGAGTTTGTATCTGAATAATTGAACCTCTCAGGAAATATCTGATACATCACTCCCCCGTAAACCCAGTCAGGTACTATATGTCTTTTGAAATTTTCCTCTGAATAAAACCATTTTTCAGATGGTGAAATAAAATTCGCAATTCCACTCGTGCCATAATAAATATTTAGTTTTTTGTCTGTTGTTGCTCCAAAACTGAACTTCACATTTTCTAAATTAAATTTTACTTGTATTTCCCAAAATTTATATCTTGCTGTTTCAGCGAGACATTTAAGTTGCATTGGTCTTAAGTCAGGATCTTCTAGAAATAACCATACATCAGCAATGTCAGTTTGAGTATGAATTCTTATATTCGCTGTACCATCATCAGCAATCGAAAAAAACTTTTTGTCATTAAAATCAAATTTGATGTCATAATGTCCCAAATGAGCATCACCTTCAAAAAATTCAATTTTTTGACTTTCATCTTTATCAACAAAATCTACAGAGTGCTTTTCAACCATAATAAGTAATATGAGTAAATATTTTACTATATACTTTAGATGAAAGGTTTGAATTGGATATTAAAAAATCATCTGGATTAATTTTGCACCCCACAGCTTTACCATCCAAATATGGAATAGGTGACATAGGAAACGCAGCATTTGAATTCGTAAATTTTTTAGAGGCAACAGAGACAAAAATCTGGCAATTACTACCTCTAGGACTCACCAGTAATGAGGAATTCTCACCATATTCAAGTCCTTCATCATTGCTAGGTAATAGATATTTAATTGATCTGGATAATATTAGCGATTATCAACCAACATCATCAGTTAAAGAATTTGATAAGAAATCAGTTGATTTCAAAAATGTTTACAAATTCAAAGATCAAATTTTTTATGAAATTTCTCAAAATATAAATATTGAAGATCCTATATTCTTCGAATTACTTAATGATGAATTAATCAGAAGCCATATAACTTACCTTGTTTTGAGAGATAAATATGGTTTAAAAACCTGGACAAGTTGGGAAAAAGATCACCAAGAATATAGAGACAATCTCTTTGAAAACATTGCAAAAAATGATAAAAAGCTCCTTAAATTTCATATATTTACACAATTTGAATTTTTTAGACAGTGGGGGAAATTAAGAGAATATGCGAATAAAAAACAAATTCAAATTCTCGGAGATATTCCAATTTATGTAAATCATAACTCTGCTGATGTTTGGTTAAATAAAGAAATTTTTGAACTTGATAATGGTGGTGAAATGTCATATGTATCAGGTGCTGTACCAGATAGCTTTAACAAGGAGGGGCAAGTTTGGAATAATTGCCTCTACCAATGGGATAGGCAAAAGTTAGATAATTATAAATATTGGACAGATAAATTAAACAAAACTTTAGATCTTTACAATTATCTTCGAATAGATCATTTTGTAGGATTCTTTAAATATTGGGTAATTAAAAAAGGAGATTCAGCCCTAAAAGGTGAGTGGAAACAGGGACCAAAAAGTGAATTTTTTGACAAAATTTCAAAGAATGTTGACCTAGATAAACTTTTAGCTGAAGATTTGGGTGTTATTTTGAAAGAAACCAAATCGTTATTAAATAAATACAATATTCCAGGTATGAAAGTTCTACAACAAAGAATTCCTGATGATAATGAAGGTTTACCTTTCCAAGGTGACACTGATATAGTGAACCAAAATAAATTGTTTGAAGAGGCATCAGATGATTATTTTGAAGAAATCCATCCAAAATATTGGGAAGAAAATTTAGCTGCTTACACTGGAACTCACGATAGTCCTACAATTAAACAATGGCTTAATGAAGCAAGTAAATCTCAAATTAAAAATTTTAATGAATATTCAAATAAATTAAATAATAAATTTGAAAGTGACATTTGGAATTTTATTTCATTGATATGGGAATCCCCTTGTAAACTTGCTATCACAACTGTTCAAGATTTATTACAACTTGATTACAAATCACGGTTTAATATACCAGGGACTACTAAAAATAACTGGAAATGGAGAATTGAAAATATGGATATTTTAAACCCAGTGATATCTGACCTAAAATATATCAATAAATCTAACAGTAGAAATTAATTTGATTCTCTTATGTAATCAATTACGATTTGAGCTTGCTCTTCTGTTATTCGGACTGCAGGCATAGAACCTTTACCTTTTAAAATAGTTTGAAGCCAATATGTATCTGGTTTATTAAGAACTGAAGCTGTTTTTAAACTAGGACCAACTCTACCTGAAAAATCATCTTGGTGGCAAGCAGAACATCTAGCTGTATAAATCTCTTTTCCAGTTGTGAGCTCTACAGTTTCTTGAGATCCACATGCAATAAATAAAAAAAGAAACAATAAGATTGCTTTTTTCATATTTATTCTTCTTCTAGACCAGTTTTAAACTCTCTAGTTGATTTCCCTAAGGATCTTGCCAAACCTGGGAGTCGTTTTGCTCCAAAAAGTAACAATAAAATCGATAAAATTATAAGTAATTCAGGTAGTCCTAATCTCATAATTTAATTTTAACTTAAACTATTCTTTATTATCTTCTAAAGATTTCTTTTGTAAAAAATTGATTATTACATATCCAAATATTGTAAAAACAAGAAAGAATATAATTTCTTCAACATT
>LULW01000647.1_pt1 | contig 10381 bp, 14 predicted proteins | sample 729531 | NCBI WGS metagenome assembly LULW01 (sample SAMN03860279, study PRJNA289734) | marine metagenome | biome: seawater column; feature: ocean; material: water; isolation source: Red Sea water column Station 108 - depth 10m | place: Saudi Arabia: Red Sea | collected 2011-10-15 | depth 10 m | reverse complement strand
ATGGTCATACCACCGAGCCCTGAAACAATTGAAACTAAACCTATTCTGTATCTAAATTTATAAATTGTATAAATCAAATTTCCTCAAACCTTACCTATATATAATATCGTAAGTTTGGATAAAAATATAAATTGAATTATTATCTTTTTTTAAAAAATTTTCGTTAACACCAAGCTACATTTTTCCAATATAATAGTAAAGTCATATTGAATATTGGCTAAATTGATGAAAATAAAGTTGTTTCCAAAAAACGAACAAGAACTTTCAAAACTCTTTGTTTTGATTTTTCCACTTACCTTGTTGCTATCACTTACTATTTCATTTTTAAAAAATGCATACTTTACTTTTGCAAACCTTCTACCAAACAACTCAGTTTTTAACTATGGATTCCTAGATAGGCTCGACACACAGGCTGCTTTAGGTTTAGTTTTTGGTGCGTCACTTTGTTTGAGCTTTTCTTATTTATTTTCAAAATCACTGGGTAGATCAATGGTATTATTCCCGATTGTATTTCTAACTTTACTCGGTGTTGTAGGGGCTGAATTTTTAGACATACTTGTAAACTTCTTCTTTCAAAATACAGCATATGATTTGGGTAACAGTTCCCTTCTCATTCTTTTAAAAATTCTGGTTGTATTTGGGTTATTTGGACTTGCCACACTAAACCTACTTGCTAAAAAAGAAGCTTCAATTTTTGCAAGTGCACAATTTATATATGGTGCGGTAGTCTTTTACTTAATTTCTCTGTTTATTGTTAGAGCAGAATTAAAAGTGTTTTCAGACATATTTTTGGTTAACTCTTTATATACAGGTACACATATATATGTTGGTGTTGCTTTCATATATATGGCAATAGTTCATTTTTTAATGACAAGACCACTCCAAGCAGTATTATTTAACAAAACCCTTTCATCTATTACGTTTTGGGGGTTTTTGTTCCTATTGCCTTGGACAAATTTTAAATATTATTACGGCTCGGTACTTCCAAATTGGATTGAAAATATATCTATCTATCTCTCAATGAGTCTTGTTGTTCCTTTGTTGGCTTTCCTGGTTAATTACATCAAAACAATACAATCTAAGGAAGTTGATGGAGTAGGATCACTAAATCTGCTTAACTTTTCAGTAATCCTTTTTTCTATAACAACAATTTTTCATATGATTTCAAGTTTTGAAAACCTTCTTCCAATTTTAGGGATTACAAATTTTGTAAATGTTATTACCTATGGGCTCATTGGATCTCTTGTACTAGCAACAATATCCTTAAGTTATTATTTAATACCTAAATTATATGGAAGAGAAGTTAATTACTCTAGGCTTGAAGACATTACCTTTTTTGGTTTCAAAATATCATATCTTTTATTGTTGATTAACAATACTGTATTGGGCGTTAACTCAGGTTATTCATGGAATGCGGGAGCAAATGCAGGAAGCCCAACAATTTACGGAGAAGGGTATGGTATTGTCTGGAGTCTTATAAGTTTTAATTTTTCTGTAAATACTTTCATCTCTCTGCTTTTACTAGGTAGTGGTTTTCTATATTTAATTTCTGTTTTACGAGCAATCTCATCTGGTTCAATAACAACTGTTGAAGAAATGGTTTATAGCAATGATTGAAGTGTTAGCAGAAATTTTTGAATTCATAGCTGGAAGCTGGTACACGAAGCGAAAAAAGAAACCCGCGGAAACTAATGAGGAGAACTCAAGTGAGTGATTTAATAAATAAAGTAGCAGAATTATTAAACGCTCCAGTTGATCTTGTTCAGAGATCTGCAGAGGCAAGAGCGCAGGCATCTGGAAAATCTGTTGAAGAGGTGTTAAGTTCATGGGCTGGTGGGGAAAGTGTTGCAGCAAGTGCAGCGCCAGCTCTAAAGGAAGAGGCTACTGTTGAAGAGGCTCCAAAAGAAGAAGCTCCAGCTACAGAGGTTGTAGAGGAGGTTGTTGAGGAAGTAGTTGAAGAAATTGTTGAAGAAACTGGAACTCAGGAGGTTGTTGAGGAAGTAGTTGAAGAAATTGTTGAGCTAAAAAATGAAAGTGCTTTGAGTTTTATTTCAGGAGTTCTTTTAGTTGGTCTATTTACATTTCTATTTGCTTTTGTGATTCCAAAAAACCAAGCAACAGATATCGTTAGTGACTCTTTAAATAACAGTATTAGTGCATCAAATGAAGTTATTAAGGGAGCTGAAGTATACGCAGAGTTGAATTGCCAATCCTGCCATACACAGAATGTTAGAACTCTAATTCCAGACACTCAAAATGGTAAAGTTCTAAAAAATAAATTTGCAAATGAAACTTTAATTAATAATGTTGGAAATATAAGACTTGGACCAGATCTTTCCACCAGCGCAACACGTGAACCTACAAACAACGGTCAATGGCTAACTCGATACCTATCAGACTCAACATCTGTCAACAGGGATATACCTCATCCAAGTTATGACTTTCTCGATGATGACGATTTGGAATATCTCGTAACTTATTTACTATCATTAGGAGAATCTAATGAGTAACTTAGTGGAAAATAACAATTGGGACATATCTAGATGTTCGAAACCTTTTTGTTGTAAAGAGGACGCTGAAGAGTATATGCAAGCAAAGAATTTTGAGGGGATGGTGCTGGAATTAAACGATGGATCCATACAAGCTGTGTGTCCTACTTATCCAGAGGGTTTTTATCCTGAAGCTAAAGTGTTGTCAACAATAGGTAATAATGAAAGCTGTTGTGAAATAAATGAGTGATTTAGTTAATAAAGTAGCAGAGATATTAAATGCACCAGTTGACTTGGTGCAACGTTCTGCAGAAGCTAGAGCTGCTGCATCTGGAGTTTCAGTTGATAATGTTCTAAATTCTTGGGCTGGTGGTGAAAGTGTAGCTGCATCTGCTCCAAAAGAGGAAGCTCCTGTTGAAGAGGCTCCAAAAGAAGAAGTAGTTGAGGAAGTGGTTGAAGAGAAAGCTCCTGTTGAAGAGGCTCCAAAAGAAGAGGTTCCTGTTGCGGCGGCTGTAACTAAACAGGTAACTAAATCTGTTTCCTTTGCAAACGAAACAATGGGTATAAAAATTAATTCAGAAAAAAGTGGCTCAACTTTAGTTTTATTATCATTCCATTATTTATCCTCATAGGACTTATTAGTTCTTCTAACACACAAGAGTGCGGCGAGAGAGGCATGCTTAATGTTGATAGAAAATCTCAAGAGGCTGTAAATTGTGATGGCTCTCCTTATGAAGGTAGAGGTGTTGCTGCAACAAACACAATAAATTATATTGCACTCGGTCAAGAAGTTTATGCTGGTGCTGCTGCATGTGCTGGCTGTCACGGAGGTGGCGGTGGCGGTGGAGTTGGTCCAGCATTTACTGGTGGTGCGTTATATACTACTTTCCCAACATGTGCAGACCACACTAAATGGATTCAACTCGGATCTGCAGGTTGGCAGGCTGAAGTAGGACCAACTTATGGCGCTGAAGATACAGTCTCTATTGGAGGAATGCCAGGATTTCAAGGAAAATTAACTGAAGATGAATTATACGCTGTTGTTGTCTTTGAAAGAGTAGTTTTTGGTGGTGGAAACACTGAAGAAGTTCTTATTGACTGTGGTCTTTTAGAAACAGAAGAGGATGAAGTCACCACTGAAGCCGTTAGCTCAACTCCTTAATGAAAAAATTCTCACTTTTATATATATTTGTTTTCTTTGATGGATTGTCTGTTGCCTCCAGTTCTCTATTTGGATTTTTCTTTCCAAAATTATTTTCAGATATTTTTGGAGCTAATTTTGGAGGAAATGACCTAGTTTGGCTGAAATTTGTTCTACTACCTGGAGTAGCGATAAACGTACTTTTAATGTTTTTTGCTCTCACTAAAAACAGAAGGGGAATTCTGCTCTCAAATTTTCTAAGAGTTTTTACAACTGCAAGTTACTTATTTATGTGGGGAGAGGCAACAATTATTAGGTCTTTGCTGAATCTTATTATTATTCATCATGTAATTGTTGTGACAACTACCTTTGTTTTATATTTTAAAAAAGAAGATAACACAACCTCAGAGGAACTCAATTCAATTTAATTTGTTATAAAAAAACAGGTTTGTTTCTTTCCAAAACTTAATTAAAATTTTTTTATGCTACCTGTAATTTATTTTCACATAGCTCTTGTTGCTATTAGTGCACTTTTGTTTTACGTAATCCTTTAATAATGGTAAAACAAAAACGAGAGAAAAGAGTCGTAGGATGGAAAGAGCATGCGGCTTTACCTGATCTCAATGTTAAAAGTGTTATTGCAAAAATAGATACTGGAGCAACTTTAGCTTCAATTGATGCTGCTGATATAAAAATTGTTACAAGAGATAAAGTCAAATATGTAAAGTTCAAAGTAATGAAAAGAAACAATACGGTACGTAAAACTTCTGCTCCCCTGGAAGGATATAAACGAATAAAAAGTTCTAATGGTGATGTTGAGAGAAGACCCTATATAAAAACGACTCTATTAATGGATGGCATATCTAAAAAAATAGAACTTACTTTAACTGACAGAGGCCCAATGGATTACACAATGCTCATAGGAAAAAAAGCATTAGGTAGAAGATGGCTGGTTAATCCATCAGTAAGTTTTCTAACAAAACCTAATAGAGATTAAATATGAAACTTGGAATTCTTTCTCAAGATATACGACTTTATTCAACAAGTAGGCTTTATGAATCAGCTAAAAACAGAGGTCATGATACAGAGGTAGTCAGTTATTTACGATGTTATATGAACATAGCTAAGGCTAAACCTCGAATCTTCTTTCAAGGTAGGCAAATGAATTTTGATGTGGTGATTCCAAGAATTGCTGCAACATGGACGTTTTATGGAGCTGCAGTTGTTAGACAGTTTGAATTAATGGGAGCTTTGTCTGCAAACTCCTCGGCCTCAATTAGTAGATCAAGAGATAAATTGAGAGCATTACAGTTAATAGGAAATAGTGGTGTTGAGATGCCTATTACAGGATATGTTCATCTTTCAAGAGACATTGAGTCAGTATTAAAATCTGTTGGTCAGCCCCCATACGTTATTAAGTTGCTTGAAGGAACTCAAGGAAGAGGAGTTGTGTTAACCGAAACTATGGAAGCTGCAATTAGTGCTATTGAGACTATGAAAAAAATTGATGCAAACATATTAATTCAGGAGTTTATAAGCGAATCTAGAGGAGAAGACATTAGGGCAATAGTTGTTGGGGATAAAGTTGTAGCTTCGATGAAACGCAAAGCCAAGCCTGGAGAGTTTCGTTCAAATGTTCATCTTGGAGGAACTGTTGAGAATTATGAATTAAACGAACAAGAAGAAGAAAGTGCTATTAAAGCTGCAAAAGTACTTGGTCTTTCTGTTGCTGGTGTTGATTTAATTCAATCAAATAGAGGTCCTTTGGTTTTAGAAGTGAATTCCTCGCCTGGATTAGAAGGAATTGAAAAAGCTAGTGGTGTTGATGTTGCTGATAAGATTATCGAATATTTAGAGCATGAGCATACCAACAGAGATAAATCTAAACCAATAGATATTTAAAAAAATAAATTTTTTAATACCCTAAGTCTTGAGAAAATCCCCTCTTCGACAACTTTGTTATTTTTAAGTAGTACTGGTACTCGAAGCAAAAATTCCTTATAATCTTCCTGAACATCTACCTCTCTAATTTGATAAAAAGGTTTAAGAAATTTAATTTTGTTTTCTGCTTTTTTACACAACTCGCAATTGTCTGTTGTTACAAAAATTAATTCTGACATGTATTATGTACTCATGAGGCCGTGGACTTTAGTTTTTATAATTTTGCTCGTGTTAATTATTTTTATCTCTGGTTCTATTGCCATATCTAATTTGAGACTTTAATAATTACTTTCGAATTATCTTTACAATTTAACAATTTTTGAGCATTTCCATTGCTTAAAAACAACGATGCCATGCCCCAAGAATCAGTAACAATTCCTATTCCTCCAATTGTTTCATTTTTATATGTTTCGCACCATTTCGCACCAAGTTCTTGATTATCAATTTTTATAGGAATGACATCACCAATTTTAAAACCTTTATCAGTTAATTCTTGCGGAGATATGTTGGTCTGACAGTTACCGAACTCATCAATGTACAACACTTCACCTTTAATTTCGTCATCTGTAATATCTGTCAGGGGAATTAAATATTGTTTTAAATCTTCAAGGTCAAGTTCCGGTCCAAACTCTTCTAGTTTTAATTGTCCTGATGCATACCCTGCAGCAAAAGGTGCAAAAATATCTCTTGCATGAAACGTATTTCCCTCGTGAGGAATAATCCAATTTTCATTTTCTAAAGCGTAAGCTTTTTGAGCTCCTCCAACTGTTGCACAAGCTAGATTTAATAATCCGTTGTCTGGACCAATCATAACTCCCCAATCAGTTGTAATAGCTATTGCTTTTCTATCCCTTCCTACTCCAGGGTCTACTACTGCAAGCAATACTCCCTGTGGAATATACTGAATTGCTCTCATTAAAAGAAGGCTTCCGTACTTAATATCTTGTGGTGGAATGCCGTGGGAAATATCATTAACTTTAAGCGAATCATCTATTCTGCTAATTACCCCTTTTACAACACCTACTGACCCATCATTTAGTCCAAAATCAGATGCAAAAGAAATAATTTTACTCATAGAAATGATTATAAGTTCACTTGAAACTATTAATAGTGTAATCTTATAAATGCGGGGGGAGAAAATTGAAAAAGTTTTTAGCATTTTTTGTAGTCATACTAGTTGGTATATATTTTGGAGTTGGTTGGTTTGCTTACGGACAAGCTGCATCAGTGCCTTGTGACGTTTGGTATGAAGAGGCTAATAATACACCTAGTAACTGGTCACTAGGTACAAAAGCTGATTGGGATCCTTCAGATTACTTTATAAGTAGTTACGAAGAGGTAACTATTCTAGCTGACGATGGTGAGATTGAGTTAAGTTCTTGGTGGGTTGAAAATGACTTGTCTCAACCAACAATAATCTTGCTTCATGGTGTAACTAGTAGTAAGTTCTCTCCAGATATACTTCTACCAATGGGTATGTTTAATAAAAGTGGTTTCAATATACTTGCGATAGACTTCAGAGATCACGGAGAAAGTACCTGTGAAGACGGATTTTATACTGCTGGTCAGGATGAAACTGACGATGTTGTTGCAGCAATTTCATGGTTAAAAGATAAAGGAGTTAAGTCATCAAATATAGGTTTGTATGGTAGCTCGCTTGGTGGGTTAGTAGCTTTGATGACTCCAGCAAAATCTGATGACTTTGGTTCTATTGCCGTTATAGATCCTCCAGTAGATTTCAAAACATTGGTAAGAGAAGAAATGGCTTATCAAGGTCTTCCAACCTTCTTGTGGGAACCTATTCATCATTATGCAGGAATATTTAAAGGTGTAAATATGTTAAAAGATATTCCAGAAGAAGCGCTTGCAAAAGGTAACAAACAACCTCTTCTCATATTTACTGGATTATTAAGCGATAGAGTGCAACCGCATCACTCTGATGATTTAGTAAATATAGCCATTCAAAACAATATTGAATACGACATACATAAATACACCGATATGAATCACACTCAAATTTTATATTTTTACACTGAGGAATATTCTGAACTATTAACTGATTTTTATCAAAGGACACTTAGTGGTTAAAAAGCTCGGGTATGTATTAATAATTTTTATTTTTGTTGCTTTAGGAGGTGCCGGTTGGTTTTTTTCTGGTGTTATATATGAGGGTGGATTAAATCCAGATTTCAATGACACTGAAAGTATCGGTACTGCTGAAGACAGGGTTCTAGTTTCAAACATAAATAGCAATTCAATTGTTTTAAATGTAGAAGAAGAAATGTGGGGTCCACTCTTAGAAAGGGGAATATACGGCATCATAGGACAAAATGGAGATGCTGTTGTTGGAGATATAATTTCAACTAATGGAACTTTAGTTGAAAGAAGTCTTATAAATCTAAATGGCACATTAGTTGAAGGGGATAAAATTAGAGGAACAAGCCTTGTAGTTCGAGAGGATACAGGTGAGTTTAAAATTCTTGGAACTTCTAGCTGGTCTGGACAAGCTTCTGAAGGAGTTTATACTCCAAAGTCTGTCTCTGGTCTTGACTATGAAACCATTTACTATCAATCTGACCTAGGTGAATTTCCAGCTTACTTAACTAAAGATGGTGATGTTGGGATTGTAATTTTTGTTCACGGTTTTAGAGGAGATTACTCAAGAGAAGTTTTCGCAAAAATGAGAGCTGGTGAGATTGTAGATATGGGGTATAGATCAATGATTATCTCATATAGGAATGATAAAGGCCTTCCGAAGGATCCTTCTGGTATTTTTCAATATGGCACGACAGAATGGAAAGATATTGATGGAGCAATCGATAAAGCTTTGGAGTTCACTGATAATGTAGTGCTTTGGGGCACAAGTGGTGGAGGTGGACCAATATCTTCATGGTTAGGAAATGTTGGAGATAAAACTAAAGTTAAAGGAATCATTTATGAAGCACCCGTGATTAATTTCTGGGAAAGCGTTGAGGTAAATGGCGCAGCAAGATATCCATGGGTTCCTCAACAGTTATTTGGTTATTTCAAAATTTTTACAGAAATTAGATATGGTATAGATTTTGAAGATATGAACTTTACTGACAATGTAATTAACTCAGACATTCCTGTGTTGCTGTTTCATGGTGATGATGATGAGTGGGTCCCTGTAGAAATGTCAGACTTAATTGCAGAAAATAGAGATACCAACTTTACATATATACGTTACGAAAATGTTGGTCATGTTACTTCTTGGAATGCAGATCCTGATAATTATGTTTACCAATTAGATGCTTTTTTGTCTGGTTTAGATTAAGCAAAAGTCTTATAAAGATTCTCTATTTCTGTGGCTGTATTAGCCCAACTATAAGCTTTTGATTTCTCGAGACAGGTCATCATAGTTTCGTCGAACTTGTCTTTGTTGTTCAATAACTCTTTTACAAAATTATTTACATTTCCATCAATCAGATTGTCCGAATAGTAGCCATTTTTGCTGTTCTCAACAATCTCTAACAAAGAACCACTATTAGTTGTTAGAACTGGCACACCCATTGCATTGGCTTCAACTGCAACAAGACCAAAGGTTTCAAATTTAGATGTATGTATTAATAGTTTTGACTTGTTTAGTAAATCTCTTATTTCTGTCTGTGGAAGGTTGTCAAGAAACTCTATATGTGACTCAAGGTTTAAGTCTTGAACAGTTTGTTTAAGTTCTTCTAAATATTCACTACCAGATTTTCCACTTGGTCCTCCAATAAAATAACAGACAAAATTATTTTCAACTTTTCTGAAATTATCCAAAAACTTGATTGTCTCAATTTGCCCTTTTTGTTCCTGAATTCTTCCTATAGATAAAAATATATTCTCTCTCTTTATTGTTGAGTCAGGTGTAAATATTTCTAAATCAACACCAGGTGTTATTTGTTTCATCTTGTTTGAGTCAGCATTATAATTTTTTAAAATCATATCTTCTTCGAATAAAGAAGATGTTGTAATAACATCTGAAGAGGTCATAATTATTTTTTCACAATCAACTCTTTCTTTGTTGTATCCATCAAGAAAAATGCCCAAACTATGAGAAGTGTAAACAAGTGGTTTGTTAAATTTATTTGCAATCTCTTTTCCAACTAAACCAGATAACCAATAGTGAGTATGTATTACATCAAAACTCTCTAGATCAACTGATTCGTATAATTTATCAATAAACTCCTGTAAATAGATTTCTTTATCATCAACTGAAAGATCTTTATCGAATAAATTTAATGACTTAAATTCAAGATTGCCCTTTACAAAGCTATCCGCCTTTTCAGCAGTTAGAACAGTTACGAAATTATTTTTGGATAATTGATCTGAAATTTTCTCAACATAAATATTTAAACCTCCGGAATCATACTTGCCAGCGCTCCCAAAAGGTGCTGTATGAAAGCTAATTTGTAATATTTTCATAAAATTAAATTCAAATCATACAGTTGAACTGATTTTCCACCTAAATCAAACTTGTATCTTTCTGTACCTTTTAGAAAATCAAAAAAAGACTTACCATTACGTATTAAACCTTGAATTATAAGGTCATTTAAGACAATTCCAGGATTTAGTGAATTAAATTCATTATCTCTACTTGAGTTATAAAGATAGCAGCCATAGTTGTTTTCATAACAGAACGCAGTTGAGACCACTCCTTTGTCAGTGTTTAAATAATAAATTTTCCTTTTTCACCTTTAGAATTTTTATGTTGTGAAACAAAAATTTTAAATATCTCATTTTCGCGAGACTCTAGAAGTTCAAATGAATCTACTTGATCTGAAAATTTTCTTTTTTTCCTATTAAGCTC
>LULW01000484.1_pt1 | contig 10388 bp, 11 predicted proteins | sample 729531 | NCBI WGS metagenome assembly LULW01 (sample SAMN03860279, study PRJNA289734) | marine metagenome | biome: seawater column; feature: ocean; material: water; isolation source: Red Sea water column Station 108 - depth 10m | place: Saudi Arabia: Red Sea | collected 2011-10-15 | depth 10 m | reverse complement strand
ACCAAAATTGGTAACCAATTAATCACATTCCCTCCCTATTTGTGAAATATTTCACAATGTACTACTTCATTTTAGTACTGATTTTGCTTTTTGTTATAGGGAAAAGGCTGGAGATTTACTAAAAAACCTTACTGTTCTAAAGGGTAAAATGAATTTAAAAGCTAGCGAAAAAGTCTCTTTAATCGTCAATCTTGCCTCATCAAACAAGAGCTCAACAACAAAATTAATAGTGTTTTTATCAACTGATGCAATTTTAAGTAATCTCTTTGTCATAAATGGACTTTGCAAAACTAGTCGAGCAACCGTACAGCTCAGAAAATGTAATCCAAATCTTTTATTTAAGGCTCTTTCATATTTATTTAAATTATTATTTAAATTATTTTCTTTGTTGGAATTTAATGAACCGAATGTTTCTTTTGCAAGTAAATATCCTGCTTCCATGCCGTAAAAAATACCTTCTCCACTCATGGGGTTGATCATTGAACCGGCATCTCCGACAAGAGCTACTTTATCATGCGCAAGCTTTGGTCTGGAGGATGCAAATGGAAGCATATAACTTTTTTCCATCCTTAAGTTATCAACAATTACTCCTTTGGATTCCAATGTACGTATAAAGCTATCAAGCATTTCATTAATATCCATTTTGTCTTTTTTAAATAAATTTAATGGCATACCAATACCAATATTTATTAAATTACCCTTACTAGGGAACGCCCAAGCATAACCTTTTAATGCTGAAACATTAATTTCAAACATAAGTGTTCTTTCTTTAAAAATTTCTAAATAATTTGGACTGTCAATATAGGCTCTTATAGCAATTGCTTTGTGTATGTCACTATTTTGCTTTAAATCTAAACTTTTTCTAACTCTTGAATTTGCACCATCTGCACCTACTAACAATTTTGTGAATAAGAAGTTTTTTTCTTTATCACTATTTTCGATCTCTACTTTTAAAATATCTTCATTTTCAGTTTGTTCATAATCTATATACCTAACACCCTCATATGAATGTACATTGAGATTTTTTGCAATTTCAAAAATTCTATTATCGAGTTCATATCTTGGGATAACGTAAACAACAGAATCATCTTTGTTTTTAACTTTTGGTATATAATTTTGGATTCCAATATTATCGGGGCCAAATAAAGATGTTGAGATAACCTCGGGTTCACCGTCAAGTATGTGTTCATTATTAAATCTTTTTAAAGCATTAATTACCCCAGGACCAATTGCATCACCACAAGATTTATCTCTTGGAAAAATAGCTTTGTCAATAATTCCAACTTTTAAATCAGGATTTAAATTTTTGTAAGAAATTGCAGTATTAGATCCAGAGGGGCCTGCCCCTACAATTAAAACATCGAATATTTCCTTATTTTTCATGATTTATGACCTAAAGAACAAATTGATGACCAAAATATTGGAATTTCTTCAAAAAAATTAGCAGAAATTGCAAAAGTAAATGATGCTCAAGTTCGTAGAGATTTATCATATTTGGGCACACTAGGAACTAGAGGTGTCGGATATGATATTTCAACATTGAGAAATCAGATTCAATTAGAACTTGGTCTAGTTGAAGGATGGAGCGCTGTAATAGTTGGAGTTGGTAACCTCGGATCAGCACTTGCACATTATGGAGGATTTCAAGAACGAGGATTTGGTGTTGTCGGATTATTTGATGACGATCCAAAAAAAATCAATAAACAAATAGCTGGCCTTGTAGTTAAACCCACATCTGATATTAAAAATGTTTGTGAAAAGTACAATGTTGCAATTGGCATTATTGCAACACCTGGGAAAGTTGCTCAAGAGATTGCAGATCAGTTAGTTGACTGTGGAGTAAAGTCAATTTTAAATTTCGCTCCAGTATTGTTAAAAAATATTCCGGATGTTCAAATTAGATCTGTCGACCTCTCACAAGAATTACAAATACTAAGTTACTACTTAGAAAGACCTGTTCTTAAAGCTGTCAAATAATTTATTTCTGATAAATATATCCAAGTAAAGATCTAAATAGCAAACTAACATTTAAACCGATCCAAAGTGTTGATATTGTATTCTGTGTTCTTAATAAATAAGCGCAAACTAAAAATCCAGAAACTGAAGAAGCCACAGTTAGAAAAGAAAATTCTTTAGCCCTATCAAGTCCTAGAAGAACTCCGTCCCAAAGAAATGCGTAACAACCTATAAATAGACTTAGAGCAACAAGAACTGTTAATTTTAAATTGATATATAGATCAAATTTGTCATCTCCAAACATTTCAACAAAATTATCTAAAAATAAAACAGTTATTAATGCAAGGAAGAAAGATATCGCTGTGGTTACCGACACAAGTTCTTTTTGTAAAACGGATTTTTGGTATTTTTCTTTTTTTGAAACAAGTTCAGAAATTAGTGTTTGAGAAGCAATCGCAATTGCATCAACAAAAATATAACCTACTGACCATAACTGAAGCAAGATGTGTTGCAAGGCTATTTCCTGCATAGACATTAGGGAAGCTCTATTTCTTATATATGCCATGAACAAGGTAAGAAATAATGACCTAATCAAAATATATGCTCCGACGCTAAAAAATTTTTTTCGTAAACTAGGCTTGTCTATTTGCTCTTCAGTGGATGGAATATCACTTAATTGTTTTTTTAGAATAATTGTTGAATAAATAGAAGCACAAAAAAAGGCAAGAGAACTGGCAAACCCGATTCCGCCTGCACCAAAACCTAGAAATAGTCCAAAAAATAAGCTAAAACATATATTTGAGATTGATACTATTAATGCACTATAAAAAGTAATTTTCGCGTACTTCAAACCTCTAAGTACTGCAGTGGAGTGCATATTTACCAAATAAAATGGTAGCCCAATACATCTAAAGATTAGATAATCAGAAGAAAGTAGCTGTATATTTGGAGTAGGTTGAAAAGTCGAAATTAAATAACCATTACTTACATACAAAATTAAAAATGAACCTAAACCCAGCAATATCGATACATTTCTTCCAAACTTTATAAAATAATTTAATTTATTGATTTCATTTTTGGTATTAAGAGAGGAAACAAGTGGTGTTGTTCCATATGCTAGAAAGATAAAAACCCAAATAAAAACAAAATAAATCGTTTCTCCAATACCAATTGCAGATAGCGTGTCTAAATTTATAACACTAGCAATCTTTGAATCAATTAGACCAACTATGGGTTCCAAGGCTAGCCACAAAAAAATAGGATACGAATTAATCCAAATATCTTTTCTGACTGTATTAACCATTGAAATTATCAGCTTTTAATAGACCCCAAATCATAATCTGCTTATGAGCTTCAATACCTAAATCTTGAGGAGTAATAACTTTTTCGAATTTGTAAATTGTTTTGATAAAATTATTCAATAATTGAGTTGGAGTTTGTGCTTGCTCAGAAAATGGAAGATTGAACTCATTAATTAATATACTTTCTAACTCTTGAAAATCTATATCATTCATTTTGATGTTCTCATTTTTTAAATATTGTTTTAGACCTTTACAAAGAGTTTTTGCAAAAGAGGTTATTTCTAAATTTGTCATGCAAATATTTGAACAATAATTAAACCATTTGGACCAGACACTATTCCAATACCAATTCGTTTAAATTCATTATCTATTATCGTCGCTCTATGTGATTCAGAATTCATTAGGCTTTGATGACCTGAATAAATTGTTGATGCCATTGCTAAATTTTCACCAATAAATTTTGGAGGTGGATAACCAACTTCTAAAAGTCTTTCAGTAACTAAGTATCCATTGTTTGGATCTTTGTGACACCAGAAACCCTCTGTGTACATTTTTTTTGCATAGTTTTCTGCAATATTCGATAATGTTTGAGAGAACTCTAATGGATCAGAATTTACATTTATTCTCTCAATATTAACCATTTCAAATAACTCACTAGTTTCACTTGTTTTGGAAATTATTTTTGATTGAGTATAAGAAGGGATTTCAAGACATCCTGATTCATCTAACGAAATAGAGGTGCTGCCTGTAAGTTCCTTAATTCTTGAAGTAACTTTTAATAAATCTGTTCCTGTAATGACTTCGAGTGTTTGTTGAGGTACTCCTTCAGAATTCAGATAAAACGATACAATATTTGACTGATCAATATTTTCTTGTACATATCTTGGTAAGGAAAGAAGAGATAAAATTGTAAACATAAATGTAAGAGCTAAATTGCTCAAAACAATAGAAGTAATGCTTCCCAATAACTTATTTCCTATATCTTTTTTAGATCCCTCCCTGTAAATTAAGTTTTGAAAAATCGAACTTAATGTCAAGATTGTAATGAATATTGCGACACCTGCAAAAATTTGTGAAGTTTGTTGGTTAGAATTTAGCCAGCCACTTATGTATTCACCAATCGAAAAGGAATAAGTGAAGCTTAAATAGATTGATATAAGAAAAGCTATCAAATAATAAATTATTAATACAGAGCCTTTTTTCCATCCGAAATAAATAAGATAAACAATAAAGATATATATAAATATGTCTAAATAATCTAAATTATTGAGAAAAGTTAACAAATTTTCTAAATTTTCAACCATTTTTTTAAATTTTTTGCTTCTGCTATTGAAGAGTACACAAATTACGCTATTGTTGTTATACATTCCTACAAATATGTAGGAATTTTTTAATTTCAGTGACTGAAAGGAAATTATATGAGAAATCGCAAAGCTCTAGCTTTGTTTGCGGTTTTAGCGCTTGTCGCTGCTGCCTGTGGTGGTTCAGGATCTGGCGGATCTGATGATGTAGAAGAAGTAGTTGAAACTACTGAAGCTCCTGCAACAACAGCCGCTCCTACTACTACAGCTGCTCCTGCGGGTGACCCACTTGTATTGGCATCATTGATGCCTTTATCTGGTGATCTGGCATCTCTAGGACCTGGTATTGCACTAGGAGCTGCTCTCGCTGTACAGCAAATAAATGCTGCTGGCGGTATTAACGGCCAAGATGTTGTCTTAATAGAAGGCGACAGTGGTTGTGATGGAGCTGTAGCCTTAACAAGTCTCAATGATGTAATTGCACAAGGTGCACAAGGTGTTATGGGTGCTGCATGTAGTGGTACTTCTTTAGCAATTCTTGACACTGCAATTGCTGCAGAGGTTGTAATGGTATCTCCATCAAATACAAGTCCTCAATTTACCAAAATGGATAAAAAAGGATTTTATGCAAGAACTGCTCCTTCAGATCTTTTACAAGGTGAGGTTTTAGCTTCATTACTTGTTGAAGATGGTGTTGGATCAGTTTCAATTATTTCAAGAGCAGACTCTTATGGTAGAGGTCTAGCAGAAGCTACTGCTGCTGCGTTTGAAGATGCAGGTGGAACAGTTAAGACAATTGTTTATCACGCTACAGATGCTTCAGACTTTAGTGCAGAAGTAACAGCCTTAGGTAAAGGTGCTGCTGACGCTATTGTTGGTATCTTGTTCCCTGAAACTGGTTGTGGAGTATTACAACCTGCTTTCGAGCAAGGATTGCTAGATTCACCTTGGTACATGACCGACGGTGTTAAAGATGCTGGTCTTGCGTCATTATGTGGACTTGGTACCGCACTTGATGGATTTAAAGGTACTGCACCTGGTTCTGCAGCTGGAGAAGCAAAAGATGCTTTTGAAGCTGCTTATGCAGGAGTAAGTGCTGATGGATCACCAACATTTATTTTTGCTCCGCAAGCATATGATGCTGTCATGTTGATGGCAATATCTGCTGCTGCAAATGGTGTTACTGGACCTGAAATTGCTTCAGGACTAGTAGAAGCATCATCTGGTGGAGAAAAATGTATTGGAGTTAGCTGTATTGCACTAGCTGCTGACGGTGTTGATGTAGACTATGTTGGAGCTTCCGGTGAGATTGAATTAAATCAAGCTGGTGACCCAACTGCTGCTACATATGACATTTGGACAACAGATGGTGACACTAACCCAGTTCTAAAATCAGTAGATTTTGGATCATAAAATTAATTAAATTTTAGAAGAGCCTGTCATTGACAGGCTCTTTTTTTTTAGAGCTTCCCTAAATATAAGTCAACTACTCTTGGGTCATTAAGAAGATCTTCTCCTTGACCTTGATATGCGTTTCTTCCTTGATCAAGCACATAACCTCGATTGCTAAAATTAAGTGCTCTTTTTGCATTTTGCTCAACTAAAAGGATTGCAACACCTTTATCGTTTATTTCTTTTACTGTTTCAAACACTTCTTCTATCGCCACAGGAGATAAACCTGCTGATGGTTCATCAAGAAGCAACAACGATGGAGATGTAACTAATGCTCTTGCCAGAGCAAGGATTTGTCTTTGCCCACCTGATAGGTTTCCTGCCTTCTCTTTTCTTCTATCTTTTAATAATGAGAATTGTTCTAATGTTTGAGAAATTGTTTCCTTTTTATTTTTATTTACTGTCCAAGATCCTATTTCAATATTTTCCTCAATTGTCAAAGAAGGAAATACATTTTCTACTTGCGGAACATATGCAACACCCTGTTCAACAATTTTGTGTGTAGGTGTGTCAGTTTTTTCAACACCGTTGATAAAAAACCTACCAGCTGAAACATTAATTATTCCCATAATTGCTTTTAATAGGGTTGATTTACCTGCACCGTTTGGTCCAATGATTGATACAATCTCTTTTTCGTTTATTACTAAATCAACGCCCTGAAGAATATTCAGTCCCTTTACATATCCTGCTGCAATTCCATTACATTCTAAAACAGTTTTATTCATTGCCCGATCCTAGATAAGCTTCGATAACTTTGTCATCTTTGCGAACATTCTCTGGACTACCGTCAGCTATTACAGCTCCTTCTGCCAAAACTACGACGCGCTCCGAAATTTTCATCACTGCCTCAATGTTGTGCTCTACCATTAAAATTGTTATACCGCTGTTTGATAATTTTTGAATTATAGATAATATTTCCTCTGCTAATTTTGGATTTACACCTGCTAATGGTTCATCTAAAAGAAGAATGCTTGGTTCATTAATAATCGATCTTCCTAACTCTAATAACTTTTTCTGTCCACCAGATAATTCCCTAGCATAAGAATCTGCCATATGATCAATGTTCAAGTCTTTCATAATATCGAAAGCTTTTTTTCTTAATAAGTTTTCTTTCTTTTTTTGAGCTGGAAGTTGTATAAACGAACTAAATAATGAATCATTTTTTAGATCTGAGCCTGAAAACATCATATTTTCAACTACTGTCATTCTGTCAAAAACTTTAGTTAATTGAAATGTTCGAACCATACCTTCTCGAGCAATTGTATATGGTTGGCTGTTTGTTATATTCTTATCATTGAGAAAAACTTTACCCTTGTCTCCTTCTATAAATCCAGAAATTAAATCGAAAAATGTAGTTTTTCCTGCACCATTAGGACCAATTATCGATGTTAATTGATTTTGTTCAAAGAATATTTCATCAATATCAACAGCTTTTACCCCACCAAAGCTTTTCTTTAAATTATGAACTTTTAACATCTAGAAGTAACTCTTCTTTCTTTCCTAATAATCCGCTAGGTCTAAAAATCATCAAAAGCATAATTAGTAAACCAACCAAAACAAAGCGAACCCCGGCTAATTGTTGGCCATTTGCATTTTCAAATATGAGCAAAGCTAACCTATCTGTTTCTGAAATAATGACCCAAAAAATAATTGAACCAAATATAGGACCAGTCAAACTTCCAACTCCTCCAAGTATCATAATTGCCCAAACATAAAATGTTAATAAAGGAACAAATGTTGTTGTTTGAAGGGACCCATAATTAAATGCGAGAAGTACTCCTGCCAACCCAGCAATACCTGCCCCAAGCATAAAGCTTTGAAGTTTTAACCAAACTGCATTTTTACCTAAAGCCCTAACTGCATCCTCATCCTCTCTTACAGCTCTTAATGCCCTTCCCCATGGAGAGTTTGTCAATCTCTTTAGTAAAAGCAAAACAAAAAAAATCGAAATCCAAGATAATAGTCCTACCCATAACTGTGAGGAGTTTAATTCAAAATTTTCAGCAAAATTTTCAACAAAATTAGGACGATACATTTGAAGTGAGTCCGAGAAATTTATGATACCGTAGACACCACCAGTTATTGATTCTAAGTCTCGTACTAGCAATCTGAATATCTCAGCAGCCGCAATAGTAACGATAGCTAAATAATCTCCTCTTAACCTGATAGCTGGTAATCCTAATAACAATCCAAAAAGTGCGGCTGCGATAATACCAATAATTAATGCAGGGAAAAAAGCTAATCCTGTATCGGTAATTTCTCCTTCTCTGCCCGCAGCGTGAGGAATTAATAATAAAGTTACGTACGCACCAACACCCATAAATGATGCATGACCAAAATTTAACAAACCGGTTAAACCAAAGTGAACATTTAATCCAATTGCCGCCAAACCATATATGCCTGCAAAGGTTAATAAATTAAATAGTATCCTAAACGGTCCTTCCTCATTTAACACAAAAACCAGATAAATTGATCCAGCAGTAAGTGCTAATGTGATTAAAAATTTAATAGAAACTTTCAAGATATTCTTTCCTTCTGTCCAAAAATACCTTGAGGTCTAAAAAGTAAAATCAAAATCATTATTGCTAGAGCAACTGCATTTTTTGCCTCAGTGTGTCCTTCCATGAAAGGTAAAGCAACTGAAACCTGCACAAATATTCCTATTAATAAACCTCCAACCATTGCACCAAAAGATGTGCCAATACCACCCAATACGGTTCCCGCAAAAATTAATAAAAGAATCAAAAAGCCCATGTTGTATCTAACGTCATTTATGATTGCTTGAAAAATTCCCGCTAATCCAGCGAGCATGCTCGATGAAACCCATGTAAATAAAATTATATTGTCAGAATTTATACCCGATATATTTGCTAATTCATTTGAATCTCTTACTGCTCTCATTGCTTTTCCAATTTTTGTGTAAGACAGAAACAAGCCAATAAAGATCATTACAGCTAACCCTGCAATTAATACTTGAAAATTCCTTGGAGTCATATCAAAAAAAAGATATGTTTGTCTTCTCTCAAGATCTAAGGGAAAGTTTTGAACCTTTCCTGTGGCAAATAATAGATATATATGTCTAAAAAATATTGAAAGCCCAATTGTTACAACAAGGACAGCAATATTTCCTACTTCAGATTTACGTAAAGGTTTAAACAAGAATATTTCTAATAAACCACCAAAAATACCACAAATAATTATTGAAATAATAATTGAAAATGTAAAGTTCATCCCTAACGGAGAATATCTATCTAAAAACAAAACTCTTGAGTCAATAGGGTTTGAGAAAAAAAGTGTCATGATTGCACCTAATGCAATAATTTCTCCATGAGCAAAATTAACTATCCTAGTTACTCCATAAAGTAAAGAAAGTGCAACTGAAGCTACAGAAATAATTATTCCAAGTAATAGTCCATTTCCAAATTGTTCGATCATAATGTTTTATCCATCCTTAAATATTACTTGGGAACCATCAATAATTTCAATTACAACAGTATAGGTTTTATCAGGGTTATTTAGCTTACCAACACTAGCGTTTAGCCATTGATCTGGTACCTGTGCCTGACCTTTTACAAGTATGGATAAGTCTTTTGGTACTGTTACTTCATAGTTACCACTCAAGGAAAGATCTTCAATTTCAAGATTAGGACCTAAAAGTATTTCACCAGTACCTGATAGTTTTGAGGGTAACAATTTGAGATCTGTTAAATTGATAAATGAATCAAGTGAAAAAATATCTAGTTCCCAGATATTTTGATTACCTAAGTTTATGTTCCATCCTTTTACTTTTAATAAACTACTAGTTTCTAACTCTCTAAATATTATGGCCCTTGGTTCACCAAGAACGGTCTCTATTGCTTCTGGATAACCAATATCTCCTGGTGCATCAATTATTTCAGTTGTATAGCCTCTGCCTTGAAAACTGTTAATATTTAATTTTCCGTCAATATCAATCAATAAGGAGTAGTTAAAATCAGAACTTAACTCATTATTTTGAAAAAAAGAATCAAACTTATAGGTAGTTAAAAATTTTGAATCAAATAAATGTCCAAATGAAAAAATTAAAATTACAACTATCAAAAAAATATTTAAAATATTTCTTAACAATTCGAAAAAAGAAGCTCTTCTAAAAATAGTAATTAACACAATCGGCAATATCGTAATAGGCCAATAATCTATATAGTCATAAATTATTGAGGGGCGAAGATAGCCTAAAAAATAAAAAGTGACTTGTGCGAGCAACAATAAATACAAAGTGATTCTGATTGTATTTTGATAGTAATTCAATTTGAGCCGGAGAGGGGAGTTGAACCCCTGACCTGCCGCTTACAAGGCGGCTGCTCTACCACTGAGCTACTCCGGCGAATAGTTAAATATT
>LULW01000381.1_pt1 | contig 10398 bp, 8 predicted proteins | sample 729531 | NCBI WGS metagenome assembly LULW01 (sample SAMN03860279, study PRJNA289734) | marine metagenome | biome: seawater column; feature: ocean; material: water; isolation source: Red Sea water column Station 108 - depth 10m | place: Saudi Arabia: Red Sea | collected 2011-10-15 | depth 10 m | reverse complement strand
CGGTACAGTAAGGCAGCTAGTAGATAGTGCGAGTGGTATTCACGCAAGGCATAGACCTTATTATATTCGTACAGTTCGTGGTGACAACAAAGACCCATTAACACAGTTCATGATTTCACAAGGTATTCCAAATGAGCCTGATGTGATGAAGCCTGATGCAACAACAGTCTTTAGTTTTCCCATGAAGTCGCCAGACTCTGCGGTAACACGAGAGGAGAACACCGCGGACTTTCAACTTGGTTTATGGCTAATGTATCAAAGACATTGGTGTGAACACAAACCAAGTATCACTGTATCTGTCCGTGAAGAAGAATGGATGGAAGTAGGAGCATGGGTGTATGAACACTTTGATGAAATATCAGGCATAAGTTTCTTGCCATATAGTGAACACACCTATAAACAAGCACCCTATCAAGAGTGCAACTACGGAACATACGATAAAATGTTAGAAGAGATGCCTGAAGATATTGATTGGTCTTTGCTTTCAGAATATGAGAAAGAGGACACAACTTCAGGTGGGCGAGAACTCGCTTGTTCTGCTGATGTTTGTGAAGTCGTAGACATAACTTAGAAGGAGAACAGCGTATGGAAAAATTACAACCCAAACAAGCCGACAGAAAAAAGTTTGACCTTGACCTAGAGTATGGCAAGGTACGAGAGGAACTTGTAGCAGAAATGTTGCAAGACAAAAAGATTGAAGTTAAGAGTGAGCGTAACCTTTGGCAAAAGACAGGCAACATTGCTGTTGAGTATGAGTGCTATGGTAAACCTAGCGGTATCAATGCAACAGAGTCTGACTATTGGTTTCATAATCTGTGCATAGATGATGAAGTCTTTGCCACTCTTGTCTTTAATACAAGTAATCTAAAAAGAATAATAAACAACCTAGATTACAAAAGAACAGTGTCGGGTGGAGATAACAATGCTTCTAAGATGTATCTATTAAACATTCAGAAGTTATTTTCCTCTGATGTAATTAAGGCATTTAAGGAGAACAACAATGGACTTAGCAACTGAGGTAGAACAATGGTTAGAGAGGAGATACAAAGGAATGAAATTTGAAGAATATGAAGAGATAGTAAAACAAACAGCCGTGTATCCAAAAACGCACAAGATATTATATCCAGCGTTGGGCATGGCTGGAGAAGCAGGCGAGGTTGCCAACAAAGTAAAAAAGATTATAAGGGATGGGGTGACTAATCAACCTAAAGATTGGCGAGAACAACTGGCCAGTGAGGTTGGTGATGTGCTATGGTATTGTGCAGCAATTGCACAAGATTTAAACATGCCGTTGGCAGTCATAGCATCTAAAAATAAAGACAAGCTCCTATCACGAAAGGAGCGTGGAACACTAAGCGGTTCGGGAGACACTAGATAGTGGAAACCTATGTGTCTTGGTTTTTAGCTGGAGTATTAGCTGTTTGGATGACCTACATGATTGGTGCAGGTTTATTAAATGACATATGCGACTGCGTAAAAGACTACGATGGTTGGTGGAGAGTCGAATTTTGGCAAAGAGATTAGAGGTTCTTCTCTAATAATTTACCTAAGTCAATTGCTCGTTTGTAGTGATTGACATTTGGCTCTTCCCTAACCATTTCTATTACAGACTTACCATACTTAGTCATGTAATACTCGTCAGCTAATCTTGTTTGAATATCAGTTAGCTTACCATATTGCGCCCTATCAAAAGGTGTAAATGATTTCTCCCCTTTCATAGCTTCTGTTTCAGCTTCCATAACGGCAAGCTCTTTTGCAAACAGTCGCAATACTTTCATATCTCTTTTCAACATACCACGCTTTTGTGTATCAGTCGCATTGATGTATGCATCAGATTGCACAAGCTCTGATATATCTCTTTCAACAAAAGGTCCTAGATGTTTCTTCACAAGAGCATCGGCTGTTTTGTCACCAGAGTTAGGAACTAATGTAAATGTTTTGATACCTAGTCGTGCAAATTCTTCTTCTGCAGGATTACGTCTTGGTTCTCTACGTGGCATACCTATCTGTCCTAGCAATGGACTCTGACGATAGATGTCACCTTCTCGTGTTGGACTTTCTATTGGCGGTAAGCCTTTAGACAAGCTAGGTAAATCTTTATACAATGTATTATCAAAAGCTGACTTAGCTCTCTCTGCAAAACCTATGCCTTCTGTTTGTTTAGCATCACGTACTACAGCAGCTTCTGTATCGTAGGCAGCTTGTATATCTCGCACGATACGCAATGGTGTGGCATATCCACCTGTCAGTTCCGCAGCGTAGCCACCCAACAACTCTCCCATTCTTTCTTGTCTTATAGGGTCGCCTTTACCTATCTCTGAAATAAGCTGTTCTGCATTGTCAAGAATGTAAGAACTTGCACCAGTTCTAAACTGAAACCCTGTAAAGGCTTCTGCAACTTCTTTGAAATTAATCTTATCAGTATCACCAGATGTGTGCTTTACCCATAAATCTGCTACAGCTAAGTATGGCACGAGAGGAAAGAAAGGACGTAAATCGCCTGTCGTTCCATCTGCGTTTTTATATTCATAGAAGTTTATGTCTTGGTTATTACTACGATATTGTATTGCGGCATAAAAAGCAGCCGTTCCTACAGTAGCTTTGGAGAAACCATCACGTGCTTCTGCTAGTTGTTGGCTTGCTTTATCTGATAGTGCCTTTCCTAACTTTGCATCCTCGGCTGTCTTGGCAAGAACTTTTGTGTGGGCTGCTTGGGCAGTTCTATAGATAGCATTTACAGAGCTTAGTGGTGAGTAATTATACTGAAACTGTAACGCATTTACCATAAACCTAGCGAATGGCATAGCAGCCGTACCGACTGGGGCAGGCACAGGACCTATAGCTTCTGTAAATTTAATAAAGTGATGACCTACTGTTCCTTTTTGTGGCATCAATGAGAATGTAAAAGATAGAGATTCTTCTACAGAATCAGACAAGACTTTTGCTGGTAGCGATTTACCCGATGCTATAAACTCTTCCAAGTTCTTAAATTGATTTGCATTAGTTGGCTTATCAACAATAATACCTGCACGTCTAAGTTTCTTATCTATACTGTTTGTAAAGATAGCACGTCTGAAAAAGATATCTTGAGCAATGTTTAACCCATTCATAGTACGAGTAAAGGCACTTAGACTTTCATCATCTGTTGCTTCTTGGAGTGTTCTGTCCATACGACTCGCAAGACGTGAGTTATGTTTTAGCAATGCTTCTGATAACTCCGCAGTATCAACAACTTGTCTTAGTCTATTTAATCGACCAAAGCTATCACGAATAATCTCTTTATAGCTAAAACCTGTACTGCCTAGTGGGTTATTACCTGTCATGGCAGCATTAAAGCCTTTACCCAACTGAAAGATAGTGCTTTCCATAGCATCAGATGTACTTTCCATACCTAAACGTACAGCACCTGTAGCTACGTTACGTACTGTTGTAGCTATCTGTGTAACCATCAAGGCACGTCTTTCACGGTCAAGTCTATTCATGACCTCGTGTGCTTTACCAAAAAAGCCTTGTCCGACATCAGACTTGCTACTTTGCATGAGTATAGCTTTTAATTCTGGGTCAACCTCTCCAAGACCTTTGATAATCTTTCCAACATTACTTGCAGTATTTAAGAATTTACCAGCATCACTATAAGATACACCCATAGCATTTACAAACTGCTTATTAGTTAATCCTGCACGAGAAATAGCAGCTTCTAGTGTGTCACCACTAAACTCTCCTATCTCTTTTAAGATACCTTCTTTACCTGTTAATAGCTGTTCTGTCTGTTTCTTTATAGCATCCGCAGATTTACCTTCAGCTTTTGCTAAAGAGTCTTGTACAAGTTTACCAATAACCTCTGAAGCTTTTGTATCTTCATCAACTAACTGTCCTAACCTACCATCTGTAGCCATTTCCTCTACAGTATCAGTAACTACTTTACCAACACGCTTCATCAGTTCAGTATTAAATTGCATCTGCGCCATGAAGTCAGCATCATCAGATATCGTGCCTAACTTATCTAATGTTTCACGACCTTCTTTTATATCAAATATACCTGTCGCAGTTTGTGTTGTTGTTTCATCACTAGCTTTAGTAGATAAACTTGCATTACGAGCATCTAATGCTTCTTTAATCTTCTTTTGTTTTGTTACAGCTTCTGTAGCATTGTTAACTAGTTTTTCTCCGCCTAAACCACCAGATAATTTAGCACCTAAAGCACCTACACCTAAACCAATTCCACCAGCAATGCCAGCTCGTCCATAGTCGTAGTCTTCGGCTGTATATTCCCCTTGTTTTTCGGATAACATCTCTAGTTCTTGCAGTTTTAAATCTTGCACAGCTGCAACACCTGCTTCTGCTACAATGCCACCACCAATAATCTTACCAGTTTTACCCTTAAAGATATTCTTTGAACCATACTTAGCTGCTTCTTTTAAGGCAGCTTTCTTGCCACCTTCTTTTAATGCTTTAATAATAGCACGAACAGCTACTTGTTTTGCAACTGCACCTGCACCAAATCCAATATAATTAAATGGGTCTGTAAGTAAAGACTTACCAAAATCTCTAACGGCTGATGCATAGCCTGTTCCACCCTCTTCATAGAAAGAAGGTAGTCGTTCAAGTTGACTATATAGATAACCAAATTGTATGCGCTTATCTTTATCAGCATTACGCACCCAATCAAGTTGTCTACCTAAATCTATACTATTAAATTCAAACTCACGAGTATGGGTTAGAAAACGTTTAAGATATTCTTCATCAGTTTCATCTTTTCCTTGTGCGCCACTCTCTCCAAATCTATCATTATTATAATCACGGAGCATATCCATATATTCATCATCGGATGCAAGTTGTGCAAAAGACAAACGCTCTTCTTGGTCTGCTTCCTGTGCGGAATCAAACGTCTTTGGTTTAGGCACTTCAAATTCAGGGGGGATTTTTTGGGAATCTGTATCTTTTAGCACACTATCATAAGGATTGCTAAAATCAAAAGAAGACTTTTGCTTCTTCTTTACAATTCCTGCATAGGGATTTGAAAAATCAAATGCTGTTTCTGCCATGACATTTACTTCATTGAACCATCTGGAAAGTGGGTTGCTCCATACATACTATCCCACCTATCTTGATTTTTATTTCGACCACCTTGAGAAGCTGGTCTTGGTGGCACAGAACCATCAACAGGATTAAAGTTTGGCAGTCCTAATTTAAGTAATTCATTTATCTTTGCACTGGTGGTTTGTTGATAAGGTTGTATAACTTCTGTAGCTTTACTTTCTTCTACACCTGCAGATGTTAATGCAGTTTTTAGTTGATTTAAGTCTACATTTGAAGTATCTCCACCAGCTTCATTTATTACATTATCTACAAAAGCCTTTGGATTAGTTCTAATGTACTCTTTATTTTTTTCAGCGTTTCCAACTTCTATAGGGCCTACTGTAATTTTTCCTGCGGTATTACTTGATGCTTCTGACATATCGTCTAAAGTATCGGTATCAGTTATGTCTACACTACCACCTTCTGTTTTTTCTTCTTTTACTTTACCCATACGTATATTAATATTTTTAATGGCTTGCTCAACAATGTCATTTGAAAAACCTAAGAATGATACCATGTCTTCAGCTTTAGCATTTCTAAATGCTCCTTCTTCATTCATTAATACTTGTTCTACATATTGAGCATTAGATTCAGCTTTAAGTTTAGCATAATAATTAACAGCATTTTGTCCTGTTAAAACTTTCCCTGTATTATCTATAATGCTTGCTTCATCACCAACTCTACCATATTGACTATCATTCTTTAATTTTTCCATACGTGAATTATAAAGACTTAACATACCAGACGTAGTAACACCACCTTGACCTCTCTTATCTATGGCAGCAAAAGTATCGTAGGTTTTAATAAGTGCTTCATTATCTCTTAATAGTAATTGTCGTTTATTTTCATCTTCTGGACTATCACCTAATTTATTTAGTTCAAGTATGTTAAATTTAACTTGATTCTTTATATCAAGGCTATTTGCTTTCATTTGCATTTCAAACTTTTGTTTATCCATCTGAAATTGCATAGCAGACTTTGTACCTGATGGGTCAAAGGTAGCTAACTCTAAACCTTCAATTGCTTTATTTACTCTAGGTGGTGTAAGTTTATTGACTTCATCGGCATACTTACTTGTATCCTTTAATCCTAATCCTATTTTACCTAAGTTACTTGTATCTTTAAATGCACTAGCAGGTATGGGTTTAACATCCATACTAATAGAACCAAGTGCATCTTTCCTAGATAGGTCAGCGAATTGTTCTAAGTCAATATTATCAAACTGAAACTTTTCATTAATATCATAATCAAGCCCAACCATACGTGTGTCATCAAGATTTTTGATGTAAGCTTCAGCTGCGTCCACATCTCCACCTACAGCTTTATAGGCAGCTAGTCCTTTAGCAATGTTACCATCAAACTCATTAATAAATCTGTTAAGTGCCTTTGATGCACGTCTGTCATGAGCATCAGCTAAGTCAGCTTTCTGTGCTTGTCTTGCTCGCCAAAATTGTCTAGCACGAGATAGTTCTTCTTGTCTTCTATCTAATGCAGCTTGCAAGTTACCAGAAATACTTTGAGCTGCGCCTGTAACTAATCCTGTTAAAAATGACATTAGTTTCTCCTCGCCATTAGACCAGTAGGCTCTTCTGTTGGTTCTTCTTCAACAGTTTCTTCATCTAAATTTTCAAAGTCAACCTCTTCTAGTTTATCTTTGTATTGCATTGCAACTTTAGTAAGCAAAGACTCACGTGTAGGATTGCTTGTTTTTATTTCATTTGGATTGTCTAAGCCTGTATTGTATTCTATTTCGGCACTATCGCCAATCATCATAAGCATTTCCATAATAAGAGGAAGTACAAGCATACCAACATCAAGATTGTGTACACCATTCATAACGTTTGACATTTGTATTGTGTTTGCCAAGGTTGTGACAGGCACACCCATTTCTAGCGTATCAACAAGTTGCACCATAAAATCTTCTGATGACATACGCTCCATATAATAATCAATTGCTTCATCAACAGTTGCATATTGTGATGGATTTTGCCAAGGTCTAGCACCTAACTCATGGGTTAGTGACTGTCCTGCAATGGGTCTATCAAAACTTGGTTCGTTACTTAGTGGTTGTGCCATTCATTTCATTCCTAAAGTTTCTAATAACTTGCATTTGTTTTGCAACTCTTACGGCAGGATTACTGTAATCTATTCCGCTTGTTTCTGTTTTACGAGATAACAAGCCAGTAGTTTCTTTCACTGGTTTATCTTCGGGAAGATTCTCAATATCCATAGCTTTGTAAGCCATAGCAGCAGTGTTATACAAATTGGACATGTTTGCTCCTCTTCTTATTTATAATATAATCCATAAACTTCTTTGTTGCCCACTTAAATAGTGGCTTATTGGAAATAAACTTAGCATATTGTTTACCATATTTACCATATAGTTTCTTAAACCATTTAGGTGCATCATGTTGTAGCCACAAACGGAACATAAACCACTCAGGATTACCTTTACCATATACCTCTCTTGCTACCCAACAAAGAATCCAAGCACTACCGAGTGTACCAATTAATTGTCCAACAGCATTACCTGCTGCAGTAGATGCTTGTTCATCTGCTATTTCTTTTCTAGCTGTTGCATCTAGTTCAGCAATAGCCATAGCACTAATTCTATCTTGTGCATTTTCGGCTGAAGTCCATGCCCACTCCATACTGTCACCATAAAACTGCCACAAGTTAGCGTAGGCTTGATTAGATATGTTTAACATGGCTGTTGCGTTAAGTTCATTGGCTCTGTTAATGGCAGCTGTATCGGCTGTAGCTATTTGTCTTCGCCACGTAGCATTACTTTGTGCAATAACTAATTGGTTTTGTGCATTGAATTGGTCACGTTGATTATTTAATTCAGCATTAAACCTTTCAACAACATTTTGTTGACCAGCATTAAACTGTGACTGTGCATTTGCTTGTGTAGCATTAAACTGTGATATGTTGTTGGCAAGATTTGCCATAAATTGATTTGTTTGATTTTCAGATGTAGCATTAAACTGACTTGCAGCATTGAGAGATGCTTGGTCAGATAACAACGCTTGCGCTGTTTGTTGTGCTTTCAACAAAGATGTTTGCTGTGTATTTGAAAGATTAGCCATATCCATTTGTAGAAAGGCTTGTGCATTCATAACGGCAGCTTGTTGTGTGTTACTTAAATTTTGTGAATCTAATTGTGCTAACGATGCAGCTTCTGCCATTACAAGAGCTTGTGAGTTAGATAAGTTTTGCAAGTTCATTGTGTTTGCAATCTTACTATTCTCTAAGGCAACTTGTTGTTGAGCCGTAAAGTTCATATTGGCTATGTCAGATATCTTAGATGCATTCATTACACGAGATTGAAACTCTTGTGTAAAGTCCATTTCTAAAAACTTAGCACGTTGCTCTGCAGCCATCATGGCAGCTTGCTGTCTATTTGATAAGTTCTGACGCTCAAAGCTTGCAGTCATAGATGCGTCTGCTTGTGCAATAGGTAATGCAGATTCTAAAGCTGCTTGTACAAGAGCTTGTCCAGCAATAGACGATGCACCTAATCCACGTTGTGCAAGTTTAGCATTGACACCTCTTAATGCTCCTGCCGCCCAAGCTGGTGGATTCTTTAAATCAAAGTTATCTGTAAGGTCTGCCATCTGCCCTTGAACAGTGGCTTGCTCTGATGGTGTAGCTGTAGCAGCTTGTACTTGTGCAGTAACTTGCTCTACCTTTGAAGCATCCACAGCACTACCGCTAATTAATTCACCCTCTTGAATTTCTCTTTGCTGTGGGTTGTTCATTAGAATAGCAGTACCTTGTGCTTCTTCTAATTTACCTACAGATGATTCAGTTGTTTGGGCAGCTTGAACTTGTGATTCATCACTTACTGTACCTTGAGCTGCTTGCAGATTTTCTTGCTCTGCTTTCATTGCTTCAGTTACAGTAGCAGCTTGTATTTGGGCAGCTTGAACTTGTTGTGGTTGTGCGGCTTGGGTAGTTGTTGCTTGCGCTGTTGGAATAGCAAGTGAACCAGATACTTGACCTACATCTGGACTAATTAATTGGTCTTGTGATTGTATAGTGCCTTGTGCTTGTACAGCAGCTCCGGGTGCTAATCCGGGATTTTGTAACATAGATGTTGTTACATCCCCTACGGACATACCCTCTGTAAAAGCTTGCCCATAAACAGGAGCTTGAGCAGCAACAGGCGCAATAGTTGGTGTAGATATTGGAGGACCTGTGGGTGTTGAAGGTGGTAATGAAGACCCTTGGTTTTGAAATTGTGATGGTGTAGAGGTTGTTGGTGTTGTTGTTACAGTTGGTTCAGGTGGAGTTGCTGCAATCATAGTAGGTTGTGGTGGTGCAGTCATTACGGGTGGTGCTACAAATGTAGGCTGTGTCATATCAATTGGTGGTGGTCCTCCACCAGACATTACACCCATATTTGGTGGTGGTATTGATGCTCCACCAAATCCCATGCTCATGTTTGGGGGTGGTAATCCTACTCCTCCACCACCTTCGATGGGCATAGGTTCAAGTGGCATACCACCATTACTAAACTTACGTACCATACCACCTTTTGCCATCTTCTTTGCAGCGGTAGTATATTGTTGCATTTGTTTTTTACGAGTTTCATCACCTTCGACAAACTCTTTAAATTTAGACATGTCGCCTTTATAACCCATCGCACCTGCAATTTTATTTAGTGCATTAGGTTTAAATCCTTTGAATTGTAACATATATTAATCTTTCTGTAAAACTCTATCCAACTTGTCTTCTACACGATGTAAGGCTTCCATTACTTGATGCATCTCGCTTTGCATATCACGTCTTGTAGCGTACTCTTCTCGTGTTTTATTTAATAATATATCTAAACGTTTAACCTCGCCTATCAGTAAGCGAAATGCCCACACTGCAGGAGCTATTACTAATGTTAATATAATATTCCAAAACATCCATGCACTAATTTCCATGTGCTACTCCTGTATAGTAATAGGGTCAAACATGTTACCCTTCTAATTTAGCTATTCTTGCTTCTATTGCTGTAAATCTGCTTTCATTGTAACTTGCAATAAAACTTAATAATTCTGGATACCTAACACCTAACCTTGTTTTTTCTGAATAACCTTCAGTTTCAACATATTTATTGTCTATGTATGTATAAGCATCTTTTGCTTCTATACCTTTTTCCTCATCAGCTTCTACTGCATCTACAGATATTTCTTTCTCCCACCAAGTGTCACTACAAAACAAAGCATATTTAGTAGCATCTAAACCCTCTGCTTCAAAAGCTTCCTTGACTTGTTGAGCAACAATACCAGAGTGTGTTCTAGCTTTGTCTGCCTTTTCTGTGACTTT
>LULW01000563.1_pt1 | contig 10415 bp, 13 predicted proteins | sample 729531 | NCBI WGS metagenome assembly LULW01 (sample SAMN03860279, study PRJNA289734) | marine metagenome | biome: seawater column; feature: ocean; material: water; isolation source: Red Sea water column Station 108 - depth 10m | place: Saudi Arabia: Red Sea | collected 2011-10-15 | depth 10 m | reverse complement strand
ATTTAGAAATATTTTCAATTACAAGAAAATTATTATCCATCTTAAATCAGCACTAATATTAATATATTAGTGCTGAAATGAAGTATATTTTTTAATTTGCTTTAAACTTATTAAAATATTTAGTTGATAATTTAGATTTTTTCGGAGAGTCTGCAGTATCAGCAAAAAGCATACTTAAAGTTGCTTCATCTGGATAAATAGCAGGATCTTCAAAAATTTCAGGATCAACTAGTTCATTGGCTGCTTTATTTGGATTTGAATACCAAACGTAATTTGTAATATCAGCAGCAACTTGAGGTCTTAAAATATAATTTATAAATTTGTGTGCATTCTCAACATTTTTTGCATCAGCTGGAATAGCCATCATATCAAACCATATTACAGTTCCTTCAGATGGAATTGAGTACCAAGCTTCTACTCCATCTGCAGCTTCATCTGCAGCTAGAAAAACATCACCTGACCAACCCATAGTTAAACAGATCTCTCCATTTGCTAAATCATCGATATATTGAGAAGAATCAAAATATCTTATGTAAGGTCTTATTTGCTGTAACATTTCAAGAGCAACCTCATAATCTTTCTCATCCTCTGTATAAGGATCTTTTCCAACGTATTTTAAAGCGATTTCCATAACCTCTGTAGGAGCATCCAACATTGCGATTCCACAATCTGCATATTTTGATGCAATAGCTGGATCAAACAAAATGCTCCAACTTGTAATATCATTTTCATCAACTTTATCAGTATTATAGCCAATACCTGTAGTACCATACATATAATTTATCGAGTATTGACCTCCTGGATCATGTGCATCAATTTTTGCTAGTACATCGGGATCTAAATTACCAATGTTTGAAAGTTGAGCCTTATCAAGTTTTTGAAAAACTCCAGCCTTGATTTGATTTTCTAAAAAAGAGCCTGAAGGCACCACAATATCATAACCTGAACCACCAGCTAAAAGTTTAGCTTCAAGAACTTCGTTTGAATCAAACACATCATAAGTTACATCAATGCCAAATTCATTTTCGAAATTTTCAATTGTATCTTCGGCAATATAGTCAGACCAATTGTATAGTCAGACCAATTGTAAATAAATAATTCTTCTTTAGCCTGAGCTGAAAAAGAAATTAAAACTAATAGAGATATAAAATACTTAAGCATTATTCCCCTCCTAAATAAAAATTACATTAAATAAAATAAATTAAAAATCGAGAATTTTTTTATATAGATCAGGCCTTCTGTCTCTAAAGTTACCCCATAATTTTCTATATTCTCTTGAAATTAACAAATCTAAAGTTGCAGTTATTATTCCTTCATCCTTATCATTCATACGATTTATTACATTTCCAAGATGATCCAATATAAAAGAATTACCATAAAAATTTAATTCAATATCAGCTTCGACCTCCTTCCCTATTCTATTTGAAGTTATTATAGGGATTTGATTTGCAGCAGCATGTCCTACCATTGTATTAATCCAATGATCTTTTGAATTTAATTCAGGCATGTGTGGCTCAGAACCAATTGCTGATGGATATAAAATTAAATCTGCACCTTTCAACGTTAGTATTCTTGCACATTCAGGAAACCACTGATCCCAACAAATTGCACAGCCAACTTTTGCTAGAGGGGTGTCAAAAACCATAAAACCTGTGTTGCCTTTTTCAAAATAATACTTCTCATTATATCCAGGCCCTTCAGGGATGTGGGATTTATTATAGACTTCACTTATTTTACCTAATGAATCAATCATAACTAAAGAGTTAAAAAATTTATTTTCTTTTTTTTGAAAAAAACTAATTGGTAATGAAATCTTTTTATCTTTACAAATATTAGATAATTTTTCGAACATTGGATTAGAAGGAAAATCAATTGCAAGATCAAAAAATTTATCATTTTTTGTTGAACAAAAATAATAATCTTGAAATAATTCTTGCAGAAGTAAAATATCAACATTTTCATTTGATGCTTTTTCAACTAAACTAATTGCTTTATTTAAATTAGCGTCAAAGTCTCCTTTAATAGCCTTGAATTGTGATGTTGCTACTTTTACTTTCATATTTTTGGTACATTCATTGTTATACAATGAATATTTCCACCACCATAATTTATATTTTCTGTTTCCAACATCATAATTTCTCGATTTGGGAATAACTTTTCAAAAGTTAATTTTACCTCATTATCTTCCTTAACATTGAATTTAGGTAAGATAATTTTATTTTTACTGAAATAGAAATTTATATATGAACTAATAATATTCTTATTATTAATCTTTTTTCTTGTAGGTAAAGGAACTTCAATTAAATCAAATGTCTGATTAGTATCTTTAAAAAATTTAATAAGATCAGTTTTGTTTTTTTCTAATATTTCATAATTAGGATCTAATTTGTGAGTTGTAGCAATTAAATATTTATTTTTTCCTATTGGGCATAATAAATTATCTACATGACCATCTGTATCATCCTCCATTAGTCCATTTTCAAATAAAAAAATATAATTTAAGTCAAACAAGAACTTTAATTCTTTAATAATATATTCACTATTATGTTTTTGTTTTCTATTTTTATTAAATATTACATTTTTAGTGCTAAATAAATTTTTTTTATCATCATAAGTTATTGCTCCTCCTTCAATAACTAAGTCAGAAATTTTTGTTGGGATATTTAAATAGTTTGAAATAAATTTTGATATTTTATTATCATTTAAATAATCTGGATACTTTCCATAACCATTAAATTCAAAACTAATTGATTTTAATTTTTCATCTTCGATATAAAATATCGGTGCAATATCTCGCATCCAAGAATCATCTAATTTACACTCTACAATATCTATATTTTTATGATCAGTTTTATTTTGAATTTCATTAATGTCTTCTTTATTTGAAAATACAATTACATGCTCAGTTTTTGCAATTTCATTAATTACATTTGCAACTTCATCTCTAGCTTTATTAATAATTTTACCATAAAGATCTTTATTACATGGCCAAGCAATCAAACAATATTGGTGTTCATGCCATTCAGGAATTAGTTTCATAAAATTTAAAAATATGTATAATTATTTCATGTCTAAAGATGAAGTAAAATTCACTGAAATGAAACATGGTGATAAAGAGGATTATGAACTTCTTGCTAATTTTGAAGATAAATTCATTGAAGGTACAGCTGATAGAATAGTAAGAGTGCTAGAAAGTTTAGACAATTCTTTAGGTGGCTATAAGGTATCTAGATTAGAACACTCTCTTCAAACTGCATCAAGAGCGTTACGTGAACAAGCTTCTGAAGAAATGGTGGTGGCTTCCTTATTGCATGATATAGGTGATGAAATTGCACCTCTTAATCATTCTGAACTTGCCGCTGCAGTATTAAAACCTTTTGTTTCTGAAAAAACAAGATGGATTGTAGAACAACACGGTTTGTTTCAAGCCTACTACTATAATCATTATTATGGAAAAGATAGAAATCTAAGAGATAAATTCAAAGGTCATGAATTCTTTAAAGACACTATAGATTTTTGTGAAAGATGGGATCAAGCATCATTTGATCCAAATTATGATACAATTCCTCTAAAAGAATTTGTTCCAATGGTTCAAAGAATATTTAATAGAACACCTTATAGAAATTTATAATTATTTTTTTAACTTGTTGATTAGAGTAAGGTTACCTGGATCAAAGTTATTTTTATTTTCTTGAATAAATTTATCTATATCTTTTTGCTTTTCTAATTCTAATTCAGAAACTTTTCTAATATTTAAATCAACATATAAAGAACAAACCTCTGTTGTTGCTGCTCTGTAACCTTCAAGCTTATGTGTCATTTCTAATTTATAAATTAATCTTTTTTTATCCCTATCAAGAAATAACAAATTAATATCTACTTCATCACCCTCTTTCACTTCTTTGTCATAAGTTGTGTGTGACTCTACGGCAAAAGTAGTTTTCTTCTCTGTTTTTGCAGAAGTTTCACCCATATTAAATTTTTGTAAAAGAACTTCCCATCCAGCATCAAAAAGATGAATATAAAATGCCAAATTCATATGACCATTGTAATCGGTCCATTCTTTTTTTACTCTTCCTGAATTTAAATATATCTTCATTGTTTTTCTTTATTAATTCAAAAAATATAGTAGTTTAAAATAATGAATAATGAAGTAATAATTTCGTGTGCTGTAACTGGATCAGGAGATACGGCAGGCAAACATCCTGAATTACCTATAACACCAAAACAAATTGCTGATGCTTCAATTGAAGCTGCCAAAGCGGGTGCAGCAATAGCTCATGTACATGTAAGAGAACCTGATGGCAAACCTTCTAGGAATTTAAGTTATTATAAAGAAGTGGCAGATAGAATTCGCTCCTCTGAAACTGATGTAGTTTTAAATTTTACTACAGGTATGGGTGGTGATTTTGAAGTGGGAACAGGTAAAGATCCTTTAAATCCAGTGGGAGCAAATACAGATATGATCGATGCATTAAGCAGATTAGAACATGTTGAAGAGTTATTGCCTGAAATTTGTACTTTAGACTGTGGATCACTAAATTTTGGTGACTCAAACATGACATTTATTCATACACCGATACAACTAAGAACTGCAGCAAAAAAAATGCAGGAGCTTGGAGTGAAACCAGAAATGGAAGCTTTTGAAATGGGTCATTTATGGTTTGCTAACCAACTTTATAAAGAAGGTTTAATTGATGGCCCTCCTTTTTATCAAATATGCCTTGGCATACCTTGGGGATCACCTGCAACAACCAGCGCAATGAAAGCTATGGCTGAAATGGTACCTTCTGAAGGTGTTTGGTCTGGGTTTGGAATAGGAAGATCACAAATGCCTATGGCTGCACAGGCAGTTATTTTGGGAGGAAATGTTCGTGTGGGACTTGAAGACAATCTTTATTTAAAAAAAGGAGTTTTTGCATCAAATGCACAGTTGGTTGAAAAGGCAAGATGTATTGTTGAAGATATGGGGGCTTCTATTTTATCCCCTCAACAGACTAGAGAGAAATTAAAACTAAAAAAACATTTTTAATTTGAAAAATATTGCTGTCATTGGAACTGGTGTAATTGGTACCGGCTGGATACTTAGATTTCTCGCTAATGGTATAAAAGTCAAAGCATTTGATAAAAATTCTCGACAAATAAATTTTCTAAAAGCAGAAATAGCAAGAACAAACTTAATTATAAAAAAATTATATAATACAAAGATTAATTTCAAAAATTTGGAAATCGTAGACAGTATTGAAGAAGCAGTAAAAAATGCAGATTTAACTCAGGAAAATGTACCCGAAAGATTAACTTTAAAAAAAGATGTTATAAAAAATATAAGTAAATATTCACCCTCAAATTCAATAATTGCTTCAAGTTCATCTGGTTTACTTCCATCAGATTTACAATCAAAATGTATTAATCCAAAAAGATTAATCATAGCTCATCCCTTTAACCCTGTATATATTCTCCCATTGGTTGAAATTGTAAAAGGTAAAAAAACTACAAATTTATATCTTAATAAAGCAAAAAAATTTTATCAAAAAATTAAAATGAAAACATTATTGGTAGAAAAAGAATTACCAGGCTTTTTATCTGATAGATTGCAAGAAGCTTTGTGGAGAGAGGGTTTACATATTGTAAATGATGGATATGCTTCAACAAAAGATTTAGATGAAGCAATAACTTATGGTCCTGGTATGAGATGGGCTCTAATGGGAACTTTTTTGACATTTCACTTAGCGGGAGGAGAAATGGGTATGAAACATATGCTAGATCAGTTTGGACCAGCATTGAAACTTCCATGGACTAAACTCAAATCTCCAAAACTAACAAAAACACTTAAAGAAAAAATCATTAAAGGCACAAAAAAACAATCAAAGAATCATTCTATAAAAGATTTAAGTAACATAAGAGATAATTTCTTAATAGATTTGCTAGAATTAAAGAAAAAATATAAATTATAATTATGACAATAATCTCAAAATATGTAGCTTTAAAAAATTATATACCAACTGGGTTACCTAAAGAAGAAGATTTTGAAATTAAATCTAAAACTTTAGAATTAGATGAAACAAATAATATTCATGTTCTTAATTCATGGATATCTGTTGATCCGTATATGAGAGCAAGGATGACAGAACGTAAAAATTATAAACCACCCTTTTTACTAGGCGAGGAAATGGAAGGTTATGCAATTGGGTCAGTCCAAAAATCAAAAGATTCACAATTTAAAGAAGGAGATGTTGTTTTCAGTAATTTTGGAATGAGAGATAACTTCGTTTGCAAAGGCGGTGATTTAAAAAAAATAAAAAATTCCAATCTTCCATTGCAAACTTATCTAGGGCCTTTAGGAATGACAGGGCAAACTGCATATATTGGTCTTTTTAATCATGGGAATATACAAAAAGGACAAAGTATTCTTGTATCTTCAGCAGGTGGAAGTGTTGGTTCAACAGTTTGTCAAATTGCAAAAAATTTAGGATGCAAAGTATATGCTAGTACTGGATCAGATGAAAAAGTTGATTGGTTAAAAAATGAATTAAATGTTGATGTAGCATTTAATTATAAAAAAATTGATAACCTTGTTCTTCACTTAAAAGAAATTTGTCCTGAAGGATTTGACTTATACTTTGATAATGTTGGAGGTGATTTTTTAGAGTCTGCAATTTTTCGAATGAAAAATTTTGGAAGAATTATTATTTGTGGAAGAATATCTCAAATGAATTCAACTTCTGCACCTGCTGGACTAAAAAATATGGCTCACGTATTAGTAAAAAGATTAACTATAAAAGGTTTTTTAATTTTTGATCATGAAAATGATAATGAGCCTTTTGAAACTGATATGCGAAATTGGCTATCTGAAGGAAAAATAAAGTTTAAAGAAACAATTTATGAAAATATAGAAAATGCTCCTAAAGCATTTATAGATCTACTAAATGGTAAAAATTTAGGTAAAATGTTGGTTAAAATTTAACTAAATTGTAACGTAGGGAGACGTCCCTCGATATTTTATATCTAATTTAAGTTCTTTATCAATTGGAGGAAAAGCTCTTTGCTGACATTCTACTCTAGGACATATCCTACAAGAAACTCCAATTGGCATTTGTAATTTTTTATTATTTAGATCAATTCCTTCAGAATAAATTAGATCTTTAGCGTATTTCATATCACAACCTAAACCAATCGAAACAAAGCTTTTAGGCATTCCATGTTTTTCAATTCCTTTCTCAAAAGCTCTTGCGATACAAAAATATACTCGTCCATCTGGCATTTTAGATATTTGAGGATGAATTTTTCCAGGATTTAAAAAAGCAGTATAAACATTCCATCTAGGACAAGAACCTCCATGTCTTGGTATATGAATACCAGATAAAGAAAATCGCTTTGAGACATTTCCAGCAATATCTGTTTTTAAAAAATGAAATGGCACTCCTTCGTTTCCAGGTCTTTGAAGATTTGTTAATCTATGTGTAACTTGTTCAAAACTACAAGCATAATGATGCATCAAAATTTCTACATCATATTTATGTAATTTAGCACTCTTTAAAAAATCGTTATAAGGCATCATAAAAGCAGCAGCATAATAATTTAGTAAAGATAGTTTAAGCAAAGGTTCTACTTCTTCTGATTCGACGTTATTATCTTTAATAACTTTATTGATAACATCATTAGCCTCTAAATAAGCAACTTGTGATGCTAAATGAAAGTTTCTTGATGTATAAGTTAACATTTCAGAAAGATAAAAAATCTTTGAATTTTCATCAAATCTTTTAACTATTTTTTCATCTTCGTTTATGGTTACTATTTTAACTTCAATTCCATGTTTTTCTTTGAGATAAAGTGATAATTTAGATCCAGAACCAATGTTAGGTCCAGTTTCAAGACCTATTTCTTTTCTTAGATTTTCAGAACTTACTTCTAAATCATGAAAGTAATTTTTATTTTCTTGAAGAATATCTGAAACGATTTCTACAGGTAGTCTTGTTGGTTTTTCAATTTGATTTGCATTGACATCCATCGTTTCAAGTCGATTTTGCATATCTTCTTTAAAACTTTTAAAAGAATCATTTATTGTCAGTAATGCTTTAGCTATGTTAGGATTTGAACCAATAAAGTCACTTGTGTCGTGATTGGTTATCTTTAAATCATCAAAAATCTCATTGCTTAAAACATCCATTACGTCTGAAAGAAGTCGTTTGCTAGATTCTGTTGAGAAGTCTTTAATTGATAAATCTAATTTATCAGCTGCTTTAATTAGTAAGGAAAGTGGTATTTTTCTTTTTCCACTTTCAATTAAATTTAAATAACTAGGAGATATGCCAATAGTTTTTGATAATTCAGCTTGTGAAAAACCTTTACTTATCCTTTGTTTTTTTAACCTTGGGCCAAAATTTATGTCAGATTCAATATTCATTTACAAAATTTACAAAAATAATAAATTCAAAGTAATTTTCTTTACATTAAAACTAAGAAAAACTCTAGTTTTTTTTTATATTATTATGTATTTGTAAAATCTGTAAATATGAACAGTAAATTAACAGAAAATATTAATAACCAAAAAGAAAGCCTAGAGCAGAGTTCTATTGAGAAGAAGGTTCTTGAAGGATCTATAGACTCAAATTATGACCTTAATCTTGCTGATGGTATCGAAGCATACTACAGCGAAAGATACGGTTGGACTCTTAGAAGAAAAACGATCTAATTAAATTAGATTTTATCTCTCTAACTAACGGTACTATTTATTTGGTCGTAAGCTTTTTCAGCAATCATAATAGTTGTTGCATTTAAATTAGCACTAACAATATCTGGCATTACAGAAGCATCAATAACTCTTAAATTTTGAATTCCATGAACCCTTAGGTCTTGGTCTACAACTGAAGTTTTGTCCTCACCCATTTTATTTGTGCATGACGGATGATACGCAGATTCAGATGTATTTTTAATAACTTCATCTAACTCATTTTGATTAGATATATTCTTTCCAGGCCTAATTTCTGTGCCAACATATTCTTTTAGTGCTTTTTGAGACAAAATTTTTTTAGCAATTACTACACCTTCTCTCATTTGTTTTAAATCGTCTTCATGCTTAAGATAATTAAATTGTATTTTAGGATCATCTTTATAGTTATTTGTTTTAATTTTAACAAACCCCCTACTTTTTGGTCTATTTGGACAAACATGAAATTGAAAAGCTTCAAAATTAGGATTTTCTAAACCATGTTTCATTTTTTTTAGATTTATATTGAATATACATCTCTAAATGATCTTGTAAATTTTCTCCCACCCCAACTAAATTATTAATTACTTCTATTCCCAAGCTTTTAAGATACGTTTCATTACCTATTCCGGATAATTGAAGAATTTTAGGTGAATTAATTGAACCAGCACAAAGTATAACTTCTTTATTGGCTAAATAATTATTGGTTATATTTTTTTTAATCGTTTCAACACCAATTGCAGTTTTATTTTTAAAAAGAATTTTTTTAACATCAATATTATTTATTATTCTTAGATTTTTTCTATTTTGGATTGGCTCTAAATATGCCTTAGCAACACTTTGTCTTACACCTTTGTTTATTGTTACATCAAAAGTTCCAAAACCTTCCTTATCAATACTGTTAGAGTCATTAAATATTTTATATCCAGCTTCTTGTGCAGCTTCTAAAACTTTTTTAAATAGAGGATATTTTTTATCTATGTTTGATTTATTTACTTTTAAAGGCCCCTCTTTACCTCTTACATTACTATCATGAGACCAAGTTTCTAATTTTTTAAAAAAAGGTAAAACTTTTTCATATGACCAATTAGTTAAACCACTTGAAGACCATCTATCAAAATCCTCTTTATGACCTCTAGCAAAAACCATGCCGTTATGTGATGAACATCCTCCAATCATTTTACCTCTTGGACAATATAAAGATCTATTATTTAGAAACGGCTCAGGCTCAGTATAATATTTCCAATTATATTTTGGGTCATGCATTGCATATAGAAGTGCACTTGGCATATCAACTTTCCAGGTTTTACTGGATGGGCCAGCTTCTAATAAAATTACAGAATTCTTTGATTGTGAAGACAATCTGTTAGCTAAAACACAACCTGCTGACCCTGCTCCAACAATGATGTAGTCAGCGTTTATATCCACTAATTCATTCTTTCAGTATTTCCATCAACAGTCATGATTTGACCAGATACATTTTCTGAAGCATCGCTCAATAAAAATAATGCCATTGATGCAATATCTTCTTTTTCTACAAATGTGTTTAATGAAACCATTGACTCTAATTCTTTTCTTACTTTTTTATTTGAAGAATTTATTAATTTAGCTTTTGCATTTATTACCCTATCCATTCTATCGCCATTAACAGAACCAGGACAAATTGCATTCACACGTATTTTAAATTTTCCTAATTCAACTGCTAATG
>LULW01000498.1_pt1 | contig 10431 bp, 14 predicted proteins | sample 729531 | NCBI WGS metagenome assembly LULW01 (sample SAMN03860279, study PRJNA289734) | marine metagenome | biome: seawater column; feature: ocean; material: water; isolation source: Red Sea water column Station 108 - depth 10m | place: Saudi Arabia: Red Sea | collected 2011-10-15 | depth 10 m | reverse complement strand
AAACTAGTTTTTACACCAATTAAGCATAAATCATCCTAAAAAGTCTTGATTTAAGCGTCACTGAGTGGGGGGAAACATCCCCCCATGTGTGATTGTACCTTGGAAAACTAATAATCTAGTGTGTGCTAGATCTGATGATTACGAAAGTATGAAATTAGTTAACTCAATATAAAAATAGGAGATAAAATTGAGCAAGCAAGAAAACATTACTTTTTTAAATGATGCAATCGATGGCAGTTTTGAAGTTCTAAAATGGAACTACTTGAACTATGGAAAAGATAAGCAATTATTTGTTCCAATGTGGTCAGGTCGTGTTGGTTGTGGAAAATCTCAAGGTGTTAATCAAGTTAAAAATCTTTTAGCTGATTGGATGCTAGATCAAGGTAAAATCAAAGATAAATCAGAATACAAGTTGGTTTATGTTGATGCACCTCAATACGATGCAGGGGAAATTAGTGGTTGGTTTGTTCCATCCAAGGATGGTCAATCTATGACTAGATTGAGACCTAACCATTGCCCTGCTGATGGTGCAGGAGTTATCTTTATTGATGAGATTACACAAGCTCCAACATCAATCCAAAATATTTTAGGTCAGCTTATCCTAGAACGTAGATTAGGTGAGCATAAACTTGGCAAAGATTGGATGATTGTTTGTGCAGGCAATAGAGTTAAGGATAGGGCAGGATCTAATGTTATGCCAACTCAAGTTAGAGATAGGCTTAAGCCTTGGTATAATGTCGATAACAATATTGATAGTATTGTCGCCCACTTTTCTAAAAAAGGTGTAAATTCTAAAATCATTTCATGGCTAAAATATCAGCCTAGATATGTTGAAGAAAGTGCCTTTGATCGTGATGCAAATTCAAATCCAACTCCTAGATCATGTGAAATAGCAGGATCAGTTTTGGATATGGAGTTGTCTGATCATTTAGTATTTCCTACTCTAGCAGGCACAATTGGGGAAGAGGGAGCACAAGCCTTAATGAGTTTCTTAAAGTACTACGATAGGTTACCAAATATTGATAACATTATCAAAAATCCTAGTACTGCTGAGATGGTCGAAAAAGGCACTGCTCTTGCATTTGTTTTAACTACTGAGTTATCTAAAAGAGCAAATAAAAGTAACTTTGGTAACATTGCTGATTACATGGTCAGAATGTATCAAGAAAATGATACTGCTGAACTTGTAGCAAGTTTTGTTAAAGAGTGCTTGGCAAGGGATGGAACATTAAAAACTCATCCTAAAATGCTAGAACTTTTTGGTAGCAATTCACCATTCAAAAATCTTTTAAATTAGGTGCTGATATGACTTATTCAGTTACTGAACTTTTATCTAGATCTCAATGGCGAATGGTTGCAGACTATGGCGATTTAGCGTTAGGCTTTATCGCTAGTAGTTTGTACTACATGAAACAAATTGAAGATAATTCAATTCCCACGATGGCAACTGATGGCAAGGATATATTTTACAATCGTGAATATACTTTGTCATTGGAAGAAAGCGAAATTGATTTTGTTCGTATTCATGAGTGCATGCATCGTATATCAAAACATCATTTAAGAAGAGGTGATCGAGATCCTATAGTTTGGAATTTTGCCTGCGACTTTGTAATTAATCCTACTGTTGAGGGATTTAGTTTTATTAATCACAGTGGCGATGGTCGTAGGTCTCATATAATCAAAATGCCTAAAGGTGGTTTATTAGATCCTATGTTCATAGGAAAATCTGCTGAATGGACATATGATTATCTGATGCAAAATTTCGATAAGCAGGATGATGGTAAGGGAGGTGTTAAACTTGTAGCCAAGGATGGAAGTGGAAAAGAATTTCATCAATGTCCTTGGGGGCAAGTTAATGAAACTCCTATGAGTGCACAAGAGAAAGTTATTGAGGGGCAAGAAATTGACCAAGAAATAATGGCAAGTGCTAACCAACAAAAATCCATAGGCAAAGGAACACCAAACTTTGTTAAAGGTCTTTTAGATAAGATCAAGCAAAGCAAGGTTTCTTGGCAGGATGTTTTGAGACGTTTCATAGGTGGTGACCAACCTGACGATTATTCTTTCAGAAAGCCTAACAAAAAAGTGTATCACAACTACAAGATTTATGCCCCAACAGTTTTAAAAGTTGGTGCAGGCGATATTGTGGTAGCATGTGATACTAGTGGCAGTGTTACCAATGATGAACTAAGTCAGTTCCTTGGTGAGATTAGGGCGATCAGTGAGGATCTAATGCCTACATCAGTAACCATAATTTCATGTGATTACAAAATAAGAAACGTAATCAGATATGAGCAAGGTGAAGAAATCAAAAACCTAAATACTACTGGCAGGAGTGGAACAAGAGTTTCACCAGTGTTCAGCTATTTAGAGGATGAAAATATCCAGTTTGATACCTTGGTTTATATGTCAGATTTATGGATTGATGATTATCCTAAACAATTTGATAAGCCATTGTTATGGGTAGGCACTGCAGTTGAGGGGCAACGTAAACCTCCAATTGGTGAGGTCACTTATATTACAAAATGATTTTTGGGGCAGTTTAGATTAGATCTAGATTGCCCTAAAAAAATAAAAAGTTCGCATGCACTTTTTTAAAAACTGTAATCGTATGTGTGTACGATCTGACGATTGGGAAACCATGAAACAGTTAATTCTAAAATGGAGATTATATTGATGAGTATAAAAGAACAAAATCTAGATATGGATACCAAACCTAATTGGAGACAATCTTGTATTGAAATTGAAAAGGTCGTTCGTAATGTCATAGATAGCCATAAAAAGCAGGGCAACCAAGCGATGGCAGGATACATTGAAGAGTGTTGGAATACTATGTTGCGAGGTCATTAAGATGAAATATAAAGGTTGTTTTAGATCTAATTTTGATAACGTAGAGGTGTTGCGATATACTGCACACAGTTATTATAGATCGAAATTAGATTTCAAATCGTATCTAGATAATAATAAGATCACTAGTTTCATGCATAGAGTATTTTACTTTATGCATGAAGTTGCACATAACAGAAAAGTCGAAGAGAGAAAAGAGAGTAGCCTTAAGGAGTACGATTATACAGAGACTACCAAGGCGATGCTAGATGACCTAGACTTTGATGTTCGTAAATGGGAATTAGACAACTCATTCAACAAGAGATTGAAGAACATGCACAATGGTCATGCCAATCAATATGCTTGGCAGAATGACGAACCTAAAGAACCATGCAAATGCAAAATGTGTGATAATCCAAAGGCTTTGAAAGTCATGCAGTATTTTAGGAACTTAGCTAAAAACGAAGATATCACCTACAATGGATACAATACTAAAAATCAAATGCAGAAGTTTATCATATCTAAAAAGATGGCGAGGTTTTACTTCTCCAAAATTTTAGACCAAGGTATATTTCATAAGCATGGTATCATGTCCAAGGTAAGTGCCACTAAATCATGGAGAAACCTTTTTCCAAATACTAGGGGAATGTTTAAAGTTATGCCTTTGTACTGCCCAATACTTAAAGAACGTAATAGTCGATCTATATTAGGTTTTGGTTTACAACAAGAACCTAGTAAAGAACAAGGTTACTATGGCAATCATGTTTTGGAGATTAGTCCTACATATTTTTACAAAGTCTACATGAAAGGCTTTGGTCATAACAAAGTAGAGATTAATTCCAAGCGAGTATTTATTGCTGACGTTAAGTTACTCAAAGCTGATAAAGAGATATCAACAGATCCTAGGATGAAACTTTACAAGGCAGTGGGATACGTTTCACTGAACGAAAAAGTTACTAAACATTTTTACACAATCCTTACCTATCAATACGAAGATGGGCATGGAACAATAGAAATGAATACATCTATTGGTGGCACTCAAAATAGACTTGGAGACTTTGTACCTCCTAAAGTTCACATTAGTGGCATAGAAAAAGATCATCAAGACTTAACATCTGCTGAGAAACGTAGGTTGGTTAAGATGATGGAGAGCAGAGTATCAAAGGGTAATTTAAAAGCTATCAATGCTATCTAGTTTAGGGTCTAGTGGTCACTCCTTTCAAGAACATGGGATGGTTGTTCTTAAATGCCATATCTGTCTGTATATAAAGTTCCCCTATTTCTTAATATTATGATGGCTTTATATAACGATCAAGTGCAGACCACTTGTAATCAAGAGAGCATAAAGATATGGAAACCATCCACTAACTATCAATATAAAAGGAGATAAAATTGAGAGATAATCCTGACGATTTATCAAATCAATTGATAAACAAAATAAAGAAATGGTTAAAAGCAGAAATATCTGATGCTCGTTCTTATGGTGAAGATGCTGATGTTGATAGCAGAGAACTAGGTATTCTTGATGGCAGATATGAATGTGCTAGAGGTTTATTAACACAAATTAAAAAATGGGAGAAAGAAAATGACTAAGATTAGTTTTATTCGTTTAGTGCTTGGCACTATGTCACTCATCTGTATAGTCTTTGGCATGCTAATAGTCGAGAATACAAATGGAATTATCGCTACAATGTCACCAACTGATTGGCTTATGTCACTCATTGGTGGCACATTCGTTTTAGTTGGCATCATGTTAACTTTTATAACTTACGAAATAACATAAATAGTGGGGCAGAAATGCCCTACTTCCCCACCTTTCAAGCTGACATTCGTTCAGCTCACAATCCCAAAAATTTAAAATTACATAAAAAAAAATTAAAAATTACAGGGCTGGTACCTGTGGATAAGTTGTAGACTGACTTGTGGACTGAGATAAAATTAAAAAATTATTTGAGCGTGGATAAGCGTTACAGAGAATGGGCGACTCCCTGGGATAGCGTGAGAAAAAAAATTTTTTTTCTGTCGCTGCGACAACTTTTCAAGGCGACCTTCAGTGGCTGCCACGATAAAAAAATAAAAAGTGCATGTGAACTTTCTGGCTCAGTGGGACAATTTGGGGGTCTAAATAAATAAAAAAAGGACATTGCTGGTGAAAACAATGCCCCTTTTTAACTAGTAGTCGGAGATAATATTGAACAACAAAATGCCGAGGTATGGAAATGTTGCGAATATTATTATTTATTTTTACCATCAGGCGTGGCTAGATGTCAAGCAATACCGAAGCTAGACCTCTACAATATTTGGTGCAAGCATGTCATCACCATCAAAAGGTCTGTAGGTAGACTTAACTTTGTCATACACAAAACTACAATCGCCTTGTTTGCCTATCCAACTATATCTGCACTTCCATATGTGGACATCTGTTTGGTTAGTTCCTGCAGGATTAGGTCTGTTGATTGTTACACCACAGTCTGCCTTAGAAAAGAAACTTGCACTACCTGATATATCGTAACCCTTTGGTACTGGAATTGTGCCATCTTCTCTCCTCATCATCTTGGTGGGATGGGCAACAAACCATATGTGTATATCGTGCGATTGTGCAAACGAGCGTAGCTGACTTAACATGTCAGACACCCAATCAGTTTCTCTGTCAACTTTATTCTTTGCAATGTAGTTGTAAGGATCTATAATAGCACCCCTGCAACCATACCTCTGCACTGATACTTTTAATCTTTCTATAACACTGTCGATGGAGGCAAGTGAGCCGTCAGCTTGGTGCAAAAAGAAAAAGTGCTCGTGCACAAAATCCAATCCCTTTTTCATTTCCTCTTTTGTCATCCTATCTGTAGAGCCTTGAAAGAATGGCTTGCCCATATGTTTGCTTATTAACTTAGCTATGTGTATGCGAGGCTCGTTTTCAAAGGAGCAGATAGCGAACTTCCACTTCTCTTTTCGTGCAATGTTGTACATAATTTGATCTATAAATTCTGATTTTCCTGATGCAGGATGTCCAGTTACCACAGATAGCTGACCTTGAACTATCGTATATACCTCATCTAAATTATCAAAGCCAGTGCTGACACCTCTGCCCTGACCCTTTTCATAAATATCTTCTAACTGCTCATGGAACTTTTTTGCATTGTACAAACCACTAACTGGGAATGGCTCTGCGTTGTCAGGTAAATTAAATAAATACTCTCTCCCGTGACGGAGAAGCACCTCGTTTGCATCCTTGCAGTCATCAGGATATTTAATTTTATAACACTTGTGTTTTCCTATGCGTCTTGCCAACTCCTCTGCCATAGCATTGCCTGCAGTATCGTTGTCCATAGATATGATTATCTTATTGATTTTATTGAGTTTTTCTATTGAGTTCCATACAAATTTGAACTTCGTATCTTCGTGGGCATGTGTCTTACCATTGACAACTTTGCTAACTGCACCTGACGGAATGGAAACGCAGTTAGATTTTCCTGATTCAAAATAAGATAGACAATCTATTTCGCCCTCACAAATAATTAGCTCTGATTTTTCTTCAAGTTCATCAACAACATTAAAATTATAAAATTCTTCTGCACTGCCCTGACTCGAAAACCCCTTGCCATGACAACTTCTAATCTTTGCAAACTTTATATTTTCATCACTGCCATATGGAAAAACAACACAGTCAACCTCGCCAAGGCTAGCGATATAATTAATTTTTTGTTTGATGTTAAAGTGTTGTGTAGTTTTTTGGGATATGCCCCTAGTTTTAAAGAATTTAATTGCTGACGTACCTAGATCTTTCCAACTTTCTTTTTCTTTGTGAGGGTTAAACATATCCACGACCTTTGCCTTTCCATAATTTATATTATAATTGATAGTTCCAGTAAGATTACAGTGCCAACATTGGTATTTAATCTTATCTGCAATTACATGAACAGACAAAGTTTTTAGATTCTTTTTTTTCCTATTGTTGCCACATGACGGACAGTTAATTTTATGTTGCCCATCACCTAAATAGTTTGCTTTTAGTTTAATAATATCTTCCATAACATCTCCACTACTAGTTATAAGTATATATATATATAAAAATATATAGTTATAACTAGTATAGTTATAGCTAGTATATCTTTATAAATCTTTTGAGTTTATCACCTAGCTCGACATCGGTGTATGGTTTACTCAAAATTATCTCCTGAATGAACTTTTGCAAATTTTCAGGATTAATGCAAGCAAAATCACAACAAGCTATAAAATCCTCACTGCCTAACCATTCTATAACTCTCATTTTATCTTTCTTTTTTCCCATGTATAAATCAGAAATCGCTTGGCAGACTACGGATCTCCAAAGGCGTGACTCGGATGTGAGTCCTAGGTTCTTCTTTGTCAATCCAATGCCATATGTGTTTCTCTTTGACTTGTCTATCATTCTCATAAATCTTGTTTTGCATACAATCTAAAATTAAACTTTCATCCAAATCAGGTCTGCGAGTTTTGTAATATATTTTCATCTCAACTCTGACATCGCAAGTTAAAAGATTTTTTAATGGTGGGCACTGTTTGTCAAATGTTTTCACATAATCCAATGCTTTTTTTGATTTTATAAATAACATTTTACCTTTGACATAAACTAATTTTCTAGTGTTTGCCTTACTTGCAGGCTCTCCATATATTACTAAAACTATTTCTTTATCATTAATCGTTGACACTTAATTACTCCTGTGGTACTTAGGGTGTAGGAGATAATATTATGAAAATTACTAACAAAACAAACCTACCTCAGGCTTTTGTGGATTTCGCTAGGTCTGATAAATATTCAAAAGGTCCATCTGACATCTCCGTTACTTCCTTAATTGATAGTCCAAAAGTTAGGATAATGAAAGAACATTTTTACGATGATATGGAAGTTGATGCAGTTGACATGGTATGGGCACTATTTGGCACTGCAGTGCATGCCATACTAGAAACATCTAAACAAACAGAGAACATTGTAACTGAAGAAAGATTATACACCAAGGTGGATGATTGGATACTGTCAGGTGCAATTGATAGGCAAGAGATAGATGATGATGGTGTATCTATTTATGATTACAAAGTTACATCTGTGTGGTCACTAATCTTTGATAAGCCTGAGTGGGAAAGACAGTTAAACTGTTATGCCTATTTGGTCGAAAAAGAAAAAGGTATAAAAGTAAAAGATATAAACATATGCGTCATTGCTAGGGATTGGAATAGGCGTAAGGCAGAGCAAGACCCATCTATGCCACCATCCCCCATACAAATTAAAAAGATCCCTCTGTGGTCGTTTGAGAGGCGTGCACGGTATGTTCAAGAAAGAGTGGCACTTCATCAACAAGCACAGATAACTTTTGACCTTGAAGAAAACTTTGGTGAATGTTCTGATGATGACAGATGGAAGAAGTCAGATACATGGGCAGTAAAAAAGTCAGGTCAAAAGAGAGCATTAAGAGTTTTTAATAACGAAAAAGATGCCAACGAATATGTAGAGTGGCACAATGAAACTGACAAAGCCTACGTCAATAAAAGTAATTTAGAAATAGAAATTCGTAGTGGTGAATACACACGATGTAAAGGCAACTACTGTTCAGTTGCTGAATTTTGTAACCAGTATAAAGGAGATAATTATGGTGAACAAAAAGAAAGAGCCTAAAAAGGTTGTGAGAAAAGTTAAGAAAAGTGGTTTGGTAAAACTTAAGCCATCACTTTCTGAAGACATTAAGAAAGCCAAAGTTGGTAGACCAAAGAAAATACCTACTAAAAGAGAAGCCTATGCCAAGCATATTCGTGATGCCACAGTTAAGTCACAAAACAGAACAAATGATAGTAGGTTTCGTGATTTTATTGATGCAGTGATTGATACATTAAAAAATCTATTGAAAAATATTGGTATGACATACGAACAAGCAGTTTGGGATTGTCATGGCACTAAAGTTATCCTGCACAAAGCACTAGAGAGGATTGCCACATACAAGAATATTGTATTTGATCCACCTCAGGTCATTGAGGGTAACTCTGAAAAAAAGATAGTAAGTCTTTCAGTGTCAGGAACTATGGGCGATAGATCTGAATGGTCTATTGGTGAGGCATCCCCATCTAATAATAAGAATAGTTATCCATATGCTATGGCAGAAAAAAGAGCAAAGGATAGAGTGGTTCTTAAGTTAGTTGATTTATCAGGTAATTTTTATAGTGAAGATGAAGCTGATGATTTCAAGGATGCTAAACCACAAGGCGAAGTTTATGAACCTGAGATGATAGACTTTCTAAAAGAAGCGTTTACACAATTTATGCTTGTGCAAAATACTAAAGAAGAGGTGCAAAGTTTCTACAAAAACAATAGCAAAATTCTCGGTAACTTGCAGACAAATCATAACTCTGTATACGAAGAGATAAAGACTGTATTTAAAGACAGAATAAAAGAAATTCAAAACCTAAATAAAGGAGATAAAAATGGGTGATGTTTTAAGAAAGTATAAGCCAAGTGGTGCTTTGTTCCAACAAAAGGGTAACAAGGGTATTGACTACAGTGGTAAGCTAGAAATTAGTGATGAAGTTTTTGAGGATCTAGTAGCACAATATAAAAAGAATAAAGAGGATGCTAGTGTTCCTATGGATGAAAAACCATACCTCATGATTAGTCTAGTTGGTTGGAGAAAGATGGGTAAGATTGGTGCTTTTCTATCTTTGGCAGGCAACAAGTATGAAGAGTATAAGCCATCATTTAAGTCAGGTGATAGTATGTCTTCACAAACCTCAACTACAGTTGTTAGGGAAGAAAAAGAAGAACTACCTGACGATTTGCTATAGGTGATAGCCATGAATAAATTAGAAGATAATGATGAGTTTTTAACTGTTAATCAGGTAGCTGATTATCTAAAATGCAGTACAAATCATATATATAGACTTAGGTCTTCCGATCCTGATTTTCCAAAAAGATATGACATATCTACAAAATTAGGTAAGGGTGGTATGGTTGAGGCAAGATGGATGAAAAGTGAGATCAAGGACTGGGTCATAACCAAAAAAGTATTGGATGATTGATATGTTAGAAAAAGTAGTAAACAAACTTTGGCAGGGAAAATATGTCTCTGTCAGAGACTACGAGGTCAGGAAAGCAATCAAGCAGGGTGGTATGATTATTCGTCACAAAGATAAGCATATGAAAATGTCTGCTGATGAACTGGCTAAACTGAAACCTAATCCAAAAGAAATACAGTCTTTCTACAAAGGCACATACAAACTTGTTGATATAGAGTTTGAACCATATATGGCTGATAAACGTCAGATGAACTTTGAAGACATACTAAAAGGTCTGTAGTTGTGGAGAGACATACTAAAGAGTGGTATCAACTACTCGACAAAGTGTTAGATGAAAGAAAAGAAGAACTAAGGAAAGTTATAGAGAAAGCTAGTGTTAAAAGAAAAGCTAAGAATATTCTCACTGCAAAAGCCAAGAAGAAAAAGAAAGAGCAAATCAACCAATATAAAATGACAGTTGGTTGTGCTCACTGTGGTTACAAAGACAATCCTGACATTCTTCACTTTCATCACATAGATCCACCAACCAAGATTGCCAATGTATCACGGATGGTTGGTAAAAAT
>LULW01000982.1_pt1 | contig 10461 bp, 10 predicted proteins | sample 729531 | NCBI WGS metagenome assembly LULW01 (sample SAMN03860279, study PRJNA289734) | marine metagenome | biome: seawater column; feature: ocean; material: water; isolation source: Red Sea water column Station 108 - depth 10m | place: Saudi Arabia: Red Sea | collected 2011-10-15 | depth 10 m | reverse complement strand
GAATCAGATTGGGGAAACTTTCATTGGTCTGTTCCATATACTCACCACATAAAAAGAAATGATCTAGACCTAGAGGTAATTTTTTTAGCCTTAGATAGACCAGAAGATGTAAAGAAACTTCTTTCTCTCGAACTTACTGGTATCTGGATTAACGAAGCAAGAGAGATTCCAAAGAGTATAGTTGATGCATGTACTATGCGTGTTGGTCGATACCCAAGTATGCGAGAAGGTGGTGCTAGTTGGTCTGGTGTTATCTGTGATACAAACGCACCAGAGGAAGATCATTGGTGGGCTATTATGGCTGGAGAAGTTCCTATACCAGATCACATACCTCGAGAACAGGCGGCGATGTTGGTAAAGCCTGATAACTGGAAATTTTTTATTCAACCCCCAGCTATGATAGAAAAATTAAATGATCGCAAAGAAATTACTTCTTATTCTCTCAACACAAAAGCAGAAAATAAAAAGAATATTTTAGAGAGTTATTATCCTAACCTAATTCAAGGTAAGACAAAAAACTGGATAGATGTATATGTAATGAATCGATTGGGATTAATACAGGAAGGCAAGCCTGTATATCCTGACTTTGTTTCAGAAACACATATAGCAGATGAGGAGATACCTATAGCGGTAGGCATACCTTTATATGTTGGTATTGATTTTGGACTAACGCCATCTGCTGTTTTCGGTCAGAAGGTTCGAGGTCGATGGTTGATACAAGCTGAGATTGTAGCTGTTGATATGGGTGTAGTTCGTTTTGCTGAGTTATTACGACAAGAAATAGCTACACGATTTAATGGTCTTGATGTATATATTTATGGTGATCCAGCTGGTGATTTCAGAGCGCAAACAGATGAATCAACTCCTTTTCAGATTCTTAGGGGTGCTGGTCTGAAAGCAGTGCCAGCTCCAAGTAATAGTGTTGATCTAAGATTAGAGTCTGTTGCTTCTCAGTTAACAAAGATGTCTGAAGGATTGCCAGCATTTCTAATTGATAGAAGATGTCCTACACTAATCAAAGGTTTTCAAGGTGGCTATTGTTATAGACGTATGCAAGTATCTGGAGAAAGATATGATGATAAACCTGACAAAAATATGTACTCCCATATCCATGATGCCTTACAATATATGATGTTAGGAGCTGGAGAAGGCAGAACATTAATAGCTGGTCAAAAACCAGTGAAAGCGTTTAATGCAAGAAAAGGCTTTGATATTTTTAGAAGATCGCCTATTAATAGAAAAGGCGGTTCTTTTTGGAACAGATTATAGGAGGTCAATATGTGCTTTGGCGGCGGTGGTAGTTCAACTCCTGAACCAGTGAGTGAACCAGTAAAAGAGCAACAAAAAGCTCAAAAAGAAGAAGAAACCAAAAGAAAAGTAGAACGTAGGCAAGAAGAGAAAGAAGAAACAATTCAAGCCGAAACTCCTATAGCAACATCTCTAACATATGAAACTGGTGCAAAGGCTGGTCAAAGAGTTATGAGAGGCAGTAGAGGTAGACGCGCACTATACACTTCTCAAAGAGGTGGCATAGGTTATAGAAATCCATTACTCTAGGAACTATTGTGCATCAAGATAAAGAACTCATAGAACGCTTCATTCAGAAGTATGAAAGAGCAAAATCTATTAGAAGACGCTGGGAAAGTTTATTTGATGAGTGCTATGAGTTTGCAATGCCTATGCGTCAGACATTTGCTACACAATCTATTGGTGAAAGAAGAGATGATAAGATCTTTGATGAAACAGCAGTTGTTGGTGTTCAAGAGTTTGCATCACGATTGCAAGCTGGCTTAGTTCCTAACTTTGCACGATGGGCTGACTTTACTGCTGGTAGTGAGATACCAAAAGAAGCTCGAGAAAAAATAGATAATGATTTAGAGGAAGTAACTGATTATGTATTTGAGGTTCTTCAAAACTCTAACTTTGGTCAAGAGGTTCATGAGTCATTTATGGATCTGGCAATCGGTACTGGTATACTACATGTCGAGGAGGGTGATTCTGTTAATCCAGTTAACTTTACTGCTTTGCCTCTACCTCATGTTGTTTTGGATGTTGGTCCTGACGATCGTATCGATCATGTATATAGGGAAAGGGACATTAGGTATTCTGATATAAAAATACTCTATCCAGATGCCACTATTGATGACAGGCTAAAAGGTGCGATGATGGCTAATCCTGATGGTCGGACACAGGTATTAGAAATTATTTGTAAAAATTATGATGTAATTAATGAAGAAGCTTTCTTCTGTATTATCTTTGATATGAACACACGATGTCTATTGAAGTATGAAGAGTTTAAAGGAAATGGTAGTAATCCATTTATATGCTTTCGCTGGAGCAAAGATCCCGGTGCGGTCTATGGTCGAGGTCCACTTATTAGTGCGTTGAGTGCAATCAAAACTACTAACCTAACAATAGAACTTATATTAGAAAATGCACAGATGGCTATATCTGGTGTCTATCAAATGGATGATGATGGTGTCATTAATCCAGATACAATTAATTTAGTGCCTGGAACTGTAATACCTAAAGCACCAAACTCTGCTGGTTTACAACCAGTGAAGGCGGCTGGATCATTTGATGTTGCTCAGTTAATTCTATCCGATATGAGAAACAATATTAAAAAAGCATTGTATAATGATATGCTCGGCAATCCAGATCGAACACCAGCTAGTGCTACAGAGATAGCAGAACGTATGGCAGATTTATCAAGACGTATTGGATCTGCTTTTGGTAGATTGCAAGCTGAGTTAGTACAGCCAGTTCTACAGCGTGTTGTTTATATTTTAAAGAAGCAAGGTCGTATCGAGATACCTACGTTGAATGGCAGACAAGTAAAAGTACGATCTGTAAGTCCGTTATCACAAGCACAAGCTAACCAAGATATATCATCTGTTAATAGATTCTTGGAAGTTGTACAAACACGATTAGGACCAGATCTTGTAAACATTCTCATCAACTCTGAGCAAGTAGCAACTTATCTTGCTAAGAAGTTTGGTGTACCAGATAATTTAATTAGAGATTTAGAAGAGCGTAAACAGATTATTGAGTTTGCTCAACAACTACAACAACGACAAGCAACAATGCAACAAGGACAAATGCAAAATGAACAAGCAAGCTAATATAAGTGGTCTTGATGGATTCCCTAGAGGAACAGAAGATGAACAACAAATATCTTTAAATTTTGTTTCTCTGTTTTCATCACCAGCTGGTAAAGAAGTATTAAAGTATTTAAGAAGTGTAACAATAGAAGCGGTACATGGATCTGCTGTAACTAATGATACTCTTCGACATGCAGAAGGTCAGCGATATATTGTTGGCTTAATTGAAAGACGTATTCAACATGGACATAAGGTGAAATCAAATGAGTGAAGAACAACAAACAGAAACTACTGAGCAAACAGCTAATGAAACAATAGAAGTACCTCAGGAGTATGCAGATGAAAGACCGAGTTGGTTACCAGAAAAATTTAAAACACCAGAAGATATGGCTAATTCTTACTCTAATCTTGAAGCTAAGATTGGACAAAAAGAAGAAGATATACGATCTGCTGTAATGAAAGAAATGGAAGAAACTGCTTTCTCCGAAAGACCAGCTACTTCTGATGATTATATATTGCCTGAGTCTATTGATTTAGATCAAGCCGCAGATAATAAATTATTAAACTGGTGGGCTGAACATTCCTTTGAAAATGGATTCTCTCAAGAAGAGTTTCAAAAAGGTATAGAAGCATTTAAAGATTCTATGGATGATGGATATAATGCTGAAACAGAGATGGAGCAGTTAGGTGATAATGCAGAAGATCGTGTTGAAGCTGTTGGATTATTTGTACAGCAAAACTTTCCAGAAGAAGTCAGAGATGCTGTAGATAGTTTATGTGCTACTGCAAATGGCATAAAAGCTATGGAAATAATTATGAACAATATGAAGCAGACTCCTGTTAATGGATCTTCCTCTCCTACTGCTGTTCTAACAGAAGACAAGTTGCGAGAGATGATGAACGACCCTCGTTATTTTAATCCTAGCCAAAGGGATGCTGGTTTTGTTAGGATGGTAGATGACGGTTTTAAAAAGATGTATAACAAATGAAAAAGAAAAAAGTAAAAAAGCCGATAAAGTATTGACTTATATCAGAAGAGGTAACCTTGAGTTTCGACCATGTGTTATTTCTGATGTTGATATTATTGTCGATAATATGCGCCTACCTGATATCAGAGAGTGTGCATTGGTTGGGGTATCACCAAAGTTAGCCCTTCATGTTCCTTTTGTAGAAGAAGGCGCAAGAGGATTTACTATTTGCCATAATAATAAACCTATAGCTATGTGTGGCATCACACCTATGGATAAGTATATGCATACTGGTAAGATATGGTTTCTTGGTACAGATGATGTAGATAAAATATGGAAATCATTCTATAAACACTCCAAACTAATACTTAGTTTCTTGTCTATTGACTATGATGTAGTAGAAAATTATGTGCCAGTAGATCATTATAAAACTATCAGATGGCTAAAATGGATAGGGTTTGAGGTAGAAAATCAGCAATATTTTATAGATCATCATGAGTTTGTACGAGTTTTCTATTGCAATTTAAATAAATTTGAGTCTAATAATAGATTAAGTGAAAGACCCGTACTGCATTAGAGAAGCCCACTATGGATAACTTCGTTGAAAAATGCACAGGACAATCTGAATCGTAAATTGAAACTCTAACTAATGAGGTGCTTAAATGGCTAATACTATTGACACAGCCTTTATCAAGCAGTTCGAGTCTGAAGTTCACCTTGCTTATCAGCGTATGGGTTCTAAACTAAGGAACACTGTGCGTATGGCAAACAATGTGACTGCAAGTGTTGTACGCTTTCAGAAGATTGGAACTGGAACTGCGAGTACCAAGTCCAGAAATGGTCTTGTGACTCCAATGGAACTAGCGCATACAACTGTTGAAGCGACAATGAGTGACTTCTATGCCGCAGAATATACTGATGAACTCCTATACACAGCTATGGATAGTGGTGCTAATTCAACTCAAATACATGATACAGGTTCAGCTCTTGCAAAAGCTGATTTGCTTTCATTATTTGAAACATTTGGTACTGCTAATATTCCAGAAGATGGCAATAGGTATCTTGCGATGCATCCAAAGGGATATGCTGACTTGTTTAATATAACTGAGTTTGCATCATCTGACTTTGTTGGTGAGCAAAATCTACCCTTTGCTGGTGGAATGTCCATGAAGGAATTTCTTGGTTTCAAGATATTCTCAACTGCCGCTATTACAGCTGGTAAGAATATGGCATACCATACATCTGCTATAGGATTAGGTATTAACTCTGATGTTCAGACAGAGATCAACTATATCGCTGAAAGAGCATCACATCTTGCAACATCTATGATGTCAATGGGTGCTGTTGTTATTGATGACAATGGTATCTATGAAGTCCTAGATAATAACTCATAGGAGGTATTGAAATGGCTTATAGTGCTAGTGGATTATCTCGATTGGCTGGTGCATCAAATCTTAACTTGTGGGCTTATACAACTACAGACGCTATCGCGGCTGTTAACTCCGCTGGTTATTTTAATGATGCCGCGAACATGCTAGCTGTTCGAGATGTTATTCTTGTTGCTGACACAAACACTCCTACGACACATTTTGTGACTGTTTTGTCAAATACTGGAACTGTAGTAGATGTATCTGATGGTACAGCTATTGCCGAAACAGACGGCGACTAATGACTGCAACTGCGGCAGATAGCGCAATAGATATTTCTAGTCGTGCTTTGATTCTGATAGGTGCTGAACCTATTACATCATTTACTGATGGAACAACAGAATCTCTAGTGGCTTCAAATCTTTATGAAGATATCTGCCGTAGTGCCTTATCTAATACACGATGGCGATTTGCAACAGATCAACGAGTGCTAAATAGATTAACTGATGCACCAACTGGTCGGTATGATTTTGCCTATCAATTACCTTCCAATCATTTAATAACACATGCTGTTACAGTTAATGATTTGCCAATAGGTTATCAGATATATGGTGATATGGTATATGCTGATACTTCATCTCAGGATGTTGTTATTGCTGATTATACCTTTCGACAAACAGAAGAAAACTTTCCAAGTTATTTTACCATAGCTTTACAGTATGCTTTGGCTTCTGCTTTTGCTACATCTATTGCTCGAGATGCAACATTAATGCAGTTAATGACAAGCATGGCAGATCAGGCAATGCTCAAAGCTAGGAATATAGATTCACAACAGCAAACAACAAGAACTATACCACAAACTAGATTTGCTCTAACAAGGAGGAGTTAATGCGTAAAGCAAAGATACCTCTTACCAATTTTCAGTATGGTGAGCTAAGTCCTAGTTTAATATCAAGAACAGATACAAGAGTTTATAATGCCTCTGCTCAAAAAGTTGAGAACTTCTTTCTTAGGGCAGAAGGTGGTGTTATTAAACGCGCTGGTTTATCTAAGATATATGAGTTTGATACAACTGTTGATGCTACAAAGGTACAGCAACATAGATTAGTTCCTTTTATATTTTCTGATGATGAAAGATACATTGTATCCTTAGAGCATCAAAAGATTAGAGTATTTCAGATTGATACTAATAATACTGTTTCATTAGCAACTACAATTACACAAGATGCAAATAGTGCTACATTACCTTTTACAAATACAAACATACATCAGGTTACATATGCACAATCTGGTGATGTAATGTTTATTGCTCATCAAACATTTATGGTTAGAAAGCTTGTTCGTACTGGATTGACATCGTTTCAAGTAGAAACAAAAACATTTGATACACAATCTGCTGGAGCAAAAATATACCAGCCATACTTTCAGTTTCAAGATCTTGGTGTAACATTAGATCCGTCAGCTAGTTCTGGTAATGGTATTACTCTTACTACAAGTGCCGCTTACTGGGATTTGACTGGATCACAATCAGGTGGCAACTATCCTGATTCAAAACATGTTGGTACAACTATTCGTTATCATGGTCAGGAGATCGAGATTACTTCTGTTCAGTCGGCTACTCAGGCAACTGGAAACTGTTTAGCGACACTGAAGAAAAAACTTAAAGTAGATTCTTTTCGTACAGATAATGGAGTTGCTACAGTAACAGTAACATTAGTTAATCATGGTTTTTCTGCTAGTGATGCTTTTGTTATCTCTAATGCTGATACTGTTGGTGGTATAAGTACAGGTAATCTAAATGGCTCTCGAACTGTTTCAGAAGTAATAGATGATAATACTTTTACATTTACTGCTGGTGCCAATGCTAATGATTCTACTGTTGGTGGGGGAACACCTTTCTTAGAAACTCATGCACCAGCTACTAACTGGGAAGAGCAATCATATTCTACGCTTAGAGGTTTTCCTGGAGCTGTTACTTTTCATCAGAATAGATTATGGTATGGCGGTACAATATCACAGCCTGATGGATTGTGGGCTAGTAAGTCTAATGAGTTCTTTAACTTTGATACTGGTGAAGCGGCAGATAATGATTCTATAGACATTCGTGCATCTATTGGTGAAGTAAATACAATTCGACATCTAGTATCGAATAGAGATCTTCAAGCCTTTACAACTACAGATGAATTTATTGTTCCAGCTTTTGTTGAGAAGCCTACAACCCCTACAAATGCTACAATCAAAAGACAAACTTCTTTTGGTTCTTCTTTTGTGAAACCTTATGTTTATGATGGTGCAACAGTGTATGTGCAAGGATCAGGAGAGATAGTTCGAGAAATGCTCTTTGATGATGGTCAGCAAGCCTATACCGGTCAACCTATCTCAAGCTTATCATCTCACTTAATTAAGAATCCTATTCAGGCGACTACATTAGCTGGTGGTATTGATCGTGCTGAGTCATATTATTTCTTAGTAGATGCTGATGGTACTCTAGCTATATTTAATTCTAATAGAGCAGAGCAAAGATACGGCTGGACACAGTTTACAAGTCAAGGCTCATTTCATTCTCTTTGCACAGTTGATACAAGGGTGTATGCTGTAGTTAAGTTTGATAAAGGAGATGGCACAAATAAATATATTCTCTGTGAGTTTGATAGTAGCTTTAACACTGATATGGCTAAAACATATTCTGGTTCTAACGGAGTCTTCAACGTCAGTGCTGACTTTGCTAACGGTGCAGTCCTCGATGTGGTCAGTGGCACTCATTATCTTGGTCAGTTTACTGTGGCTAGTGGGAACATCGATGTATCGGCTGTGGACAATTCTCTTTCATCAGCAGAAATAGGATTTAAGTTTGATGTAACACTTACAACAAATCCTATCGATACAGCTACTCAACAAGGAGTATTATCTGGTGAGCCAAGAAGTCTAAATAAAGTTATTGTAGATTTAAGTAATACTTTGTCTTGTTCTGTTAACAATAAAAATTTAATTATTAGACAAGTAACAGATGATTTAAGTCAAGCGCGAGTAGCAATTACTGGTAAGAAAGAATTTAGATTACTAGGATTCTCAAAAGATCCTCAAGTAACTGTAAGTCAATCTGCACCATTATCATTACAAGTTAATTCAATTATAGCGGAGATTACATTTTAATGGATATTTTTTCAGCATTAGGTTTTGCAAGTTCCTTATTTGGTGCGGCGGCAACTATTGAAAGAGGTCGTGAGATTCGCCGACAGAAAGAAGCAGAAGCACAACAGTTAGAGCAAGAACGTAGACAAGCTGAGATTAATACACTCCAGCAACATAATGATTTACTAGCAGAACTAGATCAAGCTGAAGATGTTAATAGAGCTACCTTTGCTTTTCTTAATAGAGATGATGATAATTCTGTTAGAGCTTTTAATGAAGCACAGACAGAAATATCAGATAGAGATATTAGACGTATTGATGCACAAGGGTTATATGCTAGTGAGCAGTTACGATTAAGAAGTGTTGGTGCTTTGAGAGCTGGTCGAGCCGCAGAGAGGGCGGCTAACCTAAATGCTATGGCTACCATATTCTCTGCATCATATAAGGCTACACAAACAGGATAGTTATAATGGTAGTACGACAGAAACAAAGATTTAGAAATCAACAGATAGGTGTGATTCGTGCTGATATGTCAGTAGCAAATAGTCTTGCTGATATATCAAATAGCATGGAGCGTATATCTAATACAGCTTTTAGAGAAGCCGCAGTTCGAGCAGAAGAGAAAGGCAGAAAGTTTGTAGCTGATTTACCTGATAATCAAATCATGGGTATTGATGAAAAAGGTCAACCAGTCAATCTTCTAAATGATCTTAGGACATCTCTCTCTACTAAAGGCTATGGAACAATAGCTAAGAGAACCATCGAGCGTGAGATAAGAAGACGTTTTGCAACAGTTGCTAAAAATACTTATGTAAATAAAGCCGCAGAACTATCGGCTAAATATAGATTTCAGCCAACAAAATTCCAAGAAGAGTTTTCTAACTTTCTATTAACACAAGCCCAGCCTTATGATGGAGAATATCGTAATGCAATATTAGATGGTGGAACTGCATATGGTGCGGCAGTCAAAAGTAATATTGTTAAAAACTCACTTATAAACCAGCAAAGAATATCCGCTGAGAACTGGTCAGTAGAAGCAGAAAAAACATACTCGAATGATTATGCGTTAGGTATAGCTAATCTCGGTAGTGATATTGTTGGTTTTGAGAATGTTATGAAAGAAGATCTTGCTCATAACGAAACTAAAAATATTGCTACTAATCTACAGTTTAACGGCGCACTTAAAATAAATGGTAATGGTTACACTAATACTAGAAAGTCAAACTATGGTCAGGGTGTTGTTATGGGATTTCACCAGCGACTTCTTGATTCAGATCCTTTATTAGCAAACGATTTACAGCGTGCTATTACGAATAAAAACAAAACACTTCGAGGACTAGATAAACTCAAAGAAAAGCTAGGTGAAGAAGGTGTCAAACGTATATCAAAAGCTTTATCTTTTGTAGAAAACAATGGAGATATACTTGCTCTTGAGCGATCTGTTACAAAACAAAAGGTAGTAGCATCTAATAGAAATTCTTTAATCTCTGCTCAAGAAACAGAAATAGATGAATCATTCCAAGAAACAGTATTGGAAAATAATGAAACTATTCAAAATGAATTACTAACACCAGACTTTACTGATCGATTTGAAAAAGAAATAAGTATAGCTAATGATTCTGTTGAGGTCGGTAAGATACTCGAGAGATTTATAAATGATACATACAGTAAAGGTCTTACTAAGCAAAAGATAACTGTTGGTGATAGAACACTAGAAGCTAAGAACTCTCCTTTAACACAGACACAAGTAAGCGGAGTTATTGCAGATCTTCGTAAATCAGCAGAAACAGAAATAGCATCTAGGCTTATAAACTCTACAAAAGATACTGCTGGTAATGTAAACCTTGTAAAGGCTAATAGAATAATACGCTATCTAGGTGATACTGACGTTAG
>LULW01000463.1_pt1 | contig 10528 bp, 10 predicted proteins | sample 729531 | NCBI WGS metagenome assembly LULW01 (sample SAMN03860279, study PRJNA289734) | marine metagenome | biome: seawater column; feature: ocean; material: water; isolation source: Red Sea water column Station 108 - depth 10m | place: Saudi Arabia: Red Sea | collected 2011-10-15 | depth 10 m | reverse complement strand
TCGGATTACTTCTAAATCATTAGTAAAAAAAGAGATTATAATTTCTGAAGTTAGATAAACAAATATACCTGCTAATACCATAAATCCTGAACCAAACATCAGAGCTTTTCCATATACTTCTTTTACTCTGAAATACATTTTTGCACCAAAATTTTGACCTGCAATTGATAAAACAGCTGTATTTAAACCTATGACTGGTAACAATAAAACTTGTTCTATTCTTACAGCGGTACCATAACCCGCTGTAGCTAATTCTCCAAATTGACCAACAAAATAGAAAATATTAAATACACCAAACATTATCATCAACATAGTAAACATTATTGGCACTGATTGTTTGAAGAGCAAGCTTAAGTACTCAATTTTTGGTTTAAAGCATTCTAGATAAAGGAATTTTTTTAATTTACAGCAATAAACTTTATTAGCTAAATATATTAAGCCGATACACTGAGAAACAAGCGTAGCGATAGCTAAACCAGCAATTCCAAATGCTGGTATAAATCCATAACCAAAAATAAATAATGGATTTAAAAAAATATTTAAGAAAAAGGTAAAAATTAAAACATTTCTATAACTTTTTGTATCACCTTGGGCATTTAAAGTTCCGTTTAAAGATAGTTGAACTAATACAATGATAGCTCCAAAAAAAATTATATCTAAATATTCACGTGTTAAGATTATACTTTCTTCAGTAGAACCCATAATTCTCAAGAGTTCATCAGAAAAATTTAAGCCAAATAAAGTTACGAAAATTGAAATTACGATTGCTAATACTATTGACTGAGCAACGTACATTGAGGCTTTTCTATCTTCCTTGGCTCCAATTGAATTACTGATTAGAGCTGTAGTTCCGGCTCCAATACCGACCGCAACAGCTATTGCTATGAAGTATATTGGCCATGATTTTGCAATAGCTGCTAACGCTTCTGGTGAAATTCTACCTGCAAAATAAGTATCGACTAGATTATAAAAAGTTTGAAATAGGGATCCTGTGCTTGCAGGTATGGTCACTTTTCTTAAGAGTTGCCATATTGAACCTTTAGTCAAATCCATAATTAATATTCCTTTTGAAATTTATGCTTTCTTCCAGCTTTTTTAGCAAGATTAATTTGATTTTGCCTCATACGAAATCTTGTTTTTTGTGAATTTGAGAGTGTGTCATAACACCTTGGGCACGAAACACCCTCTTCATATTTATAAGATTTTTTATCTTTTATTGAAAAAGTCATTCGACATCCACTGCATACAGAGTAAGTTCCTTGTTTCTATAACTAAAGTTTCTTTATTTGAAATAAGTTTATTCCATGACTTTCCAGAAACATATCTATTAAGTTTTTTATTCTTTGGGTTTATTTTTAAACCCAATGGAACAACTTCATTTTTGATTTTTATTTTACCTTTGTGGAATGGTTGAAAAAGACTCTCAGAAATATTCTTACTATCAAAATCCTTCAACCGATATTGTCTTTTTATAATCTTTATTATTTTACTAATATCATCTTTTTTGCCTGCAATTGTTCCATTTATACCCTCAGCCGATAAAATTATTGTGCCCCTCACATTTTTTTTTAAAATTTCTTTTTGAAATAGAGATTTATATTTTTTCAAAAATTTAATCTTTTTAAATTTATAAAAACCAAAAACTGTATACATTATTTTTTAATACAAATTGTAAGTCCATCACCTATTGGAATAATATTTTTTGCAACTCTGCTATCTTTCTTAATGTGTGTATTAAATTCCCTTATAATATTTGTAAATTTATCGTTTTTCGTATCATCTATTACTTCTCCGTGCCATAAAACATTATCTATAACAATAAGTCCATTTTTATTAATAAGATCCATAGATGCTTCATAGTATTTAAGGTAATTTTCCTTATCAGCATCAATAAAAATTAAATCAAATCTTTGACTTGAATCTTTCAATTCATTAAGGCTTTCAGTAGCAGGTTTTACAATTTGCTTTATTTTTTTTTCATTTGCTTTTTTATAAAATGATTGTGCTTTCATACTGAATTCAGGACTTTTATCTAAGCTAATTAGAAGACCATCAGATGGAAGGGCTAAGGCCATTGATAAAGCGCTAAAACCTGTAAAACTTCCTATTTCTAAAATCTTTTTAATATTAGAGATTTTAATTAATGTTTGTAGAAATTGTGCTTGAGAAACTGAAATCTGTAATCTCTGTTGATCACCAAGACTTATATTATATTGAATTATCTCTTTCTGAACATCAGTTAAAGATTCTGAATGATCAATAATGTATTTTTCAAGATTTTCAGTTAAATCTAATTTCTTAGGCATAATTAGCCTTTTAAAAGTTTTTTTAGAATTTCATTTGTCAATTGAGGGTTTGCTTTCCCACCAGATAATTTCATAACCTGTCCAACAAAAAAACCAAACAATTTTTCTTTTCCAGCTTTATATTGATCAACTTTATCTTTATTTTTTGATAGTATTTCATTAATCATTTTCTCTAATTCTTTAGGATCGCTTTGTTGTTTCATCCCTTTTGACTCTATGATTTTTTTTGGGTTATCACCGCTTTCAACCATAATTTCGAAAACTTCTTTTGCTATTCTTCCTGAAATCTCTCCAGATTTAATTGATTGTACTAACTCAGCAAAATTTTTAGCAGAAATTGGTGAGTTAGAAATATTAAGTCCTTTGTCGTTGAGCATTGCAAATAAATCACCCATCATCCATGTAGCTGCTAGTTTTTTGTCAGATAATTTTGCAACTTCCTCATAATAATCAGAGATTTCTTTTTCGGAAACCAATACGTTTGCTTCGTATGAGTTAAGCCCATATTCTTGAATAAATCTCTCCTTCTTATTATCTGGCAACTCAGGCAAAGATTTTTTTAAATCATCAATTAATTTTTGTTCAAGTTTTAATGGTAAAAGATCTGGATCAGGAAAGTATCTATAATCGTGAGCATCTTCTTTTGATCTCATTGATCTTGTTTCATTTTTTTTTGTATCAAATAATCTTGTTTCTTGATCTATCTCTTTTCCATCTTCTAGTAATTCAACCTGTCGATTAGCCTCATATTCAATCGCCATTTGCATAAATTTAATTGAATTTACATTTTTAATTTCACATCTTGTGCCGAAATTTTTATCGCCTACTTTTCTTACTGATACATTTACATCTGCTCTTAATGAACCTTCTTGCATATTGCCATCACATGTGCCCAAGTATCTCATAATGGTTCTTAATTTTTTTATGTAAGCATTTACTTCATCGGGCGAACGAAGATGGGGTTTGCTAACGATTTCCATTAAAGCTATTCCAGAACGATTTAAATCAACATAGGTGCTTGAAGGATCCATATCATGGATACTTTTACCTGCGTCCTGTTCTAAATGAAGCCTTTCAATGCCAATTTCTTTTGAACCATAAGGCATATCCAGTAAAACTTTTCCTTCACCAACAATAGGATTTTTATATTGGGAAATCTGGTAGCCCTGTGGAAGATCTGCATAAAAATAATTTTTTCTATCGAATACTGAATAATTATTTATTTTTGCATTTAAACCTAAGCCTGTTCTTACAGCTTGTTTCACGCACTCCTCATTGATAACTGGTAGCATTCCGGGAAAAGCAGAGTCAATTAAACTTACTTGTTTGTTAGGATCAGCTCCGAATTTAGTTGAGGAGCCTGAAAAAAGTTTAGAATTAGAAAGGACTTGAGCATGAACTTCTAAACCTATAACTACTTCATACTTCCCTTTCTCACCATTTATAAAATAATCAAATTTTTCTTTGCTCATGACCACCACTTTTTAATTTCATTTTTATAACCACAATTCTTTTCGAATGCGTAACCAATATTGAGAATTTTTTGTTCATCTAAGGCTTTACCTATCAATTGTAAACCAAGTGGGTAGCCCTGTTTATCTAATCCAGCAGGAAGAGATAAGGCTGGTAATCCAGCTAAATTTACTGGCACCGTAAAAATGTCATTTAAATACATTGATACAGGATCATTAGTTTTTTCTCCTATCTTAAATGCTGAGCTTGGTGTTGAAGGTGTTAAAATAGCATCAACTTTAGTAAAACTATCATCAAAATCTTTTTTTATTAATTGTCTTACTTTTTGGGCTTTTAAATAATAGGCATCGTAATAACCAGACGATAAAACATAAGTGCCTATTAATATTCTTCTCTTTACTTCATCACCAAATCCTTCTGATCTAGTGTTTTCATACATTTCAATTAAATCTTTTCCTTTTTGTGATCTGTAGCCATATCTTACGCCATCATATCTTGCTAAATTTGATGAAGCTTCCGCAGGTGCAACAATATAGTAAGTAGGCAAAGCATACTTTGTGTGGGGTAATGAAATATCAATTAACTGTGCGCCTAAATCTTTTAATATTTTTTTTCCCTTTTCCCAAAGTTCATCAATTTCCTTTGGCATATTATCTACTCGATACTCTTTAGGGATACCAATTTTCAATCCTTTGATATTATCTTTTAAATTTTTTGAGTATGATTCTTTTTTTTTATTAATTGAGGTTGAGTCTTTTTCATCAAAACCAGACATTGCTTCAAGCATAATTGAACAATCATTTACTGTTTTAGTCATTGGTCCTGCTTGGTCTAATGAAGAAGCAAAAGCAACTATACCCCACCTCGAACAAAGACCGTAAGTTGGCTTGAGACCTACAGTGCCAGTAAATGATGCAGGCTGCCTAATAGACCCACCTGTATCTGTTCCAATTGTTGCAGGAGTAAGATCAGCCGCCAAAGCAGAAGAAGATCCCCCTGAAGAACCACCTGGAACTAGATGATCTCCGATAGGATTAATAACGTTTCCAAAAAAACTTGTTTCATTCGAAGAACCCATAGCAAATTCATCACAATTTAATTTTCCAAGTAAAAAAGCTCCATTGTTCCATAAATTTTTTGTTACAGTAGACTCATATGAAGGAACAAAATTATTTAAAATATTACTTCCAGCCGTAGTTTTAACATTTTCAGTACAAAATAAATCTTTTACAGCTAAAGGTACCCCGCTAAGAAGTTGTTCATTATTTGGTTTGTTATCAAATTTTTTTGCATTTTCTAATGCTTGATCAAATGTTGTAGTTACAAAAGCATTTAGTTTTTTTGCATTTTCAATGTTCTTTATATATGCTTGTGTAAGTTCTAATGAGGATATCTTCTTAGACTTTATACTTTCCAAAATTTCACTTAAACTTTGATTAGTTATATTGCTCATTACTCAACCACCTTTGGAACTACAAAAAACTCCTCATTTTTTTTTGGAGAATTTTTAAGAATTTTTTCTCTTATCTTGCCATCACTGATTTCGTCTTTCCTTGATCTCAAAGACTGGTTTAAAATCGATGTTAATGGTTCAACTTTATCAGTATTCAGTTCATTTAATTGTTCAATAAACTTGAAAATTGAGTTTAAATCTTTGGTTAAGCTATCTACTTTAGCTTCATCAACTGAAATTCGAGCTAATTTTGCTACATGTTTAATTTTCTCTTTATCTAAGGACATTTGTGCAATAAGTTAATTTAAATGTGTTTTATCACAAATTAGGTAAATTTCATGCTCGATATTGACGTATTTATTGAAAAAACCAAGAAAAAATCAAGATTAATAGGTATTGATCCTGGCGGCAAAAGAATAGGAATAGCTCTATCAGATGAAAATAAAATTGTAGCTACGCCATACACCACGATTATTAAAGAAAATTATAGAGACCTAGTTGATCAAATTAAGAAAATTGTCAAAGAATATGACATAGACGGAATAGTCATAGGTAATCCAATTAATATGGATGGAACGGAAGGGCCTTCTTCACAATCAGCTAAAGATCTAGCTAAAAATCTTTCAAAAGATATTACAGAAAATATCACTTTATGGGATGAGAGACTATCTAGCCAGGGAGCCTTTAATCTATCTAATGATTTAGCAATTAATTCATCAAAAAAAGTGAAGAAATTAGACGAGAATTCTGCTCAATTTATACTTCAAGGGATTCTAGATTATTATCATAAAAAAAATACTTGATATAATATAGTAAAAGGCCTATAGAGTTGATTTTAATGGCAACTGAAAAAAAAGTTACAGCTATTAAAAACACTCCCAAACATCTATTAGGTATTCAAAATTTATCAGTTCTCGAGGCAAAAGAGATTTTAACCGAAGCAAAATCCTTCATAAAATTAAACAGAGGAAGTTCTAAAAAACTAGATGTCCTTAGGGGAAAAACTCAAATAAACTTATTTTTTGAACCTTCTACAAGGACACAGAGTTCATTTGATTTAGCTGGAAAAAGACTAGGAGCGGACGTAATGACGATGAATATGGGTAACTCTGCATTAAAAAAAGGTGAAACATTAATTGACACTGCCATGACATTAAATGCCATGCATCCTGACATAATTGTTATAAGACATCAAGACTCGGGTGCACCAAATCTTCTTTCACAAAAAGTAAATTGTACGGTCATCAATGCAGGTGATGGAAGGAGAGAACACCCTACACAAGCCTTACTTGATGCTTTAACAATTATTAATAGAAAAGGTAACATTGAGGGATTAAAAATTGCAATATGCGGAGACATTCTTCATTCAAGAGTTGCTAGGTCTAACATTTATTTAATGAATATGTTGGGTGCAGAAGTAAATGTCATTGCACCAAAAACTTTAATGCCCAAAGGGATAGATAACTTAGGTGTTAAATCATTTACCGATATGAAAAAAGGATTAGATGGGTGTGATATTGTTATGATGTTAAGATTACAAAATGAAAGAATGCAGGGATCTTTTCTTCCATCAAAGAGAGAATATTACGAATTTTTTGGACTAACGCCAGAAAAACTAAAGTTTGCAAAAAAAGATGCTTTACTAATGCACCCTGGTCCAATGAACAGAGGTGTTGAGATTGATACTAAATTAGCAGATGACATAAATGTTAGTCTAGTGAAAGAACAAGTTGAATTAGGTGTAGCTGTCAGGATGGCATGTTTAAAATTGTACTGTAAATAAATGAAAGAAAAAATTTTGACAAATGTGAGAATTATCGACCCATCTCAAAAGATGGATGAAATAGGAAATATAGTTATCGATGAAAAAGGAAAAATAAAATCCATTGGAAAAAAATCAGGTACATCTAAATCAGCAGAAAAAATTGATTTGAAAGGCCTAGTAGCTATTCCTGGATTAGTTGATATGAAAGCTTTTGTTGGAGAGCCTGGCTTTGAATATAAAGAAAATTTTAGAACATTAAGCCAAGCAGCTTTGGCAGGTGGAGTAACTTCAATTGTAACTATGCCAAATACTAAGCCAGTTATAGACAACGTATCTATGGTGGACTTTATAATTAGAAGGGGTAGAGATAAAGCTAAGGTAAATCTTTTTCCATGTGCTTCGATTACTAGACAGATGGAGGGTAATCAGATGACTGAATTTGGTTTGTTAAAAGCAAGAGGAATTATTGGGTTTAGTGATGTTAATAAAACTATCCAAAATTCTGAATTGATGTCTAGAATAATGAACTATGCTTCAGACATTGATGTTCTGATTATGCAACATGCCGAGGATTATGAATTAGCTAAAAATTCATGCATTAATCAGGGCGAAGTGGCAACAAGATTAGGTTTACAAGGTGTCTCAGATATTGCTGAAAAGATTATTATTGAAAGGGATTTATCTTTGTTAAGTGAATTTCCTTGCAGATATCATATTAATCAAATTTCCTCAAAAAATTCTCTTAATGTTATTAAAAAAAATAAATCTAATGGAATAAAATTCAGCACAGGGGTTTCTATTAACAATTTATCGTTAAATCAAAATGACATCGGAGAATTTAGAACTTTTTTGAAATTATCTCCCCCTCTTAGAAGCGAGGAGGATAGACTTTCATTAATAGAAGGAATAAAGAATGATCTCATTAATGTAATTGTATCAGATCACATTCCTGAAGATGAGGAAAGTAAAAGACTTCCGTTTGCACAAGCAGCGACAGGTTCTATCGGTATAGAGACATTGCTATCTTTATCTTTAGAGCTTTACCATAATGAATCATTGCCTTTGGAAAAAATAATTAAGTGCTTAACGATTAATCCAGCTAAGATACTAAAAATAGATAAAGGATCCCTTAAAGAAGGATCGGACGCAGATATTTGTATATTTGATCTGGAAAAACCATGGGTAGTGAAAGCTGAAGAACTTAAATCAAAATCAAAAAATACTGCGATTGAAAATAGAAAATTACAAGGTAAAGTGAAAATGACTTTGCTTCAAGGCGAAGTAGTATATTCGAACTAATGGACATAGATTTAATTATTGTAGCAATTTACTCATACCTTTTGGGATCAATACCATTTGGATTACTCTTAACTAGGATATTTCTAAAAAAAGATATTAGAACTGTTGGCTCTGGCAATATCGGAACTACAAATGTGCTTAGAACCGGAAATAAATTTCTCGCAATAACTACGTTAGCTCTTGATTTATTTAAAGGATACATTTCAGTTTATATAACAATATTTTATTTTGAAGACTTAACCTCTCTATCTGCATTAATTTGTTTCATCGGACATATTTTTCCTGTTTGGTTAAAATTTAAAGGAGGAAAAGGTGTGGCAACTTACCTTGGAGTAATTTTAGCTTTATCTAATAAATTTTTTTTAATTTTTATCATAGCGTGGATTTCTTTATCGTTATTATTTAGATTTGCATCATTATCTTCAATGATTTCTTCGTTAATAGTTTTTCTCTATGCATATTTTTACGAAATAAATAACAATATCCTAATACTTTTTATTTTTTTTGTGATGATTCTTTTTACTCATAAAGAAAATATTTTAAGACTTAAAAGTTCTACAGAAAATAAAATTAAGTTATAAGTGCTGTCTTTTCTAGTTTTTCAATAATAAATTTGACAAACTCGTTTAATTTTGAAAATAAACAATTAATGAACTTAGTAATTGTTGAAAGTCCAGCTAAAGCAAAAACAATAAATAAATATTTAGGAAAAGATTATTTAGTTTTAGCAAGTTATGGTCATATAAGAGATTTGCCTTCAAAAAATGGATCTGTCGATCCAGAAAATAAATTTCAAATGGAATGGGAAATTGATTCTTTTTCCAAAAAATATTTAAAAGAAATTACAAATGCTGCTGAAGACTCAGATAAAATTATTTTAGCAACGGATCCAGATCGTGAAGGTGAGGCTATAGCTTGGCACGTTAAAGAAGTTCTGGAAAAAAAGAAACTTCTCAAAGATAAAAATTTAGAAAGAGTTGTCTTTAATGAAATTACTAAAAAAGCAATACTTGATGCTATAAAAAATCCTAGACAAATCCATTTGCCTTTAGTCGAAGCTTACTTAGCTAGACGAGCGTTAGATTATCTTGTTGGATTTAATATCTCTCCAATTCTTTGGACTAAATTACCTGGATCAAAATCAGCAGGAAGAGTTCAATCTGTGGCCTTAAAGCTTATTACCGAAAGAGAAAAGGAAATAGAATTATTTAAACCAGATGAATATTGGACTCTTACATCGGACTTTACAAATAAAAATAATAAAAATATTTTTTCAAAATTAAGTTTATTTAATGGAGAAAAAATAGAAAAATTTTCTTTCAAAAATAAAGAAGAAATACAAAAAGCAGTTGATGTAATCAATAAAACAAAATTTAAAATTACAGATGTAAACACAAAAGTATTCAGACGTAATCCCCTAGCCCCTTTTACCACTTCTACCTTACAGCAAACTGCTTCAGGACGATTTGGTTTTGGAGCTTCCAGAACAATGCAAATTGCACAACGACTGTATCAAGGAGTAGATATCGAGGGTGAAACTACCGGATTAATTACTTATATGAGAACTGATGGAACTAATATTTCAAAAGAAGCAATTGAAGATTTTAGGAAATTCATTACTGATGATTATGGTGATAAATATTTGCCAGAAGCACCGAATAGTTATACTGGAAAAAAAGCAAAGAACGCTCAAGAAGCTCATGAAGCAATTAGACCAACTAATATAAGTAGAAAACCCTCTGACATCAAAAAATATGTAAATGCAGATCAATTTAAACTCTATGAATTAATTTGGAGTAGAGCCTTATCATCTCAAATGACACCAGCAGAATTTGATAGAAATACGATAATTATTTCGTCAATTGATAATAAAATTAACTTTAGAGCTAGCGGCTCAGTAGTAAAATTTGATGGATTTCTTAAAGTTTATCAAGTTCAAGAAACTGACGAAGATGCAAAGAATATTTTGCCTGAAGTCAAAGTTGGTGAAGAAATTAGCATACTTAAGTTACATGATGAGCAGCACTTTACAGATCCACCGCCACGTTACTCTGAAGCTAGTTTAGTAAAAAAGATGGAGGAGTTAGGCATCGGTAGACCCTCCACTTACGCTAGTATTATTTCAGTATTATCAACTAGAAATTATGTCGAATTAATTAATAAAAGGTTTAATCCAACTGATAGAGGCAAGCTAATTTCAGCTTTTTTAGAGAAATTATTCTCTAAATACGT
>LULW01000389.1_pt1 | contig 10677 bp, 12 predicted proteins | sample 729531 | NCBI WGS metagenome assembly LULW01 (sample SAMN03860279, study PRJNA289734) | marine metagenome | biome: seawater column; feature: ocean; material: water; isolation source: Red Sea water column Station 108 - depth 10m | place: Saudi Arabia: Red Sea | collected 2011-10-15 | depth 10 m | reverse complement strand
TATATATGTGTGAAGGAGTGGATTTACTGAACCAGTGGAAACAAGGAAACACTTGTTTTGGTAGAACCATAAAAGACCCAATTATGAGGGGTCTTTTTTTTTGCAAATTCTTTGCTTCTAATTACTTTCATGTCGTTCCAAGGATTTCTTATAAAAAATTTGATAGTGGATATAAAGAGTTACTTTCTAAATATTTCCTGTTTGGTTCTATAATTCCCCTGTAAGAAAAGATGTTATTTGCCCTCTACGTTTTTGATAATCATTATTAATGTTCATCTCATATGAATCAAAAAGATCTAAATTTTAAATCAGTAATTTTTAAAATATTTTTTACCTATTTAGGGGTTTATTTTCTTGCTCTAATATTCAAGTATACCTATGATCTTGAGTCCCTATTTAATAATATTCAATACAAATATTTGATTGCTTTAAATATAGTTTCTATATTTTTAGGCCTCCCTTTATCAATTATTTTTGATTTTATCTTAATAAAGATTTTTGGGTTGAATTATGTTTTATTCTTTTCTCCTGCTTTAACCATTTTAAGTGTAATTCAAGTTCTTATTCTGAGGAAAATTAAATTTAAATTTTCTAGAAATATATTATTTTTAAAAAAACCAGAAAAAAATAATCTTTATAAATTTTTTGACAATATTACTTTTAGATCTTTTTATATTTTAATCATTAGATCTTTCCCAATCCTACCTCATGTTTTGGGTAGCTATATTATTGCCTCGTCAAAAATTAAAAAGAAAGTTATTCTAATAAACACATTTTTTGGATCATTTTTTTACTATGTTTTCCTCTATCTAATAATAGGTAATGTTTAGTGAAATTTATTTTTCCCAAAAGGGGTCTGTAGTTAAAGAAACCTGTAACGTACATTTTTTATTATTTTTAATTTCACTTATACAAGCCCTTACTGTTTCACCATTTACATCTATTTCACAGGCTCCACAACTTCCTGTGAGGCAGCCAGTAGGGATTTCTAAACCTGCTTTTTCAGCAGAAGAAAACCAGTCATCACCATCTGAAACAAATGTTTCTTTATTGTTTGGCCATATTACTTTTATATTTTTTGTTTCTTTCAACTTAAAAATGATTTGAGATTTAAATGTTTGTGGAATTCATTCGCAAGATTATCAATAATGGATTGTCTCTTCTCTTTATAAGATATTGATTTTTTATTTAATATTGGTAGATTTTTACTCTTCCTTATTAAATTAATATATTGCGCTCTCCAACTGTCATTTTCAAAGATCCCATGAATGTATGTTCCTGCAATAGTTCCTCCTTTATTATTTTCTTTGTACCAACCAAGATCTGAATCTTCAAAAATAGGATTAATCTTTAATGAACTTTGGATGTCATCTAATACAGTTTGACCATTATGAATTTCAAATCCATTAATTTCTGATTGGCACGGCCATATAGATTTAGAGTTAATTTGACGTGTTAATTTTTTTTTAAAGAAAGTCGTTTTTAATGGTAGTAATCCAATACCTTTAATTTTTTGTTCAGAATAATTTTTGGAACCCTCTTTAAAATAAGGATCTTCAAGTGTAGTCCCTAACATTTGTAAACCTCCACATATTCCAATAATATTTCCTTCGTTTTTTGAATAGTCCCTTATATCCTTAGATAAGCCAGAATTTTCAAGAAATATTTGATCTTTAATCGTTTGTTTACTGCCCGGCAGAATAATGAAGTCATACTTACTTAGGTTTTGTGATTTTCTAATCCATTCAATAAATATTGTTTCTTCATTTTCTAGTGGATCAAAATCCGAGAAGTTACTAATAGATGGTAATTTTATAATTCCAACTTTGATTTCAGGATTTTTAGAAAGTGATTTTTTTTCTATTAAATCTAAAGAATCCTCTGGAGGAAATGAATCATTTAACCATGGAATAATTCCAATAACAGGGATTTGAGTCTTATTCTCTATCCATTTTTTCCCATCTTCAAATAATGAAAGGTCTCCTCTGAATCTATTTATAATAATTCCCTTAATAAGCTTCTTTTCTTCAGGCTTCATTAATTCAAGAGTACCAATTATTTGTGCAAATACGCCTCCCCTTTCAATATCAGTAACCAAAATGCAATTTGCATTTAAATATTTAGCAACTCTTAAATTAGTCAGATCTCTATGAATTAAATTCATCTCTACCGGACTTCCAGCTCCTTCGATAATTAAACGGCAATTCGGATTCCGTTCGTAAATAGACTTTAAACTTTTTTTAATTACTTCCCAGCCTGGAATAAACCAATCTTTATAGTAATTTTGTGCGGTTGTGGTCCCTATGCTTTTGCCAAGGTGAATCACCTCGCTTATTGAGTTTCCTTGTGGTTTTAATAAAATGGGATTCATCTCTGCAGAGGGATTAATACCACAAGCAAAAGCTTGAAGTGCTTGTGAATATGCCATCTCTCCACCTTCCCAATCAACCCAAGCGTTGTTACTCATATTTTGTCCTTTAAAAGGTATTGGTTCTTCTCCTAAATTTTTAAGAATCCTGCAAATAGCAGTAACCGTTAACGATTTCCCTGCTCCACTGGAAGTGCCTAGGACCATTATTGGTTTCTTTATTTCATGTAATTTTGCTTCTAACTCCATTAGTAATTTATATTAATTTTAAAATTTATTAATTATTAAATTGAATTATAATTTGGTAAAAAATTTGTGTTAATTCTAGCCTCTGCTTCTCAATCTAGAAAGAAATTACTAGAAAATTGTCAAATCGAATTTATCCAAATATCAAGTGACTTTGATGAAACTACTATTCAAGAAAAGAATATATTTAATTTAGCTTTGGAATTATCTTTTCAAAAGGCTAATAGTTTATCTGAAAATATTCAAAACATATCATTGCCCGAAGAATTTAATTATGGTCCTTTGGAAATACTTGGGTGCGATTCAATTTTTGAATTTAAAGGAGAAGCTTATGGAAAACCATCTAATAAAGAGGAGGCATTTATTAGATGGAAAAAAATGTCTGGAGAATTTGGATTTTTACATACTGGTCATACTCTAATAATTGGGAATTTTGATTCAACTTCCAAAATTTTTAAAATCACTGAAATAATAAAAAAAACAGTAAGTTCAAGAGTTTATTTTTCTAATTTGGAAGATTGGGAAATCAAGAGTTATGTAGATACAAATGAACCTTTATATTGCGCCGGAGGATTTGCCTTAGAAGGTATAGGGGGTAAATATATAGAAAAAATAGAGGGTTGCTTCAGTAATGTAATGGGATTAAGTTTGCCATGGCTTAGAGAAAATTTATATAGATAATAAAATTGAGCAAAAAAAAACCCTATCCGAAGATAGGGCTTTTTTAGTTGAGATAGAAATTAATCTAAATCAGGCATTTCTAGAGCTGGTTCACTCTTTCTGTCGATTCCTTTTTCGAAACCAGCAGCGGCTGCTCTAGCACGTCCAGCATGCCAAAGATGACCAATGAATGTAAACCATCCTAGGAAGAATTGAGCTGCAGCTAACCATTGTCTTAAGTTAACGAAGTTAACAGCATTAGGCTCTGTAATGATTCCACCAACAGAGTTGATAGAAGCGTTTGGAGCATGAGTCATATATTCAGCTGCTCTTCTTACCTGCCAAGGCTGAATATCATTTTGGATTTTCTCAAGGCTCAATCCATTAGGTCCTCTTAAAGGCTCTAACCATGGTCCTCTGAAATCCCAAAATCTCATTGTTTCACCACCAAATATAATTTCACCAGTAGGAGATCTCATGAGATACTTACCTAGACCTGTTGGTCCCATTGTTGAACCTACGTTAGCTCCAATTCTTTGATCTCTCACTAGGAAAGTAAAGCTTTGAGCCTGTGAAGCTTCAGCATTTGTTGGGCCATAAAACTCTGAAGGGTAAGCAGTGTTGTTAAACCAGATGAATGTTGAAGCAATAAAACTTGCTACACAAATTCCACCAAGAGCGTAACTTAATAGTCCTTCACCATTCCAGATAAAAGCTCTTCTTGCCCATCCAAAAGGTTTGGTAAAGATATGGAATATTCCTCCAATAATTGCAGTAATACCCACGTAAACATGTCCACCAACAATATCTTCAATGGAGTTAACACCGATTATTGAACCAGCTCCTCCCCATGGAGATCTGAATAGATAACCAAGAATAACTCTTGGATCTAAGGTTGGGTTTACAAGTCTGACTTCACCACCACCAGGTGCCCATGTGTCATATGCACCGCCAATAAAACACCAGTTTACTGACCATGCTAATGCACCTACACCTAGAACAATCAAATGATATCCAAGGATATTTGTCATTTGATTTTTATCTCTCCAATCGGTTGAGAAAAATGGAAAATCTTCTTCAAGTTTTTCTGGACCTGCTAATGAATGGTAAATACCACCAAAACCAAGTACAGCGGAAGCTATCAAGTGAACCACGCCTGCTTGGAAGAAAGGCATGATATCAGTAACTTCACCACCTGGGCCTATTCCATAGCCAAACATTGCAACGTGTGGCATACAGATTAAACCTTGCTCCCACATTGGTTTATCAAAAGTAAAATGATTAACCTCAAAGAGCATCATTGCTCCCGCCCAAAAGACTATTAGTCCAGAGTGAGCAATGTGAGCTCCTAATAAACGTCCAGATAAATTGATTAATCTAGCATTACCTACATACCAGGCATAACCAGTTTCCTCAATACTTTGGTTTGGAGCTCTTAATAAATTATTAAAGGGCGTTTCCACGTGGAAGAACCTCCTCAGGGAATACAAAGTTTTCGTGTGGTTGATCCACAGAAGACATCCATGCTCGCATACCTTCGTTCAAAAGTATATTTTTTGTATAGAAAGTTTCAAATTCTGGATCTTCTGCTGCACGGATTTCTTGGCTTACGAAATCATAAGCTCTTAAGTTTAGTGCTAAGCCGACAATACCAATTGAAGATGTCCACATACCCATAACAGGTACAAATAGCATCAAGAAATGTAAGAAACGCTTGTTTGAGAAAGCAATACCGAAGATTTGACTCCAGAATCTATTCGCTGTAATCATTGAATAAGTTTCTTCTTCTTGAGTTGGGTCAAAAGCTCTAAATGTTGAACTTTGAACCTTACCATCTGTATAAATACTTGTATCTTCATACAAAGTGTTTTGTACTGTAGCTCCATGAATAGCGCAAAGTAGAGCACCACCAAGAATTCCAGCAACTCCCATCATATGGAATGGATTTAAAGTGATATTGTGAAAACCTTGAATGAACAGAATGTAACGGAAGATTGCTGCAACACCGAATGAAGGTGCGAAGAACCAACTATGCTGTCCTAAAGGATAAATAAGGAAAATACTTGTGAATACTGCAATTACTGCTGAGAATGCTAAAGCGTTGTATGGTCTAATTCCAACAAGGCCAGCAATTTCAAACTGACGAAGCATAAAACCAATTAGGCCAAATACTCCATGTAATGCAACGAAGTTCCAAAGACCACCAAGTTGTAGCCATCTTACGAAACTACCTTGGGCTTCAGGACCCCATAAAAATAGAAGACTGTGTCCCATGGCATCACCAGGGGTGCTTACAGCTGCTGTTAAAAAGTTACAACCTTCAAGGTATGAGCTTGCAACTCCATGTGTGTACCAAGAGGTAACAAATGTTGTTCCGACGAACCAACCACCTATAGCAAGATATGCACAAGGAAGTAGAAGTAGTCCGGACCAACCAATAAATACAAAGCGGTCGCGCTTCAACCAATCATCGAGGACATCAAACCATCCTCTTTGTGGGGCGCTACCAACTGCGATCGTCATGAGAAATCGTTTTTAGCTTCGGGATACGCAGTGACTGTAACAAAGATTGAGAGTAATGTGGGGAAATATTTGTATATCTGAAATGCCTTGTAAAGCTTTCCTGACTTTTTTATTAAAAATTAGGTAAGAATACTCCCTTAGTTTGTTAAATTATCTGAATTAGGCTCTAAAAAAAGATAAAAATGAATTCAGACCTCACGTCATTCGATAAAATCGAACAAAAAATTGGTGGATCAAGAAAAATTTCAAATTATATTATTGGAGGAATGTTGACTATAGGAGGTATTGGTTTTCTTTTGGCCTCTATATCTAGCTACACAGGAAGGGATTTATTACCTTTAGGAAATCCTTCAACTTTGTTGTTTATCCCTCAAGGAATAATAATGGGAGCATACGGAGTAATAGCTAATTTATTAAATTTTTACTTGTGGTATTTGGTTTACATAAACTTTGGTTCAGGAAGTAATTATTTTGATAAATCCTCAAAATCTGTAGAAATAAAAAGAAAGGGATTATTTAAAGATGTTGAAGTTAAATTAAATTTTGATGAAATTAAATCTGTTAAGTTGGATATAAGTGAGGGATTTAATCCTAGAAGAAGAATTGCTTTAGTATTAAAAGGTAGAAAAAAACCTCTCCCTTTAAGCGGAGCAGGTGAACTTAAACCACTGCTTCAGGTTGAAGAAGAAGGAGCTCGTCTAGCTAAATTTTTAGATGTTAATTTGGAGGGCCTAAAATAAAAAAAAAATATTTTTTAAAAACATTATCTTTTATACAGGTTTTGTTTTTGGTTCAAGCTTGTAGTTATAAAAGTAAGATTGATCCAAATTATTACTGCCAAAAACTTAAATTTAGTTGTATTCAGAGTAATAAAGTAGTTAATTTTAAAACTTCAAAAGGTGATTTTGAGGTAAAATTATTTGGTAAAGATAACCCAGTAACAGTATCAAATTTTCTGGAAAACATAGAAAATAATATTTATGTAAATCAAAAATTTTATAAAATAATAAACTATCCCCAAATAAGATTTATACATGGCGGCGTTAATCCAGAAAATAAATCTTATATAGAACGAAAACAAAACCTGAATAAGACAAGTCCAACAATACCTTTAGAAATAAAATTCAAAGAAGAAATAAAACCAAGATATAACTATCAAATAAAAAATCCTAGTGAAACAGTAAATTTAGTTAATACTTTTGAGAGTGGATCAATCGCTATGGTTAAAAGCGGTAAGAATAAGTCTTCATCTACTGAATTTTTTTTTGTAACGACTAAGATCCCAGAACTAGATGGAAGATATTCGATTTTTGGAAAGATTATTAAAGGATTAGACGTACTCGAAAAAATCAATAAAGAAGACTACATCAAGGCAGTCCAGATATCTAATTAAATTTCTAGAGAATATTTATTTATTTTCAACATTTCTGTATTAACTCCTGAAGAGCGTTTAAGAGCTACCTTACCAGTCCTCGCTATTTCAAGGATGCCGTATGGCTCGAGTAATTTCTCTAGAGCAACTAACTTCCCAGGATCTCCAACTACCTCGAGAGTTAAGGCCATATCTGATACATCAACAACTTTTGCACGGAAGATCTGTACTATATCAAGGATATTACTCCTAGTATCTTCTTTCGATGAAACTTTTAGTAACATCAATTCCCTTTCAACAGCTGCGAGATTAGTAAAATCTACAACTCCCAGAACATTAAATAACTTATTAAGTTGCTTAGTCATTTGTTGAAGAGTTTCATCATCACCCTCTACTACCATTGTTAACCTTGAAATCCCTTTAGATTCTGCAGGTCCTACTGCAAGGCTATCTATGTTGAATCCCCTTCTAGCGAAGAGACCTGAGATTCTACTCAAGGCTCCAGATTCATCTTCTACAAGAACTGATAATGTATGTTTCATATTTTAAAAGGTTTTTAAATCTCTAATCCATTCATAAGAAATTCTATTGAATACTGAAGGGTCTTCATCATGGATACAATGCCCTGAATTGGATACTATTTTTAATTTTACCCATCTATGGAAATTTGCAATCTTTTTACCAACAAACAAAGGTATGAAATTATCTTTTTCGCCCCAAATCAATAAAAAAGGAACTTTTTTTGAGGCGCTAAGTTTTCTCAAAAGGTGAGAAGCTTTAAATTTTTCATCTCTAGAAGACATTCCAATACACATTGCTCTTAATGATCTAGCTGAAGTTCTCCTTAAAACTGGTTTTGTTACCAAATCTATTAGTTCGCGATCAATATTATCTTTTTTGAAATAGGCAGAATTTAGTCCCAGTTTAATAACCCCTAATTTAGTTATTAAAAATAAAATAATCTCCAAAGGGAAAAACAAAAAAAATATTGTTATGAATCTATCTTGAAATTTCTTAAATGATGATTTTTTTGTTATGGACTTTTTATTTTCTTGAATTTGATCTGGCAAAGGCGATGCAATAACTGTTGCAATCTGATCCTCTAATGAAACAGCACATGTTAAAGCAACTAGTGATCCAAGGGAATTGCCAATAAGAATTACTTTCCCAGAATTCTTTGGTCTTATTACCTGTGCAATAAAGTCTTTCACTTGATCACACCAAATCTCATTATTTAATTTTCCAATTTGTCTAATCCCAGGTTGATCTGAATCCCCAAATCCTATTAAATCCAAAGAATAAGAGGCAAAATTCTTTTTCGCAAAATACTCTAAATTGTTTCTCCAATGTTTTCGACTTGCTCCAAATCCATGGAGAAAGATAATTGGAATCTCATTTTCTTCGCCTGTAACACTCCAACAAATTTTAAAACCATTCCAATTCCAGTAATTAGGAATGTTTATATTTTTTTTAAAATTATTATTCATATATTCAAAAATTTTCAAGATATTTGAATTATCTACATTTTTAACAAATAAATGTATTTTGAATGTAAATTATAGTAATCATTCAATTTTACTATGGCTAAAGAAATTTTTAGTATTGCAGCAGTTTTTTGGATACTGATACCAATAGGATTAGTTGGTGGTGCTTTGTTATTAAAGTTTCAGGGAGACTGATTCTCACGGATACATCACAATTTGAGTTATGGTCTTAAAGTTAAGTAAATCTTAAGTATGAAGATTCTTTTAGTAGGAGCAACAGGGACACTTGGTAGACAAATAGCAAAGCAAGCTATAGAAGAGGGACATGAAGTAAGATGCTTTGTAAGAAATCCAAGAAAAGCTTCCTTTCTACAAGAATGGGGTTGTGAGCTAACAAAAGGTAATTTATTAAATTCTTCTGATATCGAATATGCATTGCAAGATATTGAAGTAGTTATTGATGCAGCGACTAGTAGGCCAGATGATCCTAAAAGTATTTATGAAATTGATTGGGATGGAAAACTTAACTTATTCAATGCTTGCGAATCTTTAAACGTAAAAAGGGTAATATTCCTTTCTATCCTCCTAACAGAAAAGTTTAGAAATGTTCCTTTAATGGACATTAAATTTTGCACTGAAAAACTTCTTGAAAAATCTGATTTAGACTATACAATCTTCAAATGTGCAGCTTTTATGCAAGGAGTTATTGGTCAATTCGCAATCCCAATCTTGGATAGTCAAGCAGTGTGGATGAGTGGGACTCCAACTAAAATTGCTTATATGAATACTCAAGATATGGCGAAAGTTGTTGTAGCAGCAGTAAATAATCCAAAAACTCACAGAACATCATTGCCATTAGTAGGTCCCAAAGCATGGGATTCAAATGAAGTTATATCTTTATGTGAAAAATTTAGTGAAAAAAAGGCGAAAATTTTTAGAGTTTCCCCCTTCCTTATTAGTGTCACTCAAAAAGTAGTTTCCTTTTTCCAAGATTCTCTTAATGTTGCTGAGCGATTGGCTTTTGCTGAAGTAACTAGTAGTGGTGAATCATTAGATGCTGACATGAGCAAAACTTACGAAATATTGGAACTTAAAAAAGAGGATATGACCTCACTAGAGAGTTATATAAAGGAGTACTATCAACAAATACTTAAAAGATTAAGGGAAATGGAAGCAGATCTTAATATTGAAGAAAAAAAGAGATTACCTTTTTAATATTGCAATTTTAGAATTAGATAGTATATTTGTACTATATTAAATATTATTGACCTATGTCTGTTTCTAAGTCTAAAAACCTTGAACGAAAACTAGATAATTTTGCAAAAGAAGCAAAAAATGAATTGAATAATGTTTGCGGATCTTCATTATGGGAAAGCCTTGGGTTTGTTTTTTTTGATCAATTAGAAGATTCTGGATTGAAACTTCAGGTGTAATAGAAAAAGAGCAGGGGAATGGATTTTATTTGGTTACCTTAGAACAACCTGAAGGACATCAATGTTTATGTAGAGCTGCAGGTAAATTGACTAAATTTAGAATTAAATTATTAGCTGGAGACAAAGTGTTAGTTGAGATAAGTCCTTATGATCTTTCTAGAGGGAGGATAACTTATAGAGAGAGGAATGCAGGCAATGCTAAACCTACTACTAATAAAAATAATCCCAAGAGAAATAATAAATAAAAAGTTACTTTAGATAATATTTTTTATCGCTTCTTTAAACTCACTTCTTTGTTTAACACCTTGCCATTGTTTTTTTAATAATTTTTCTTTAAAAAGTTGAACTGTTGGTGTGCCATTAATACCAGCTTGTTTTGCAATATCTTGATCTTTATCAATATCTATTTCAACGCCAAGAACTGCACCATCAAGTTCTTTAATTACCCTTTTTAACTGAGGTTTTAAAACATGACATGGGCCGCAACTTGGAGAACTAAAAATTACTAAGATAGGTTTTTTACTCTCGTGATAAAGTTTCCTTAATGCATAACTGCCTTTTTGCCATTCAGAATTTGAATCGAAAGTATCT
>LULW01000572.1_pt1 | contig 10718 bp, 14 predicted proteins | sample 729531 | NCBI WGS metagenome assembly LULW01 (sample SAMN03860279, study PRJNA289734) | marine metagenome | biome: seawater column; feature: ocean; material: water; isolation source: Red Sea water column Station 108 - depth 10m | place: Saudi Arabia: Red Sea | collected 2011-10-15 | depth 10 m | reverse complement strand
AAAGATATGGATCAAAATTGTTCTTTCAATATCTTCATCAAATCAGAAAACTTGAAGTTGCTTCCGGGTGACTATCAAATCTCTCTGTGTGATAAATTAGCCATTCAATTGCAACACGCAGATATTGACGCGGGGTATGTGATTGCTGTAACATCTGACTCAGTATACAACGGAGTCTTTTGATGGCAGAACAATACCTATGGGTTGAGAAGTATCGTCCGCGTTCAGTGGATGAGTGTATTCTTCCAAGTAGTTTGAAGAAGGATCTGCAAGCGATTGTGGATTCTGGAGAGATGCAGAATCTTATGTTTTCTGGCGGTCCCGGTTGTGGCAAGACCACGGCGGCTCTAGCGATGTGTTCAGAGATGGGCATTGATGCGATGAAGATCAACTGTTCAGAAGACGGTAATATTGACACACTCCGAACGAAGATTCGTGAGTTTGCATCCACGGCATCCTTGGGTGGCGGCAAGAAAGTCGTGATCCTTGATGAGTTTGACTATGCAAATGCAAACAGTTTTCAGCCTGCCTTGCGTGGGTTTATTGAAGAGTTTGCCGCGACTTGTCGTTTCATTCTGACTTGTAATTTTAAGAATCGTATCATTGAACCTTTGCATTCACGATGCACTAACGTTGAGTTTAGATTTACGAACGATGAGAAGGATAAGATGTCCGCAAAGTTCTTCGTGCGTCTGTCTAAGATTCTTGATGAAAATGGTATTGAGTTTGATCAGCGAGTGATCGTTAAACTGGTTCAGCGTCACGCTCCGGACTGGCGACGAATCTTGAATGAGGTGCAGCGTTACTCTGCATCTGGTTGTATTGACACAGGCATCCTGTCGGACATCGGCGATGTTCGGGTTCAGACGTTGATGGATATTCTCAAGAACAAAGAGTTTACCAAGTTGCGTCGTTGGGTGGTAGAGAACGGTGACAATGATGAAACCGAAGTCTATCGCAAAATCTATGAGGGTCTTGGTGATTATCTCAAGCCTCAGTCCGTGCCAGCGGTGATTCTGATTCTTGCAAACTATCAATACAAGGCTGCGTTTGCCGCAGACTCGGAGATCAATATGATGGCTTGCCTGACGGAGATGATGATGGAGGCAGAGTTCAAGTGAAACTTGGCGACTACCTAAATGCGATTAATTATTCCAAGGACAATCTCCTTGAGGATGAAGCGGCTGCGAAGGGATACGTTCCCTTCGTGGTCAATCGCTGTCTGTCTTACTTTCCGGATACCATCTTACAAGCCAACGAGATGAATCTGTTGCCGAACGCTGACAAGAAGATGCAGTTTGATTATCTTCGTCACTCCGTCCGAAAACGCAAGCGATTCAGCAAGTGGTTGAAGAACGAAAACGATCCTCGGCTGGACTCGGTGAAACTTTACTACAATCTTGGGACGAAGAAAGCCCTTGAGGCAATGTCGGTGATGTCGGACGATCAGATCGACGAAATCCACCAGCATATCGTCAAAACCACCAACTCCTAAATACTTGCGACGGAACGTGATCCGTCTGTAACTGTAATGGAGTTAATATGGAAGACACAGAGAAGATCGTAGAAAGTCTCGTTGAGGTGCGTCTTGATGACCCTCAAGACTTCTTAAAGATCAAAGAAACATTAACAAGAATCGGTGTCTCCTCTAGGGTGGGGAATAAGTTGTATCAGTCTTGCCACATTTTGCATAAGCGAGGCAAATACTACATCACCCATTTCAAGGAACTGTTCGCACTTGACGGACTGCCTTCAAAAATGACAGAGGACGATATCGCAAGACGAAATACCATCATCGGCTTGGTGGCTGAGTGGGGCTTGTGTGAAATTATTTCTACAGAAAAATGTGAAGAACCACTTGCATCTTTACGAAAAATCAAGATACTATCACATAAGAACAAAGACGAATGGGAACTGATTCCCAAGTATCATATCGGAAGAAAACCACCCAAGGAGGAGTGATGCAAATTGATCTTCGTAATGTAAGGACTCGTTGGATTAATGTAGACAAGGATGAAGAAAAGGCTCGCCAGATGAACGAACTTCTGGATGGTCTTGGTTTCACCAACCACGAAAGATTCTCGGCTGTGACAGGAATCGCACCCCACGAAGGTGTGCGTCCCGGTGAAGAGCATTATCGTAATTGTGCAGAATCACACTTTAAGATTCTTGAGGAAACTATCCTTGCAGATGGTGAGCCTGTCTTAATACTTGAAGATGATGTCGAAGTAAATCCCGAAGCCTTTGTTGCAGAATTTCCTATTCCCGAAAACGCTGATTGTATTTACTTGGGTGTTTCAACTGGTGACGGTAGTTTTGAAGCAATCAATAACAATGATGGTTTTGCAAAAATTAAAAGAGTCTTTGCCACTCACGCAATTTTGCATCTGAGCAAAGAGATGTCAGAGGATATTATTCGCTTTGGTAAAAAATGGATCTATGAAATGTGTAGACCATTTGATGTGGGCATTGCGTATGAGATTCAACCAATGTATAATGTCTACACACCACACGTTCCTTTTTTCTATCAGGCGGATTCTAAAAATACGTTCAACAAATGGGAACAGGTAACAAAAAATCCTCTTCCAATGAAAAAGAAATTTACAACGGGAACGATGGTCTGATGGCTTACCTTAGTTACAACAACATCGGTAACTTTGGAAGACTGGGAAACCAGATGTTTCAATACGCATCTCTTCTGGGTCTAGCGAATGAAACTGGTCATAAACCGATTGCCAATCTCTCAAACTCTAATTTACAAGACTGTTTTGAATTAGGAAGTGTTGAAGATAAAGTCAATGAGAGTCCGCAGTCTTTCATACAAGAAACTGATTTTTCATATTCACCGTCTTATGCAACCGGATTAGATCCTCATATGAATATTGATCTCCTCGGTTATTTTCAATCTTCAAAATACTTTGACGAATACAACACAGAGGCAGAAGTGAAATCAAACTTTACCTTCAAAGAAGAGATTCGTGAAAAGGCAGGAGAAAAACTTCCGGATGGTGTTCTTGTCTCAATCCACATCAGAAGAACAGATTATATAAATCTTTCAGACTTCCATACAAATCAACCATTAGAATATTATGAAAAGGGTATGGATGAATTTGAGAACTACAGACCAGTAGTTTTTTCAGATGACATTGAATGGTGTAAAGATAATCTTTCTTTTTTGAGTGACGATGTTGTGTATATGGACAACGACCAATATACTGATCTTTGTTTGATGTCTTGGTGTAACGGTCACATCATCGCAAACAGCAGTTTCAGTTGGTGGGGTGCATACCTTGGTGGTGGAAAAACTGTTGCTCCAAAAAATTGGTTTGGACCAAAAGGACCAAAAAATTGGCAAGATATTTATTGTAAAGAATGGAGAACAATTTGATGAACAGAAACGATTATATCAATATTGAAAATATCGGTGGTAGATTTATGCAGATCGTAAATTCTCCAGAGTGGCAAAAACTACAAGAAGACTACAACGCATCGAGTGATATTTACGTCTTGGGTCACGGTGGTAATATGGGAGTTGCCGACCACTCTGCAGTTGATATGACTCGTCTTTCAAATGGAACAAAAAATGCGATGTGTCCCGGCAGTTGTGTAGTGGCAACCTCTCTGATTAATGATGTCGGCTGGGACCAATGGATGGTCGCTTGGTTGCAGCAAAGAACCTCGACTAGAACTTATGATCAAATTAAAAATAGTTTGGTGTATGGGATTTCGTCATCAGGAAATTCACCAGATGTTTTGAAGGCACTTCAATGGGCATCTGACAATGGAATGCGAACTGTGTTAATCACCGGAAAAGAAATCACCAGTGAAATTGAGGGACTGAATCAGGTTGTTCTGGGAACAGATTATTACCACACAACAGAAGTTTTGACTCTTCTTCTCCAATATCAACTTACGCACGGGGATGGAAATGAGTGTCCACCTATTGGCAAAAATAGTCCAGAGGAATTGAACAAACTCAATTGGGAAAAAACAAAAATCAGAGAGAATAGTTATCCAGATGAATTGACAAACATTGGTATTGATTTTGATAATGTGATTCATATGAACTCAAAGGGATTCTATGATGGAAGCATTTATGATGAACCCGTACCCGGTGTTAAAGATGCCTTGAAACTCTTATCTGAAAAGTATAGTGTTGTTGTCTATACAGTCAAAGCAAAGTCTGACCGTGGTTTGATTAATGGAAAAACAGGGGTTGAGTTAGTTTGGGACTGGTTGAAGAAGCACGACTTGTCTCAGTACGTTACAAAAGTGACTGCGGAAAAACCAAGGGCGGTTGCATATATCGACGATAAGGCAGTTGAATTTAATAATTGGGAAACCTGTCTTGACATCCTTAAAAATAAGAGTATCATCTAGTATGAATGTGATCGCACTATCTACGGCAAGAAAAGGGAGCAAGTCGGTTCATAATAAAAACATCTTACCTGTGAATGGAACTCCTCTTTTTCTACATCCAATCAAAAAAGCATTAAAAAGTAAAAAAATATCCTCAGTATATTGCTCAACAAACGATAGTAAAATTATTGATCTATCAGAGTATTACGACTATGATATTATAAAAAGACCAGATGAACTATGCACAGACAAATCAAAACACGAAGATGCGATTGTTCACGCAATTAATGACATAGAGTGTAAGACGGGGAAAAAACTCGACATCGTAGTATTATTGTTGGGAAATACCTTGGGTGCTGATGCAATTGATATTGATAGTGCTATTGATATGATTGATGGATATGATAGTGTGATCAGTGTGAATGAGATGAATATGTTCAATCCATCGCGTGCTTGGAAGATTGAAGATGGTATGTGCAAAACTATCATTTCACAAGATAAACTAAAAAAGACACCATTACCAAATGACAAAAATTCATTAGGTAATGTTTACTTTTTTAATGGTAATTTTCAAGTGCTTCGCAGAGATGTTGTGATTTCCGGTGAAGGAGATTTACCATACAGATGGTTAGGCAGATCAATACGACCATATATTCAAAATGAAGTTTATATGGAAGTTGATGCCAAGTGGCAGTTAGAATACATTAATAATATTCTAATGTGAAAGGTTATTATGAAAGACTTAAATAATATTTTTGAAGACAAAAAAATTGCTATCGTTGGTCCATCAAGTGAAATTGAAAACCACGGTGATGCGAAATTCATCGATTCGTATGATGTGGTTGTTCGCATAAACGATGCGAGAACCGATAAAAAATACAGGGGTATGAAAACGGATGTTGTCTACATTGACGGAAATGAAAGAATATCAACTGTAAATAATCATTCAGAAAGTTATTTTGTCGTATCTCATCCCAATTCAGTTTGGTTTGCATATAGAAACCAAGGTACTATTTCACATTTAAATAAAAATAAATGTAGGTACGCTGTCATAGATGAAAAATTTTACTCTGATCTGTCTGGGGTACTGAATGACCCACCAATGGAAAAAAAAGTCAGACCCAATACCGGATGCTTGGCGTTATTTCATTTGTTGTCTTTTAATATCAAAGAATTGTTCATCGTTGGTATTGATTTCTACAATACGGGATATGAAAAGGAACATATGTGGGGTTCAAAGTCAGTTGACACGATTAAAAATTATATGCTTGAGGGTGACGGAAACGATTTTCATCATCCGGAAAGACAATTGGAAAAATTTATTGACCTATATGAATTACACAAGAGTAAAATATTACTTTATCCCCCACTGAAAAAAGCAGTGGAGGAAAGACTACGATGAATCTAAAAAACAAAAAAATATTCTATATCAACCTCGACAAACATCAAGAAAGACGACATCGTATTGAGTCTTTCTTTGAGAAACACAACTTCACTGATGTGACTCGGATTCCCGGCGTGTTGGATGAGAATCCTATCGTTGGTTGTGCAAAGGCATACTTAAATGTCTTCGAGGAAGCCCCCGACAAGGACTTCATCATTCTTGAAGATGACTGTGTACCAACATCGTTTTTTGTACCCGAATTCGATATGAAACCTTTGGAAGAATACGATGCTGTCTACCTTGGTGCTTCCCTTTTTGCTAGAAGAGTTTCCTACGCAGAACCCAGAAAAATTGAAAGTAAAGTTCTTCATTCCAAGATTTTCAGAGCCAATGAAAGGACCACAGCAGTTTATATGAATCGAGGCACACCAGAATATGCAGATTCCGGTTACTACTTAAGTTTTTCAGACAAAAGACCAGATGGTACGAGAAAGATTAATAATATGCTTTCGACTCACGCGATATACTACTCTTCAAAGAGGTTTGTTGATCTGATTGCAAATGAGATTGATAACACGCTAATGTCACCAAAACCAATGCACATCGACTGCTTGTTTGCAGAGCAGGGTCAGAAAAGACTTGATGTTTCTGTTTTGAATGAGCCATTATTCTTTCAGAGTTCCAGTGAGAACGCGACAAACTTTTCCTTTGACAATTATGAGGAAAAGTTAGAGTATGATTTGAAGTCTGTATTTGGAGATTTGGTATGAGCAAGATTTTAATGTTGAATATTGCAACAAACAAGTATGTAAGATACATCGACAACCTGTATGAAGATGTAGAAAAGTATTTTCTCACAGACCACGATGTTTCATTTCTTCTGTTCACAAATCACAAAGACCTTCCAAAGAGAAACAAAGTCAAATACAGTTATGTTGAGCATAAACCCTTTCCGGAACCAACACTGAAACGATACAATTATTTTATGCAAGAGAGAGATTACATCGAAAAATTCGATTATGTTTTTTACTCTGATGTTGATATGGGATTTATCGCTCCAGTGGGTGATGATGTTCTTGGTGAACTCTGTTTGACAAAGCACGTTCTGTCATATCAAACAAGAGACTGTAATCACTGGTCGTACGATAGAAATCCAAACAGCACCGCATATGTTCCTTTTGGGGATGGTGTGAATTACTACGCAGGTGGATTCAACGGGGGATCATCCAAGACCTTTATGAAAATGGCAGAGACTATTTCTAAAAATGTTTTGGAAGACGAAGAGAAGGGTATTGTCGCAGAGTGGCACGATGAAAGTCATATGAATAGATACGCCATAGATAATCCACCAGACAATATTTTGCCATTGGCATATTGTTGTCCAGATTGGAAAGACAAACTTGACTTTGAAAAAATTCAACCTAAAATCTTAGCGTTGAACAAGGATCACCAAGAGATCCGATCAGATTAATGAGGTAATTATGAGCAAACCAACCCTGACGCTTTGTATGATTGTGAAGGACGAAGAGCATATCATTCGTGAATGTTTGGAATCAGTGTATCGTGAAATTGATCGCTATGACATTACAGATACCGGATCAACTGATAAGACAAAAGAAATCATCAAAGAATTTTTTGATGAAAAAGGTATCCCCGGTGAAGTCTATGATGAACCGTGGGAAGGCTTCGGTAAGTCAAGAACCAAGTCGCTGAGAAATGCAGACAAGGGTGGTGCTGATTACTCTTGGGTAATTGATGCAGACGATAGACTGATTGGCACAATGGGATGGGAGAGACATCACAAAGATGACTTGGATGTGTACGCTCTTCAAATCGAAAGAGGTGGTTTGAAGTGGTGGAGAAACCAAATTTTCAAGAATGGAATCGGCTGGAAATACATTGGTGTTCTTCACGAATATGCTGACTGCGAATCTGCCCGTGAAAAAAATAATGGAAACTACAAAGGTGCAAGACTCGCTGGCAATTATCAAATTGAAATACCCTGCTTTGCAAGACTTTTGGCTTCTGAAACTATAGATTCTATTGTTCTACTTCTTTGCGGACCTCTAAACTTAGGAATAATACAAAAAGCGCAATTATAGTTGCAGCCTTCAGCAATACGAAGATAAGCAACAAATTTGTTTTTATCTACAAAACGAGGTATTTCCTCATCTGCAATGAATTCCGGTATTTTTGAAACTTCATTAACGATTTCACCTTTTTTTACTCTGTCTAAAACCTTTGCTATCTTTTGATGAAAGGTGCAATTGGCTGCACACCAAAACAAGATATTTTGTTTATTGATTCTTCGGTTTATGACTGGGGTATCTGGGACGAACTCGGTGCTACTTGCTGGAAGGCAGGAGACTTTGAACTTGGTTATATGAGTTGTGAAAAACTTCTGAACGAAAACAAGTTGCCTCCAGAGCATCGCTCTCGCGTTGAAACTAACTTCAACGAATATAAGAAGATTTTGGCAAATCGTCAACAGCAACAAAAAGAACTCGAATTGCAAAAGCAAAAAGAAAGCGAAGAAGAAAAACAACAGAGAGCCGTTCTTCGCAAAAAAAGAGAACAAGAAAAAAAGATTAGTAAAAGACGAATAGATAAGAGGAGAAAATCTAGGAGTCGTTAATGCCCTTCAACTTTCCAAAAAACCCAGTTCGTGGTGATGTTGTCACAGTTGGCTACCAACAGTGGAAATATAACGGATCGGTTTGGAATAAAATTCGACCAAAGGTACAGGGACCACAGGGACCACAGGGTAGAGCCGGACAGGATGGTGCTAGAGGAGCGACAGGAGCCACTGGACCAGTTGAAGAATTTGTTGCATCTCTCAACGGACTTACCGGAGATATTATCACCGATGGTTTAAACTTTGCCTTTGCTGGTATCTCTGTCGGCACGTTTGGAATTACCACCGATGGTGCTATTTCTTTTTCCGGTACGACAGGAACCATTCAGAATCCGGGTGGGGGCAATGACGCAAAAATTGATATTAGTGCCGCTGGTTTCGTACTTGGTCGGTTTCATAGACTAAACGGCACATCCACAATTGGCGATGTAAACAATCAAAGCAACGGCACTCGCGTTGAGGTGGGGGTCAAAAATCAGACAGTAGATGTGTATGCCGATACCAAACTACACCTACACGGTGGTGTGCTTTTTCCTGAAAGTGGAATCTCCCTTGGAGTGGGACTGACCTTCCCAGACGGATCGTTCCAATCATCCGCCCACGCACCACACGAATTTGTCGCATCTTTCAACGGAGCCACTGGTGCGATTGAGGGTGTGAACTCATTCAATGGTTTGACTGGTGCAGTGACCACAACCGATCTCACATTACAAGTCGTTGGTATCTCTGCATCAGGTGGCATCACCTTTGCCGATGGCTCATTCCAAAACACAGCCGCCGAGCGTGGATATCAATACACGGTCGGTAGCACAACCACTACAGACAATCCAAGTAGTGGTGAGTGTGTCATTGATGATGTATTGGGGTTTGTTCATACCCTCAAATTATCAGGAACCGACGCAGACGGAAATGATCTTGATGACCTAATGGAATATTTCGCAGATGTGGGCGGAAACATCAAGTATAGTTCGCTTGACGGTAAAACAGTCGGTCAACTTCATAGTGATTACTTGGACTACAATAATCGGTCTTGGGATGGGACTGGAAAGATTTTGAGTATCACTCCTCTTAGTGGCACTGATCTCGCTTTCATTCTAGAAGAACCTTCTGTTGGCGACACTGTTTACTTTACCATTGAACCAAACGATGTAAATATGGTAAGTAGTCTTGGTGGGTTTACGGGGGCGATTCGGGCAAGTGATGGACTTCAAGTCGTTGAAGTTGCTGCTATACCATTCTTTCAACAAGATCCTGCTTACACAAAAAATATTGCAACCTTTACAATCTCCGCTTCGTCGGCAATTGCGACAGGAAAGAAAACAGATTCGTTGCACCGATTCCCCTATGACGCAACACTGACAAATATTGATGTGAAGGTAAATGGCTCTGGTGGATTCACGGCAGGTGCAATCATCGCCGGATCTGATTTTGGAAATCCAACCACAAGTTCATTGACTGGTGGCACTCTCGGCATTGAGGGTATCACCGGATCGTCTACCGTTTTCAATAACACCTCGGTCACGGCTGGTAATTTTATGTTCTTTGATGTAATTAGCAACGACTCTGGTTCTACTCAGGCACAAATGTTTGTATCATATGAGCGGAGGTAACAATGGCATTTGATGTAAGATATTGTAATCCAGATTTATCTACCGGAAGCAACGACGGAAGTTCAGAAGCAAATGCTTTTCAATCTGTTTCTGAAGCCGAGACTTACATTGAAACCAACGGTCCCGGCGTTCACATGTATTTCAAACGTGCATCATCCAGAGTAAATGCAACCATTGATCTGAATGCCACCTTCGCAGACACCACAAAGAAAACGATTCTTGAGGGCTACGAAACAACACCGGGAGACAATGGTAAGTTTCAGATTGGACATAGTGGTAATGGTCAAATTCGTTTACGATCATCTGCTGACGGAGTGATTCTTCGCAACTTTGATGTTGAGTATTCAAGAAGCGACACAAACGGCTGTGTATACAGTCAGGGTATGACTAATGTGATTGAAAACTGCAAGATTCATAATCTAAACACCAGTGCCGGGCGTGGAGCGATACGCTACACTCAGGATTGCACGATCATAAACAATGAAGTGTCTTCTGCTGCTGCATCTTATCAATCAACAAACGCAGTGATTTTTGGTTCAAATCTTCGTGGTGGAATCATCTGTTATAATCTAATTAAAGGAGCCAAGGGTATTGAAAATAGTAGCCGTTTCTTTGGTTTTGCTTGTGTTGGTAATGTGATTATGCCAAACACTGCCGATGGTGTTGATTTAGATATGGGCATTCAAATGACACTAGCACAAGAGGGAAGTGGTGCTAACGAAAACAGAGG
>LULW01000431.1_pt1 | contig 10727 bp, 9 predicted proteins | sample 729531 | NCBI WGS metagenome assembly LULW01 (sample SAMN03860279, study PRJNA289734) | marine metagenome | biome: seawater column; feature: ocean; material: water; isolation source: Red Sea water column Station 108 - depth 10m | place: Saudi Arabia: Red Sea | collected 2011-10-15 | depth 10 m | reverse complement strand
GGTGGCTTGTTTGTAATAGGAACAGAGAGAATGGAAAGTAGGAGAGTAGATAATCAAGCTAGAGGTAGATCTGGAAGGCAAGGTGATGAGGGTAATTCTATTTTCTTCGTAAGTTTAGAGGATGATTTAATGCGAATATTTGGATCAGAATCTATGAATAATATTTTAGAAAAGCTAGGACTTAAAGATGGAGAAAGCATAGATCATCCATGGATAAATAAAGCTCTCGAAAGAGCACAGCAAAAAGTTGAGGCTAGAAATTTTGATATAAGAAAAACCCTACTAAAATTTGACAATGTACTTAATGACCAAAGACAAGTCATATTTAGTCAAAGGAATAATGTTATGGAGAGCAAGGAAGCAAATGTATTTGCAGATGACTTTATAGATGAAAACTTAAATGAATTAAAAATCTTGAAGTCTAAGAAATTAGCAAATCCCACTTCGGATGATTTTACAAAAAGCTTTAAGACTATTTTTGGAAAATCATTTGATGATGAGAAAGTAAAAGAAATTTCAAATATAAAAGATGCGGAACTTGAAAAAATTGTAAAAGATAAATTTTCAGAAAAAAGAGAGGAAAGGATTAATCTACTGGGGAAAAAGGAAGCGCTTGAAATTGAGAAAAGAATATTCTTACAATTAATTGATCAAAATTGGAAATTGCATATTCAATATTTAGAACAATTGAGACAAGTTATAGGTCTTAGATCTTATGGTCAAAGAGATCCCCTAGTAGAGTATAAGAAAGAAGCTTTCATATTATTTGAGAATTTACTTAACAAATTAAAAACAGAATTAATTACTTTTTTGATAAATGTAAAAGTAATTGATAGTCAAGAACAAGATAATAATTTTTCACAAGAACAAAACAAAAAGTTTAACGAACTATCTACGAAAAAAATTGGAAGAAATGAGCTTTGTCCTTGTAACTCAGGTAAAAAATATAAGCATTGTTGCGGATCCTTATAATATTTCATCTTTTTCCATAGAAAGAAAAAAATTTAAATTTTTATCTAAAGATAACCGAACATTGTCTAAAATTAAATCTCTATCCCTGTGAGCTCCACCAATTGGTTCTGGAATAATTTCATCTATTATGTCTAAACTAAGTAAATCTTTAGATGAAAGTTTCATTGCTTTTGATGCCTCTAAAGTTTTTTTTGGATCTCGCCAAAGAATTGTTGCACATCCTTCAGGAGAAATTACCGAGTAGATAGCATTTTGTAACATTAATACTTTATTGGATGAAGCAAGAGCGATTGCACCACCTGATCCACCCTCGCCAATTATCACAGAAATAGTTGGTACGGTAAGTTCCATACAACATTCAATGGATTTTGCTATTGCCTCAGCTTGACCTCTTTCCTCTGCTCCAACTCCTGGATATGCGCCAGGTGTATCTATAAATGAAATTATAGGAATTCTAAACTTATCTGCTAACTTCATTAGTCTTATTGTTTTTCTATAACCCTCTGGTCGCATCATGCCGAAATTTCTCTCAATTCTTGTTTCTAAATTCTCACCTTTTTCTTGACCAATAACTAATACTGACTTCCCATTAAATTTAGCAAATCCTGAGATGACAGATTTGTCTTCTCCATAATATCTATCGCCAGAAAGAGGCACAAACTCCTCGAACAAATTATCAATGAAAAATTTAGCTTTGGGTCTGTCTTCATGTCTTGCAACTAAAGCTGTTTGCCATGGGTCTAAATTTGAGTAAATCTCACTTAACTTTTCATCAATCTCTTTTTGAACTTTTGAAATTTTAGACGTATCAACTTCAGACAATCCTTCTTGATTATATGGATCTTTTAATTGATCAAGTTCTGCTTCTAAGTTTTTTACTTCTGTCTCAAAATTAAGGTAATTTTTCATTTAAAAGCTTTATTATATCCAAAAAAGGCAATAAAATGTCTTAAAATTTTATGTTTTTATGGGAGAGACTATTATAGCGCCGAAGGAGCAACTTCCCCGGAAACTCTCAGGCAAAAGGACCATTTAAACATAATTATCTGGAAAGAGAATATTTCTCACCGACGGAGTAAAGCTCTCAGGTTAATCAACAGATGGGGTTAAATTTATTTAGTTTATGAAAGAAAAATTTATTAAAATTAATAATTTATCTGTTGATAAAATACTTGCTGATTTTATAGATAATGAACTGTTACTAGGTACCAATATTAGTCCTAAAAAATTTTGGGATGGTTTTGATAAGGTGGTACATGAACTTGCTCCAAAAAATAGAGAGCTTTTAGAAATAAGAGAAACCATACAAAAAGAAATAGATCTTTGGCACAAAAAAAATAAATTTGAAGATTTTAATTTAGAAGACTACAAAAAATTTCTTAAGGATATCGGTTACCTAAAAGAAGAAGGTTCAGAATTCAAAATCGAAACTAAAAATTTAGACACTGAAATTTCAAGTATAGCAGGACCTCAATTGGTTGTGCCGATAATGAATGCTAGATATAGTTTAAATGCAGCTAATGCGAGATGGATGAGCTTGTATGACAGTTTATATGGCACTGATGTAATTGAGTCTGAAGAAAGTGGAAGTGAAAAATATGACCCTCTAAGGGGTGAGCAAGTAATTAATTATGCTAGAGATTTTTTAAATAAACATTTTCCTATAAATGATATTAGTTGGAGAGAAATCTCTGGATTTGAAGTTCATGATGGAAATTTAAAGATTAAAAAAGATAAAGATTTATTTGATTTAAAACAAAACGAAAAATTTACAGGTTTTAGAGGAGAAGCTTTAAAACCCACTGCCGTTATATTAAATAATAATAATTTACATTTAGAAATTATCATAAATCCAAAAGCGTTTAGCGCAGCACAAGATGCAGCCGGAATAAGTGATATTATAATAGAATCAGCAATTTCGACTATATGCGATCATGAAGATAGTGTTGCCGCAGTTGATGCAGAAGATAAGGTTGCATGTTACAGAAATTGGTTAGGATTAATGAAGGGAGATTTAGTTTCAATTTTTGAAAAACAAGGAAAACAATTAAAAAGAAAACTAAACCCAGATAGAAGTTATATATCTAACTCAGGAAAAAATATGAAACTTCATGGAAGAAGTTTGTTATTGGTTCGAAATGTTGGACACCTAATGACTAATCCGTCAATTATATTAAATGATGGATCTGAAGTTCCTGAAGGAATTTTAGATGCATTTATTACATCGGCAGCTTGCCTTCATGATTTAAAACGTAAAGGCAACTCTAGATCAGGTTCAATTTATATAGTTAAACCTAAAATGCATGGACCAGATGAAACAGCATTTACTGATATTATTTTTGGAAAAGTGGAAGAGGTTTTAGAATTAGAGAAGAATACGATTAAATGTGGAATTATGGATGAGGAAAGAAGAACCTCTGCAAATTTAAAAGAGTGTATCAGAACCTTAAAACATAGAGTTTTTTTTATCAATACTGGATTTTTAGATCGCACAGGTGATGAAATGCATACCTCGATGGAGGCAGGTCCAATGATTAAAAAAGGAGATATGAAAAAGTCAAAATGGATTGAAGCCTATGAAAATAATAATGTCGATATTGGCTTAAAATGTGGTTTTTCTGGTGTAGCTCAAATCGGTAAAGGAATGTGGGCAATGCCTGATAAAATGAAAGACATGATGGAGCAAAAAATTGGCCATTTAAATTCTGGTGCTAATTGCGCATGGGTGCCATCACCTACAGCTGCAGCATTGCATGCTTTACATTATCATGAAATTGATATTTTCAAAAAACATGAAGAACTAAAATCAAGATCTTCAGCAAAATTAGACGATCTTTTAGATATACCAATAGCTGATAGGCCAAATTGGTCTGTTGAGGAAATAGAAAATGAGATATCAAATTCGGCTCAAACAATATTAGGTTACGTAGTGAGATGGGTAGATCAAGGTGTGGGTTGTTCTAAAGTTCCAGATATAAATAATGTAGGTTTAATGGAGGATAGAGCAACTTTAAGAATATCTTCACAACATATCGCAAATTGGTTGCACCATGGATATTGTTCAAACAAGCAAGTGCTTGAAATCATGAAGAAAATGGCCAAGGTAGTTGATGATCAAAACAAAAATGATCCAAACTATGAAAATATGTCACCAAAATATTACAAATCAATTGCATTTAAAGCCGCTTGTGAACTTATCTTTCATGGTAAATCTCAACCATCTGGTTACACCGAACCACTTCTGCATTTAAACAGAATTATCAAGAAAAATTAAATTATTGTCCTAGATTTTTGCGATTTTTAAACGCTGAAACTAGTGTTCCGTCATCTAAATTTTCAATTTCACCTCCAACAGGCAAACCTTGGGCAAGTTTAGAAATTTTTACATTAATATTTCTTAGGCTATCCTGTATATAAAAGGCTGTTGTTTGACCCTCTACTGTAGCTGATGTTGCTAAAATTATTTCCTCAATATTATTTTTTTTTACTCTTTGAACTAATGCATCTATTAACAGATCTTCTTTTCTTTGATTTGTTGAATTATCAATAGTACCACCTAATATGTGGAAGTAACCTTGAAAGATACTGGAACTTTCAATTGCCCATTGATCTGCAATATTTTCTACGACGCAAATTTTATTATAATTTTTATTTGTATTTTCACAATTTTCACACTCTGATGTACTTGATCTTAAAGCACCACATGTTTTGCATCTAATTATATTTTTATAAACTTCGTTTAAAGATGAGGCCAAAGGTTTTAAAATCTCCTGTCTATTATTTATTAACTTGAGAATTATTCTCTTAGCTGATTTTGGACCAAGTCCAGGTAGTTTAGAAATTAGTTTGATAAGTGTTTCAATCTCAGAAATATTTTGCATTAATTTTTAAAGTGGCCATTTAAATCCAGGTATTCCAAATCCACCTGTTGCTTTTGATAACTCCTCAGAAGTTTTGGATTTCAGCTGAGATTTTGCATTATTATGCGCAGCTGTAATAAGATCTTGAATTATACCCTTTTCTTCCTTTAAAATTTCGTCACCTATTTCAATATTTGTCATTTCGCCATCACCGTTAAGTGTAACTTTTATTGCATCTCCACCTGAACTGCCTACTACCTCAATTTGTTTAATTTTTTCTTGGCTTTCCTTCATTTTCGCCTCAAGCTCTTTTGCTTTATCCAAAATCTTACTAAAATCAGTCATTACTCTCTTTATCTATTTTTTTTACATCAATCAATTCAGCATCAGGTAAAATTTCTAAAACTTTTTTATAAATATCACTTTTTTTAACTTGTTCAAAAATTTGTCTCTGGTTTATTTGGTCTTTTTCTTTCGTGGAAATTTCTCCTTTTTTTTGGGAAAGAGTTATTATCCACCTACTGCCTGTCCATTCAAAAAGTTTGTGTGATAATTCTTTAATAAAATCTTTATCTAGATTATCATTAAAAGAAATCTCCATTCTAAAATTCTCAAAGGATACAAGATTTACATTGGTTTCTAGTTCATATTTTAATTTCATTTCTTTTCTTTCATTACATAAATTAATTAACTCTCGAAAAGAGCTAATTTCAGTTTTTTTTTTATTCGTTTCCAATTTTGGATCTATTTTATCTTCTTGTGATACATTTTTAATCTGATTTACTGTTTCGACTGTTTTGTCTATTTTTACAGTTTCTTTCTTAATTGATGAAACTAATGATTCATTATTTATATCTTCTTTAATTTTGGAGCCTTTCAGATAAATTAATCTTACTAAAAACATCTCAACAGATAAGTTTGGATTAGAGACAATTTCTAATTCATCGATAGTTTTGATTGTAAATTGCCAAAATAAAATTATTTCTTGTGGATCTGTTTTTTCAGCTATCTCTAAAATTTTTTTAAATTCACCATCATTAAGATTAAAAATCTTACCCTCAAGCCTTATAGAATTTATATTTTTTATGTAATAAAGTACTTCAAGAAAGTCATTTAAAAATGATTTTGGTTCAATCCCTGCATCAAATAATTTTCTGTAATTTTTAATCACATTTTTTTCATCACCTTTAAATAAATACTCAATTAATTCTATTAAGAAACTTTTATCAAAATACCCATAAATTTTCTGAGCATTTTCAAGAGTAAATTCACTACCATCAATATTACTCATCAATCCACGATCTAACAGTGAAAGAGAGTCTCTAACAGAACCTTCAGAAATTTTTACAATAAGTTTTAATGCTTCGTCTGAAATTAGACCTTTTTCTTTTTTTGCTACATCTTTTAAAAAATCAAATAATTGATCAGACTTTATTCTTGACAAATCATATCTCTGACATCTTGAAACTACAGTAACTGGTATTTTTTTTATCTCAGTTGTGGCAAAAATAAATTTCAAGTAATTTGGAGGTTCCTCAAGTGTTTTCAACAAAGCATTAAAAGCCTGTTTGCTAAGCATGTGAACTTCGTCAATTATGAATATTTTATATTGTGCAGATGTTGGACCGTATCTAGAAAATTCGATTAAATCTCTTACATCATCTACTCCTGTTTTGCTCGCTGCATCCATTTCTAAAACATCAATATGATTTGAATTGATTATCGAGCTACAATTTTCGCAAAATTTTTCCTTACAAAGATTGTCTATTCCATTTTTACAATTAAGTGCTTTAGCTATGATTCTTGCAATAGTAGTTTTACCTACTCCTCTGATACCAGTAAAAAGATAAGCATTTGGTGTTTTTTCAGATTTAATTCCATTAACAATTGTTTCAATTACAACTTCCTGTCCTATTAAATCCTCAGGTACCTGAGGTCTGTATTTTAAAGCTAGTACTTTTGAATTATTTGTCATTAATAAAAGGAGACCAACCAACCTGGAAAATACTCATTACCCTTGCTCTTTTTCAAGCCTGGGGGAGTTCATGGTAACTCCACCTGATTGGCCCCCAAAACTATTATACCAATAATTTTTTCTATTCTACAATAAAGTTAAAGCTTATTTTTTTCTAATTTTATCAGCCTTATAAACACCTAGAACGTGCATATCTTCACAATGTAAACCTAATTCTTTTAATGAGTTTTTAATTTTATCCTCTTCTATATGACCCTCAATATCACATAGAAAAAAAAAGGAGGAAAAAGAATTCTTTTCAGGAAAACTTTGCAATTTTGTTAAATTTACTCCATTTAATGCAAAACCTGATAGTGCAGAGTACAACGCAGCAGGTTTACTTTTAAGTTTAAATAAAAACGATGTTAAAAAGTCTCCTTTATTAAATTCTGGTTGATAAATATCTTTTCCCATTAATAAAAATCTTGTTACATTATTTTCATCATCTTGAATATTTTTTTGTAAGACTTCTAAATTATAAATTTCAGCACTCAGTAGTGAGGCAATCGCAGATTTAGTTTTATCTTTATCCTCTGAAATATACTTAGCAGATCCAGCAGTATCAGCTCGTACATTTTCATTTAAATTATATTTTCTAATAAAGTTCGAGGATTGACTCAATGCTTGAGCATGTGAATATACATTTTTAATTTCATTTATTTTAGAGCCTTTTACTCCAAGTAAATTGTGTTTTATTGGGAAAAAATGCTCTTCATAAATATTTAATCTATATTTGAATATTAAATACTCAACACCTATGTTGCCTGTGGTTTTATTTGACTCTGGTATAATTGCTTTAATTTCACTATTCTCACTCGATTTTTCAAAGCATTCATCAAATGTTTTGCAAGAAATAGTTTCACAATCTGGATACATTTTTTTTGCACAGCTTTCGCTGTAACTTCCAGGTATTCCTTGATAAGCAATTTTCATATTTTATTTCTTATATTCCATTAAATTTTTTAATTCTACATAATCCTCTTTTGTATCAACTCCGATTGGTATTGTTTTTGCATAAGCAACATCAATATTTATGCCATTCTCTAAAGCTCTTAATTGTTCAAGTTTCTTAACTTTTTCATTCTCAGTTTGATTTAATTTTACAAATTTTTTGAGAATAGATTTTTTGTAAATATAAATACCTATATGTTGGTATATATAATTATTTTTTTTAGCGTCAATAATTCTCTCAAACTTGACCGCTTTTGAAATACTTTTTTTTTGCAAATCTTCTTGGGTCACAACTTTAACTATGTTTGAGTTGCTATATTTTTCTTGCTTAGATGTATCTATTTTACATGCTAGTGTTGCTAGATCTGAATTATTATTTACTGTTTGAAAATTTAAATTTTTAATATCAGATATATCAATTAGCGGCTCATCTCCTTGCAAATTAATTATGTAATCAACTTCATTTTCTAATTTAATTTTCTCGAGAGCCTCTGCAATTCTATCCGTACCAGTATTATGTTCTTTGCTTGTAAGTATTGATTTTCCTCCATTTTTTTTAACTTCACTTATGATTTCCTCATCGCAAGTAGTTACAAAAACATCTCCAATTCCACACTCAATTGCCTTTTCATAAACATGCATAATGATGGATTTATTATTAATTTTTAGAAGAGGCTTGTTTGGTAGTCTTGTAGCTCCGAGCCTAGAAGGAATTAAAATTATACTTTTTGCCATAAATTCTAAGTATTATGCGTCTTTCAGACGCAAAATTAAAAATTAAATTTAGTATTTTTTAAGTTTATCATGTTATACGACCATATTAATTAAAAATCATGGACTCATTTGAAGTAAATAAAATTATTGCTGCAGTGCTGCTTGTGGCTCTATTAGTTATCGGTATAGGTAAAATAGCTGACTTAGTATTCTTTATAGAAAAGCCTGAGAAAGCTGGTTACAAAGTTGAATTACCTGATACGGAAAATAGTTCTCAAAGTGTGAAAGCTGCTGAGGTTGAAGAAGTTGATATTTCAGCTCTTTTAGCACTTGGTACAGTTGAACATGGAGAAAAGGTTTTTAAAAAATGTACTGCTTGTCATGTAGTAAATAAAGGTGGTGCAAATAAAATTGGACCAGTACTTTATGGTGTATTAGGAAGACAAGTTGCAGCGATCAGTGATTATAAATATTCAAAAGCAATGGCGAGTTATGATAAAAATTGGACTTTTGAAGAGATGAATGGTTATTTAAGAAAACCTCAATCTTACATAAAAGGTACTAAAATGGCATTTGCGGGTTTAAGAAAAGAAAAAGATAGAGCATCTGTTATACTTTACTTAAATCAAAATTCAGATAATCCACTTCCTTTACCTTAATTTACCAAAACAATACAACAAAATACTTTTTTGAACATGAACTCTATTCGATGCTTGTTGCCAGACATGAGATTTTTTTCCTAAGAATATTTCATTTGTAACTTCATTTCCTCTAGGTAAACAGTGAAGAAAAATTACATTTTTTTTTGCGCTATTTAATAATTTTTCATCTATTTTAAATTTTTTAAATTCTCTAATTTTTTGCTTTATATTCACACGATCGTTCAGAGAAATCACTTTATCTGAAAAAATTACATCAGCATTTTTTACTGCTTTTTTTGGGTCATGAAAAATATTAATATTCCTATTGTTCTTCTTAACCCAATCTAAAACAAACCTTTTAGGTTTATAATTTTTTGGGCATCCTACATTTAATTGAAAAGAAAATTTCACACTTGCGGCAATCAAACTATTTAGAACATTATTGCAATCGCCAATCCAAGATATTTTAAGTTTTGAAATTGGTTTTTTTTTTAGTTCTTCAACTGTAAAAACATCTGATAGGATTTGTGTAGGATGAGATGATGGACTTAAGCCGTTAATTACTGGAATATTTGAGTATTTACAAAATTCTTGTATTTTATTATCACTATCAGTTCTAAGCATAAAGCCATCACCATAAGTAGATAAAATTTTAGCTGTATCTGCAAGACTCTCTCCGCCTTTGCCCAAATGAATTTCTTTAGATTTTAGAGTTAATGTGCCACCACCTAATTGTTTTATAGCAAGATAAAAACTTAGTCTCGTTCTAGAACTAGGTTTTTCAAACATTTGTATTAATAATTTTCCACTAAGTGGTTTATCTTTATCAATATCAAGTGTATTTAAATTTTTTCTTCTATTTTTTCTTTTTTTTGCGTCATCTAAGATTTTTCGAAGGTCTTTTGATGGTATATCTTTTATATTTATAAAATGCTTCATATTTTATAATTTTTACAAACTTTTCTTATTATTTTTAAAGCAAAGTTGATCTCTGATTTTTTCACATTGAGTGGAGGCAATATTCTTATTACATTTTCTGCCGCGCGTATTGTAAGCAATCTATTTTCCATTAATAGCTGGATAAATTTTGTCTGGTCAAAATTTAATTGTAAACCAATTAATAAACCTCTACCTCTTACTTCTTTAATAATTTTAGGAAATTGTTCTTTAATTTTATTTAGTTCCAAATGAAAAAATTTCGATAATCTTTTAACATTTTGTAGAAATCCTTTTTTTAAAATTTGATCAAGTACTGCATTGCCAACTGTCATTGCTAAAGGATTGCCACCAAATGTTGAACCATGAGTTCCAGGCAACATTCCTTTTGCAACTTTTTTTGTCATTAAAACTGCACCGATTGGAAATCCTCCACCGATACCTTTTGCTATAGGTACAATATCAGGTTTTACTTTCGCAGATTCGAACGCAAGAAAAGTACCTGATCTTCCAATACCACACTGAACTTCATCCAAAATAAGCAAAATACCTTTCTTATTGCAAAGTTTTCTCAATTCTTTGATACAAAAATCTGGAATAGTCTTAATACCACCCTCTCCAAGAATTGTTTCAACCATT
>LULW01001468.1_pt1 | contig 10759 bp, 14 predicted proteins | sample 729531 | NCBI WGS metagenome assembly LULW01 (sample SAMN03860279, study PRJNA289734) | marine metagenome | biome: seawater column; feature: ocean; material: water; isolation source: Red Sea water column Station 108 - depth 10m | place: Saudi Arabia: Red Sea | collected 2011-10-15 | depth 10 m | reverse complement strand
CTCACAGCATGGTATTTTAGTAGCATTAATAGACCGAGTGCGTAGCTTAGATAATGAGATTATACGCCAGGACACTTTAATAAAAACAATATTAGGAGTGCCACAACTTATAGATGGCAACAAAATAGCAAAGGCAGATAGAGATGACCAAAGAAAAGATTGATACACAAGAACAAGAAAAAACTAGAATACTAATTGGAATTTTATTTTTTGCTTTATTTATGTTTATTGGTGTTGTAGCAATTAATATAAAAGCTGACACTATTACACATAAGTTTAAATCTCCTAGTTTTAACGGTGTAGGAACATCCAGCCATTATTTAACAATTGAAAACCAACAATACACTCGTAAGCTTACAATCAAAGAAGAAATAAAAGCATTACAAGATGAGATTAAAAGAGATAAAGAAAATTCTACTCTGGCTAGATTTATGCGTAATCTTGAGTCTAGGGTTTACGCAGAATTATCAAGACAGTTAGTAAATAACTTATTCGGAGAAACACCGCAAAGCGAAGGTGTCATCACTTTGGAAGGCAATACTATTGAATATACAAGTGATGGTGTAACTTTAACCCTTAAAATTACAGAGGCGGATGGAACAGTTACCGAGATTGTCATACCTATTGGTACTTTTACTTTCTAGTTGTTCTATATTTGATCAATTTGAAGATACATACGAACAAAGGTTTTCTAAAGACATAGCAACAATTCAAGATTTGCAATCAGCAGAGCTTAAAAATGTGCCTATACCAGTAGTTAGTCCTGTAGTGGCTGTATACCCCACTTCATTTACAGATCAAACAGGGCAGCGAAAAAGCAACAGTGAGTTTGCTTTATTTAGCACAGCTATAACACAACAACCTAATGCACTACTTATAAGAGCTTTAAAACACGCAGGAGATGGTAAGTTTTTTAGAGTTGTGGAAAGGGTGGGGTTAGATAATCTTACCAAAGAAAGACAGCTTATAAGGTCAGCAAGAGAACAATCAACTAACGAAGAAGAAAAAAAGAAAGCACTAAGACCTTTATTATTTGCTGGTATTTTAATTGAGGGTGCTGTTATATCTTACGAGGTAAATTTAGAAAGTGGTGGAGCAGGTGCTAGGTATTTAGGTATAGGCAAAAGCGTCATGTATAGAGAGGACAACATAACGATAAGTATGCGTATGGTATCAGTTGCAACAGGAGAGGTTTTGTTAGAGGTCCTAAGTCAAAAAACAATATTTAGTTATGGCAAATCTGAAGACGTATTTAGATTTGTCGAAGCTGAAAGCGAGCTAGTAGAAATAGAACTAGGCAACGCAAGAAATGAATCATCAACGATAGCTTTGATGAAAGCTATAGAAGGAGGTGTGCTAGAAATCATAAATACTGGTTATAATCGTGGTTTCTGGGTTTTACAAAATGATAACCAAGGAGTAGAATTAAATGATGAAAACATTAAAATTAATAAGCCTAATTGTAATGATGAGTGTGCCGACAGCATACGCGGCTGATAATGAAATATATGTAGATCAATCTGGTACTGGAGCTAATATAGACTTAGAACAACTAGGTATCTCTAATATTATTGGTGGTTTAAATAGTACGTCAGGTAGCTTAAACCCGTTTGATTTAGATGGTAACAGTATGACGCTTGACATCAATATGATAGGTGCAACTAATAAATTTTTAGGTGATATATTTGCTGACAACTTTACTGGCTTTTATGAGTTTGATGGTGGTACTAATTCATTTACTATACAAGTTGATCCTACAGATACTTATAGTGCAGATGGTTCTAATCAGTATGTAGATGTAACAGGTAGTGGTAATACTTTTACACTAAATCAAGGCACAACAGCATTAGCAGCTTCTCTTGACTTAGATTGGATTATAAATGGATCAAATAATACAGTTACATCAAATATTAATATAGACGGTGCTACTAACTATATGGATATAGATGGTTCTGATAATACAGTAACTTATACTGGTACTGGAGTTACAGCTTCGGCAGGTGGATATTTCTATCTTGATCATACAGGTGGCTCAAGAACTTTTAATATTTCACAATTAAGCACACAAGATAATGATTGGCTTAAAATTATATCAGTTTCTGGCACTGCTGCTTCTACCGTTTGTGTTGTTCAAAACGACCAAGGTACAAGCACAAGCTGTTAATATTGGAGACATATCTGAATTAGACGGAACGGCACAAATTGTCAGAGACAAGTCCTACGATGCTAATTTAAAGTTTGCTATACAAAGTAACGATGAGGCTATCACTAAAGATGGTCGTATGGCTATAACTTTTCTTGATGAATCTACCGTAAAACTCACAGAACATAGTCAACTACTTATTGACGAGTACATATATGATCCAGACCCAAGTAAAGCAAAAATGGCTCTTACCTTTGGACTTGGTACAGCTAGGTTTATCACAGGTAATCTAAATCGTATAGATAAACAAAATATAACTTTAAAAACACCAACAGCTAATATAGCAATACGTGGCACTGATTTTACGGCTACAGTTGATGAACTAGGGCGTAGCCTTATAATATTGCTACCAGACGCTCTGGGGCTCTCTAGTGGCGAAATAGAGGTAGTTACAGCTATGGGTACTGTTATACTAAATAAACCCTATGAGGCCACTACAGTAAGCGTGTTTGAGTCAGCACCAACAAAACCTGTAATTTTAGATCTTACTCTTGATGTAATAGATAACATGCTAATCGTTACGCCACCCAAAGAAGAAGTATTAGTCGAGGAGGAAACAACTACCACACAAACAGACAGCGTTCTTGATTTTAATGATCTTGATATAGATTATCTTGCAGAAGATTATTTAAAAGAGGACAGTCTAGAGTTTACAGAATTAGATATCAATTACCTTGACGTAAATTATCTTGAAGACTTACTTAATGTTTTAGATGCTTTAGCTATAGACGAAGATGAAGATGTATTAGCACAAGCAACAAGCACACAAATAGCAGGTACTTTGTTAGGCAAAGATCCAGATACACAAATTACTGCGTTTATAACAGGCAATGTAGTAAGTTTACGTAGAGAAGTTAATGAAAGTGTGCGAATAGATGTAAACGGAAGCAATGCTTATACCGTTATACTAATACAAGATGGCGTATCTAATGTAATTAAAATAAATGGTGGAAGTGATAGTATAATAACTATAACTCAGAGTGATTAAATGAAGAAACTATTATTACCAATACTTATAATACTTTTAATACCTGTAATCTATCAATCTATACCAACAGAAATATTAAAACTAAAAGTCTTTGATGCTTTTGTAAAAACACCAGAACCTTCAAATAATTTTGTCATACTAAACATTACTGAAGATGATGTAGAAAGAGAAGGTGGTTGGCCTTTACCTAGACAAAGGCTAGCAGAAATTCAAGTAGATTTAATTAACAATGGTGCTGTAGGAGTAGGTTGGGTAATAAGTTTTCCACAAGCAGATCGTATGGGCGGTGATGAAATATTTGCTGAAACATTAAAGTTCGCACCATCTGTTATTGCCATGTTTGAAGATGGTAAAGGAAATTATCCCAAATCACCTGGCACTGTTGTGCTTGGAAAAGATAATGGTGGTATAATATCTACGGGAGTGAAGGAGAACCTGCTTCTCTTATCCAATCACACACTTCAAGGTTTAGCCATTGCTCCCACTGATATAGACCAATTAGTTCGCAAAATACCTTTATTAGTTAAAACACCAAACAACGAATGGATACCTAGTTTTGGCACACAAATATATAAATCTTTATTAGGCGTAGAAACTTATATTATAAAAACCAATGATAATGGTATTGAAGAAATATCAATTAGAGGAATACCACCAGTAAAAACAGACAGTTTTGGTCGTAAATGGATTAGTTGGGTAGACACTAATCAAACCACTCTTAAAGAAATGAATGTAGCAGGTAAGTTTGTATTTGTAGGTGTAACTGCAAATGGAGTTATGCCACAAATAGCCACTCCTGTTGGTTTATTAGAGCCACATAAAATTCAAACTGCCTTAGCAGAATCAATACTAATCCAAGATAGTCCTTATATACCAGACTATGCATTAGCTGTTGAGATATTTTCTCTAATAATTTTTGTATCATTAGTTTGGTTTGCATTGCACTTACTAGGTATAACTTGGGGTATAAGTGTTGCTACAGTTTTNTTATTTAGATCCAAGACAAGTTAAAAAATTACAAGAAAATCCAGAATCTTTAGTGCTGGGTGGAGAAAGACGATATTGCACATTTCTTTTTACTGATGTTAGAGGTTTTACTGCCATGTCTGAAAAACTCGAACCTGAAGAAGTTACTAAAATCATGAATGAAGCTTTAACGATACAAGCTAATACTGTAAAAGCTTATGATGGTATGGTAGATAAATATATTGGTGACGCCATGATGGCTATATTTAACGCACCTATAAACGTTCCAAACCATGAAACTATGGCAGTTTTATGTGCACAAGATATACAAGACAAATTTAAAAAAGCAAATCTTGGTGTAGAAATAGGTATTGGTATTAATACTGGATATGCTGTGGTTGGTAACATGGGTAGTGAAACTAGATTTGATTATTCTGCTATAGGTGATGCTGTAAATTTAGCAGCGAGACTAGAGAGCTCAACAAAGGAAGTTGGAGAAGATATTGTTATAGGTTATGATACTATCAGTGCAAGTGACTTCAGTGATCAAATTGTATTGAAAGAACTTGAAAGTATTTTTGTAAAAGGCAAGGCAAAACCAGTTAAAATATATACGTTACAAAATGATTGATAAAAAAATGACAGTTAATGATGTAGCAGAAAGGCTTACAAAGCTTGAAACCATATCTCATGAACGTTGGAAAACTGCTTTTAACGAGTTTTCTGATATAAAACAAGAAATTACCTATATAAATTCAACCATAAAAGCTGCAACTTTTGGTGTCTTTGGATTTATTGGTGCTATTGGAATTGCAGTACTCACGAGGTTTTTAATATGAAAGGATTACTTAAAAATATAGTTGGTGCAGTAGCACCGACACTAGGCTCTGCTATGGGAGGACCGCTTGGTAACATGGCTATGGGTAAAATTGCAGAGGTATTAGGTGTATCAAACGACCAAAAATCTATACAACAAGCCATACAAAATGCAACTCCAGAGCAAATGTTAGAACTTAAAAAAGCAGAGCAAGACTTTGAAGTACAAATGAAAGAACTTGATGTTGATGTATTTAAATTAGAAGTAGCAGATAAACAGAATGCTAGAGGCATGTTTAGTAAAGACTGGACTGCTAGAATTATAGGTTTATTTACGATTGGTGGTTTTTTGGGATATATATTTTTAGTTACCCTACAACCACCAGAACAAAACAGCGAAGCTTTAATTAATTTAGTGCTTGGCTATTTAGGAGGATTAGCGAGTGCAATTATTTCGTTTTATTTCGGAGCATCTCACACCCCCAACAAAGGAGAGTAAAATGCAAATATCACAGGAAGGCGTTACGCTTATAAAACACTATGAGGGCTGCCCAAAAGATCAAAACGGTAATGCAGTGTCATACAGATGCCCTGCAAACAAACCTACAATAGGGTACGGAAGCCTAAAGCTTATAGATGGCAGTCCTGTAAAAGATGATATGTCAATTACCATGCAAGAGGCTGAAGATTTATTAGCACATGAATTAAAAGAATACGAAGGATATATAAATGACTTGGTTAAAGTGCCATTAAAACAAAATGAATTTGATGCTTTAGTATCTTGGGTTTTTAACTTAGGTCCAACTAATTTAAAGTCATCAACTTTGTTAAAAGTTCTTAATGCTGGTGACTATGAAAATGTACCAGAACAAATAAAACGTTGGAATAAAGTAAATGGTGTAGTTAATGAAGGTTTGGTAAAAAGAAGAAAAAGTGAATCTTTGTTATTTAAAAGTAAAGATTGGACTGAGGTGTAAATGCCTTTACAAAAATTAGTTTTTCGACCAGGTATAAACCGCGAGGGTACCGCTTACGATAATGAAGGTGGTTGGTTTGATTGTAATTTAGTTCGTTTTAGAAAAGGTCGACCAGAAAAGTTTGGTGGCTGGGAAAAATTATCATCTTCTACATATTTAGGAACAGCTAGAGCATTACACGGTTGGATATCATTAGGTGGCACGAAATATTTAGGCATAGGCACACACCTTAAATATTATATAGAAAGTGGTACAGTATTTAACGACATTACTCCTATTAGATTAACAACATCGGCAGGTGATGTAACCTTTTCTGCAACAAATGGTGACGCTACTATTACTGTTTCAGATACCGCCCATGGTGCTGTGCAAAATGATTTTGTAACATTTAGTGGTGCTTCTTCATTAGGAGGAAACATTACAGCTGCTGTTTTGAATCAAGAGTATCAAATAGCAACCATAGTAAATGCTAATAGTTACACCATAGAAGCTAAAGACACATCTGGTGCAACTGTTACTGCTAATGCTTCAGATAGCGGTAATGGTGGATCTTCAGTTGTGGGTGCCTATCAAATAAATGTAGGTTTAGATCGGTTGGGGAGCAGGATCTTTTGGTAGTACAAGTGCGTTAGATGCAACAAATCAATTAAGAATTTGGTCGCATGATAATTATGGTGAAGATTTAATTATTAATCCTAGAGCTGGTGGAATATATAAGTGGACAGAAAACAATGGTGTAGGCACAAGAGCAGTAGAGCTGTCAGGTATATCTGGAGCTAATTTAGTACCAACTGTTGGTTTACAAGTTATAACATCAGAAAAAGATAGACATTTAATAGTTTTAGGTGCAGATCCTATTTCAGGTTCGTCTAGAACAGGAAGTGTAGATCCAATGTTGATTGCATTTAGTGACCAAGAAAATGAACTAGATTTTGAGCCACTAACAACAAATACTGCTGGGTCATTAAGATTATCTAGCGGTTCTGCAATTATTGGTGGAGTTAAGGCTAGACAAGAAATATTAGTTTGGACTGACACTTCATTATATAGTATGCAATTTATTGGACCACCATTTACATTTGGTATTAATTTAATTAATGAAGGTGTAGGTTTAGTAGGTCCAAAAGCTGCTGTAACTGCACCACAAGGCGTGTATTGGATGAGTTATAACAACTTTTATGTTTATAACGGATCTGTGCAACATTTACCATGTTCCGTTCATAATTATGTATTTAACGATATAAATTTAACACAATCTTTTAAAATTCATGCTTTTACAATAGCAGATAAAAACGAGGTAGGTTGGTTCTATTGTTCATCTAGCTCATCTGAAATAGACAGGTATGTAATTTACAACTATGCAGAAAATATATGGTTTTATGGTCAACTTGTGCGAACAGCTTGGTTAGATGCTGGTATAGAAAATTATCCAAGAGCTGTAGGCAATAGTTATCTATTTCAACAAGAAAAAGGATTCAATGATGACGGCTCACCTATGACAAATGTTTTTATAGAAAGCTCAGATATGGATATTGGTGATGGCGAACAGTTTAGTTTTATTAAAAGAATAATACCAGATTATAAATTTATACAAGATGATAATAATGGCAACGTTAATGTTGTGTTAAAAACACGTAATTTTCCTGGTGACAGCTTAACCACAAATTCTACAAGTGCTATAACTTCATCTACACAACAAGTTTTTGTACGCAGTAGATCAAGGCAAATGGCTTTACGCTTTGAATCAGACGATGATGCAACTAATGATGGTAATTTGTCTATAGGGTGGCGGTTAGGAGCTACAAGAATAGATATAAAGCCAGACGGTAAACGATGAGTAAAATATTACAAACACAACTACCTATAGCCTCTGAACAGGTTACTTCAGATATTTTCAACAGATTAGTAAGAATTTTAGAAATAAATTTAGGTGCTGTTGATTTAGATAATGTAAGACAGATTAGTGACGCAGAAAAAAATACTTTACAATTTAATGCTGGTAGTATTATTTGGAATACCACTGTTGGCGTTTTACAAGTATATACAGGTAATAAATGGGTAGATATTGGCGAAAGATCTCTACCACAAGGTTTTGAAATGACATCTGATGTAGGTAAAGTTTCTATAAAAACCAACGGTGATATAACAATAAATATATGATAAATGTAGCAGAACAAATAATATATCAACCAAAAAACCTTTTACTTATGTATCCAAGTGATTGGTATGTTCAAAAAGAAACTTTAAATGCTGTAAAAAGTTCTATACAACCTATAGTAGATTTTTACGAAGAAAGTGGTGTAAAAGACAGAAAAGACACAGCTTTAGACAAAATAATACAAGAACCATTAAAAGATGTTTACACAGTGCCTTTCTTTTCAGAGAAGTTTTGTAGTGTCTTATTAGACGAAATGCACAATTTAGAAAGGCATTATGGGTTCAATCCAAACCCTGAAGAAGATGATTTGCGACAAATACCAGAAATAACTTTTCAAGATAATTGTCCACAAATCTTTCAATCTTTGATGCAAACGATATATACTATAGGAAATCCTATATTTTTGAATATTTGGAATAGACACGTAGATAGCGGTGGTATACAAATAGCCAACTATAATTTAAGGGATAAAAAACAAGGTGCTTGGCATCACGATGCAAGTGCTGATATAAGTATGGTAGTGCCTCTTAACACAGGTGATTACCAAGGTGGCGGAACTGAATTTTTAAAACGTGGTACAGTCGAGCCATTACCAACTGGCCACGCTCTAATATTTCCTAGTTTTACGCATATGCACAGGGGACTAGCGGTAGAATCAGGTAATAGATACTTATTAGTATTTTGGCTAAAATGTAATGAGGAATGAATTGAGCATGATAGATATTGAAAATCCAGGCGGTATAGCAGGTCTAGGTAGAGGAGAAGACACCATGCTTGCCCACGTAGCACCAGGAGAGATGGTAGTACCACCAGTGCTTTCTCCTGAAACACAAGAAACAATCAAACAAGAAATGATAGCTGTAGGCTTAGATCCTAATCAGTATACAGTTGGCGATGGTATGTCTATCAATCCTATTACAGGTATGGCAGAGTTTGGATTTCTTAAAAAACTAGGTAAAGCACTAAAAAAAGTAGTTAAAAAGGTAGCACCTGTTGCAGCTCTTGGTTTAGGTATTGCAGGTTTCGCTGGTGCTGGACCTTTGGGTGGTTTTCTTGGTAAGGGTGCAGCAAAAGCAACCACAGGAAAAATATTTGGAGCTGGTGGCAAATTTAGAGCAGGTTTAAGTGGTTTTTTTAATCCAGCTACAGGCACAAAAGGTATTTTAGGAGGACAGTTTGGCCCAAACTTAAGACGTGGGATTGGTGGTTTGTTTGGGGGTGGTCAACAGGATGTCATGTATCAAGACCAGTTTGGTAATGTAATTTCTGCTGATGAATATGCAAATATGAATGAAGCGGATAAAATTTTATATAATCAAATAAACAATCAACAAGTAGGTCCATTAGGCACACCAGTTGGACCTTTTTTACGAAATACATTTTTAGGCACTACAGAAGACCCTGGATTACTTAGAAATATAGTTAGTGGCGATAAAGATAGTGCTTTTATGGGTGTTAATCCTGGCTTAGCAGCTCTAGCAGCTCTATATGGTAAAGCAGTTAAAGAAGATTTTAAAAAGAAAGAAGGTGGTTTAAAAGACATAAGACAGTCAATAAGACCAGATCTTATGCCTGCACCTACCTTTACAGGCTTTGATTTAGGTATTAGACCAGGAATGAGTTATGGAGGCAGAATAGATGAACAAGAGCTTGACCTTCGTATGGGCGGTCCAAGTATAGGTCCAGGTACTGGCACAAGTGACGACATACCAGCCATGTTAAGTGATGGAGAGTTTGTAATGACATCTTCTGCTAACAATGGACTAGGTGGGTTCAAAATTACAAAAACAGAGACTGGTATAGAACTAATACCAAATGGTGCTCCTGATAGACAAAAAGGTGCGAAAAACATGGACAAGTTGATGAAAACTTTTGAAAAGTTTAATGAAATAGGTAAAGTATAATGCGATTTGATAGAAGATCTATAATGGCACCTATAGGAGAACCTATTAATAGAGTGGTACCAGAACCTACTTTACCTGGACTACCAATACAAGCTCCACCAAGACCACCGATTGAAAGACTGCCACTTAGATCACCAAGAGAAGATTTTTTATCTATAGAAAGGCTAGATAATATACCAAAAATGAGACCAATAATACCAGAACCTACTTTACCTGGACTACCACCTGTAATACCAGAGCCTTCTCTACCTAGTATGCCACCTGTTGTTCCAGAACCCACTTTACCAAGTATGCCACCTGTTATACAGTCGCCAGTAACACCTCCTAATATTCCAATGAAGCCTCCTTCAATTGGTGGTATAGGTGGTATAAATCAAGATTTTAGACCTTTAGAACAAAAAGGTGATAAATTGTTTATCAGTAGACCAGATGATGTAATGATAAATAAAGTGGGTGGTCTACCAAAATATGATAGAGCACCTATTACTGACCCAAATGACCCTAGGATAGGAGCAATATCACAGGGAGATAAATTTGAGGAAGGTGTATCATACATTGGTGGTTCTCCAGATTTTTATGACCGATTTCCACCAGAAAATTTTGAGCTTGGTTCTCTTCCAGACATGGGTGGAAATAGAGTACAAAAACCAGCTGTTCCTATTTTTGAATCTGCCCCTACCACGCCAGCTGCAGTGGCGAGTGATGTGGGGGCAGTACCCACTACAAATATGCCTATGGGTGCAATTG
>LULW01000473.1_pt1 | contig 10792 bp, 10 predicted proteins | sample 729531 | NCBI WGS metagenome assembly LULW01 (sample SAMN03860279, study PRJNA289734) | marine metagenome | biome: seawater column; feature: ocean; material: water; isolation source: Red Sea water column Station 108 - depth 10m | place: Saudi Arabia: Red Sea | collected 2011-10-15 | depth 10 m | reverse complement strand
CAATATATCAAGTTCATCAATGGAGTTTTTTCCTAAATATTTTTCTAAAGCATTTTTTAATTCAGGAACTTTGGACCATTTAATGATTGTGTTTTCATCTACTTCCATATGAAATTGAATACCATAAGCATGATTTTTATACTTAAATATTTGAAATTTTGTAATATCTGATGAACCTAAAATAGTAACTTCAGAATTATTTAGTTCACTTACTTCGTAACTATGCCATTGTAATGCTTTAATCTGATTATCAAAATTTTTAAAAAGTTGATCTTTTTTTTTATTATCTAAAATATTAATATTTAAAACCCCAATTTCAGGAGGATTAGATTTAATTACTTTACCGCCAAGAATTTCTCCTAAAAATTGACAGCCTAAACAGATTCCAAGATATGGTTTTTGATTATTTAGAACAAATTCCTTTATCTTATTTTTTTCATCAATCATCCACGGATATTGTTCTTCCATCCAAGTATCCATTGGTCCACCTAAACATATCATTCCATCAAATATATCAAGATTAATAGGAATCTTTTCTCCTTCGTCCAATCGAATAATAGTTGTTTCTACTAAGTCTTCATTCATTAACTTGGTAAAGTACCCAGGTGTTACTAAGGGCGTATGTTGAAGAATAATTATTTTATGAGACACTTTGTTCTAAGTTGAGTAATCTTTTTTTTAACTTGATCCCCCCTCTACCAGAAAATCCTCCAAGTTTACCATCACTACGAATTACACGGTGACAGGGGATAATAAGTAAAAGTTTATTTTGTCCACAAACATTACCTACATATCTTGGAGACGTACCAACTTTTTTTGCTATTTCTCCATATGTTGAAACTTTACCATATTTAATTTTAGATAATTCTTTCCAAATTTTTTTTTGTAAAGGGGAACCTTCAAAAGAATAGTTAATCTTAAAATTTTTAAGTTTTCCAGAAGCATATAAATTAATCTGATTCTTAATATTAATTAAATCAATTTTTTTATTTGTTTTTCCAAAACTCAGTGAAAAGACGCGGCCACTCTTTTTTTTTACCGTAATCCAACCGAGTTTAGTTTTAAAAGAAGCAATTTCCATATAAAATTAATAACATTATTGAATGAATCTATCAAAATAATTTATAGTAAATCATGGATGAAGATAATTTAAATCTAGAGATTAGAAAATTTCTTAAACAAGTTGGTATTAGCTCACAACGTGAAATAGAAAATTACATACGAAAAAAATTTTCTGAAGGAAGTATCAAAATAGGTGAATCTATAAAAGTGTCTATGAATTTATCATCTGAAGATGGAGAGCTTAATCATTCAATTAAAGAAGATTTAAAAATAAAATAATTTTTTAAAATTTAATTAAAAAATATTTAAGATAGAATTTTTATCTAAAATATTTTTGCATACTTTCTTAAATCTACGTTACTTATTGTTTTAAAAGTTCCATCGCCATTATTTATATAAACATCGTTATTACCTGAGTTTAGCCAATGACCGTTGACCATAAAGTCTATATTACCATCAAAGTTAATATCTGCTGGATGTAATGATAAATACCAACCATTCTCTTCGTGATTAACTTCTGACATAGGCCAATTCTCTTTTTTATACTTAGTCACACTATGTACAGATTGTTGCCAACCAATTGTGAAATTTCCCTTACCATCATTCAAGTAAGTAATTAAATAACCTCCAACATAATTAAGATACTAAATCCATATCACCATCATTATCAACATCAGCAACCATAGTGCCTACTGGATTACAAAGTGGAATTTTTTCTTTAGTCTTTGAATGATATCCTACATTTTTTATTTCTTTTGAATTTTTAGTGTTCCATTTGTTAGTACCATTGCCCCAAAGAATTCTTAGACTGTGTCTGTTTTTAGAACTTTTTTGATGACCCTTCCAGTTGCTATGATATTTAAAACAATCTGAACTATGAGCACCAGCCAACATATCGATGTATCCATCACCATCAAAATCTGCGTGTCTTACAATAAATGCAAATTGATTACCACAAGTTGAGCTTTTCATATTACCTTTACCGTCGTTGATAAGACAAATCATTTCACCGTTGTTTCCTTTCCAATCAATACTTGCAAGAATAATGTCAATATCACCATCTTTATCAAAGTCACCTGCATCAGCTCTGTGTGAATAATTACAAATTCTATTATATTTTTTGTTAAAGTCTTTACCTTCACCAATATGTGTTTCACTTGACTCTTTTAAGAATCCTTCTGGCTGTGACAAGAAATAAGAATGATAACCACCGCAACCTGTTCCAAAATCATTAACGGCCGCTGCCAAATAAATGTCGTCCCAACCATCGCCATTGAAATCTGCAATAAGTGGTTGTGCAGTTCCACTTTGAATGAATGGTAAATTGTCTTGTATTAACCCTGTACCCCAATATGACTCTTTTCCTTCAGCCCTTCCAGTTTCTTTTTTACCAAGAATAATTTGATAGTTATGTTGTGTAACACCTTTCTCCGCCAAACAAGCACCAGCATCTTTATTAGCTTTACAAACATAGATACCTTGATCCTCGTCTAATTTTGCTTTGAATTGCTTATCAAGATTTAAAACAGTTACTACGTAATCTTGAACACCATCTCTGTTGAAATCTCCTGTTGCAATAAAATCATGCATTGTAAACCAAAATTGGGTTTTATCATACGCTAAGAGTTTCGCTAGAAATTGATCCTTAAGCATCTTTTTTGGTAGAAGCCATTTTTTCTTACCATTCAAATTTTTTTCCCACAAGTACTTAGTATCAAATCCTTGACCAGCTTGAAAAGGATATTTCTCTGTTGTTATTGCAGTAGTTGATAGAAATATCGTAATTAAAAAAAAAGTTGCAAACTTAAACATAAAATTTTTTAAATTTTCGAACGTTTAGTTAATACGATTTTGTATTTTATCAATATTTTCAAGTTTAGATAGTGGTCCAATACTTGATATAGTTATTGGCCCTTTTACAATTTCATTAGCAATCTTTTGAACAGTCTCTTTAGAGACCTTATCTATATTTTTAATAGTTTCAGCGGGTTCGATTATTCTATTAAAGACCAGAAGTTGTCTAGCAGCACTTTCACATCTTCTAAATGCACTTTCTCTTCCCATCATTAAACTTGCTTTCAACTGAGCTTTACCTCTATTGATTTCCTTTTCTGTAATTGAGTTAGGACTTTCGTTTAATTGATCACATAAAACAGGTATGAGTTCTTGAATTTGATTTTCTCCTGTCCCACAATAGATACCAAAAACACCTGTATCAGTGTAAGATGAGCTGAAAGAGGAAATGCCATATACAAGGCCACGTTTCTCTCTAATCTCTTGAAACAATCTTGATGACATACCTCCCCCTAATAAAGAAGAGTAAACCAATAAAGAGTAGTAGTCATCATGATGGTAATCTATACCTTCAAAACCAAGCAATAGATGAATCTGTTCTAATTTTTTATCTTCTCTGTATTCTCCAGATTTATAATCTGCTTTTTCCCTTTCAGTAGATAATCCAGTTGGAAGATTAGTGCATGATTTTTTAATTGATTCTACAAATTGATCATGGTCAATTTTTCCAGCTGCACTTATAATCATTTTTTTTGGATTATAATGATTCATCATGAAGTCTTTAACTTCATCTCTTGAAATATTTTTAATAATATCAGTTTTACCCAATATTGAACGTCCCATTGGTTGGTCCGGGTATGCTTTTTCTTGCCAATAATCAAAAATCATATCATCAGGTGTATCAAGGTACATTCCAATTTCTTGAATTATGACTCCTCTTTCTCGATTAAGTTCATCTTCAGCAAATGTAGAATTTTGCAAAATATCTGTCAGAATATCTATTCCATAATGTAGATCATCAGCTAAGAGTTTTACATAATAAGCTGTTATTTCCTTTGAAGTATAGGCATTTATATCTCCGCCAACATTTTCAATTGTTTCAGCAATTTGAAGAGCATTTTTAGTTGAGGTGCCTTTAAAAGCCATATGCTCTAAAAGGTGAGCAACGCCATTTATGTCTTTTGTTTCATCTCTACCACCAACAAAATTCCATATACCCATTGATACTGTTTCCAGCCCTGGCATATTTTGAGTTACTATTCTTAATCCGTTTTCTAGTGTTGTAATTTTATGCATTGCTTGTTTTTTCTAAGATGAAGTTTTTTACATCCATAGTATTATTGGGTAATATAGTCATCTTTTCCTCTTTATCAAAGAGATTGCTCAATTCTTTTGGTATTTCAATTTCTTTATTAATTGCTTTATTCACGGCATTGTCAAATTTTGCAGGATGTGCACAAACCAAAGATACCCATGCTTCATCATCTTTTTTATCTAATAATACTTTTAGTCCTGTTGCAGTATGTGGGTCAGCAATATAATTAAATTTTTCATATACATATTTAATTGTTTCCAGAGTCTGACTATCATCAATTGAGGAAGCCTTATATATTTGCTGAAACTTAGCTAAAACAGAGTCATCAAATTGATAAAAACCTTTTGATGAAAAGCTTTCAAATACTTCATTTACTCTTTTGCTATCTCTATTTAGGCTTTCAAAAATTTGCCTCTCAAAGTTACTTGAAACTTGTATATCCATACTAGGACTATATGTTTGAAAAACAGATTTTTTTTTCATTTCTCCAGTGTCTACTATGGACTTCAAGATATCATTAGAATTAGTTGCAATATGTAAATGACCAATAGGTAATCCCATTTGTTTAGCAACAAAGGCAGAAAAGATATTGCCAAAATTTCCCGAAGGAACAATAAAATTTATTTGATGCTTATCAGTTTGTAAATAAGACCAAAAATAATAAACTACTTGGGCAATTAATCGTGCCCAATTTATAGAGTTTACTGCAGTTAAAGAAGTAGACTCTTGTATTTCATCATCTACAAATAGTTCTTTGACAATTTTTTGACAATCATCAAAATTACCATCTACAGCAATATTAAAAATATTCTTATCAATTACTGTAGTCATTTGTTTTTGTTGAATAGGTGATACTTTATTATGAGGATGTAGAATAAATACATTTATGTCTTTTTTTGATTTAAAAGAATGAATTGCAGCTGACCCAGTATCACCAGAAGTTGCGCCTAAAACAGTAATTTTTTTTGGAGACATCTCTAAACTTGTAGAAAATAGGTTACCAAGAAATTGTAAAGCGTAATCTTTAAAAGCATAAGTAGGCCCATAAATTAATTCTAATAAAAATTTATTATTTTCTAATTCTACTAATGGAGCTATTTTTTCATGATTAAAATTTGCATAAGTTTCATTTAAAATTTTTTGTAATTCTAATTTTTCTATATTTTCATTTACATAAGGAAAAATGATTTCACATGCTACTTCTTCGTATGATTTATTTTTTAAACTTAGTAAGTCTATTCTGGGCCAGCTTTGGGGTAAATACAGACCACCATCTCTCGATAATCCTTGATAAAGGATATCGTTAAATGATCTGCTTAGAGAATCATCTCTTGTACTTAAATATTTCATTAAAGATAGCGATTAGTAATATATTCTTTGAAATATTTAGCATTTAAAGGCGACTTTGTAACCTGTTCTAAAACCTCATTAGTTGAAAAAAAACTAGCTTTTTCATGGATATTTTTTTTAAGCCAATTTACTAAATTTGAAAATTCACCATTTTCTATTTCCTTATCTAATTCCTTTTGATCAGTTCTCAATTGAGACGCAAATTGAGCAGCAGTGAGTGCTCCTAATGAATATGTTGGAAAGTATCCAAATAATCCAGCAAACCAATGAATATCTTGTAAACATCCATCAGTGTCTTTATTTATCGATAAATTAAATAATCTATTAAATTCATCATTCCAAGCATCGGGAATGTCTGCAATATTTATTTCATTGTTAAAAATTTTTCTTTCTAAATTAAATCTTAAGATAATATGCAAGGGATAGGTTACTTCATCTGACTCAACTCTTATAAAAGATTTGTTTACTCGAGTACCTAATTTGTAAAGATTGTCTGGATTTGTAGCTTTGTCATTTATATCAAATTTATTATTTAAGGTATTAGATAAAAATTTTTTAAAAGCTAAAGATCTAGTGATTTGCATTTCAATTAATAGTGATTGACTTTCATGCATGGCCATCCCTCTAGATTTACCTGCTGGCTGATGCATCCAATCTTTTGGAAGGTTTAGCTCATATAATGCATGTCCAGTTTCATGCATAACACCATCTAAAGATGAAAATGGATTTTCATTATTATATCTAGTTGTAATTCTAACATCATTTGTAGATCCTCCACAAAAAGGGTGAACACTTTTATCAAGTCTCCCTCTTGTAAAATCAAAACCTATTTGTTTCATTATATATTCAGAAATATTTTTCTGCTTTTCTTCATCAATACTTTTTTCAAATTGAAGTGTTTCTTCTTTTTTTTGCTTATCAATAATTTTATCAATAAGTGGTGTGAGAAATTTTTGTAAATCATCAAATACTTCAGATATTTTATTTTCTTCTGAAGAAGGTTCAAATTTATTTATTAGTGCTTCATAAGGAGAAATTTTAAAAGTTTCCCCTAGAATATTAGCTTCTTCTTTCGTTAAATTTATAAGTTCTTCTAAATCTTTTTTTACTAAATTAAATTCGGACTTTTCCCTTGCCTCTTGCCAAACACCTTCACATTTAGCTGAAGATTTTGAAATTTTTTCTACAAGCTCCGTTGGAATAGCAGAAGCTAATTTATATTCTCTATCCATTTCATTTAAGTTTTTCTGATCACTGTTACTTAGATTAAGATTCTTAGAATCTTCAATTAAATCACCGACTTCAGAAGATGAAATTTTACTATGACTAAGTTTTGATAAATAGGCTAATTGATCTGATCTTTGATCTCTTGAGCTGCTCGGCATCATTGTTGCCATATCCCAGTGTAAAATACCTGCAATATCTGATGTCAGTGAAGCTTCATTAAAGATCTCTTTAAGTTTTAAATATGTTTTCATTTTTTCTTCCTAAATAAATAAATTATAAAAATAATCAAAAAAGAAAAACTCATCAAAAACCATGTAATTGCATACTGCAAATGATTATTTGAAAAATTATGATTTTGAGATGATGGTATTAAAAAATTCTCTGCGTAATTACTCATATTTTTAATGAAAAACTTCTGATTTATCTTAACATTTAAGAAAGTTTGAATTTGCTCCAAATCATAATAATACCATTCATTTGATGAGATAGAATTCTCTGGAGTAAACATCTTTTTTTGAGTTGGATATCGGATGTATCCTAGAATTTCAGCATTTATTATTTCATTATTGTCTTTAAAATAATCATATCTGCTTTGCTCAAACCAACCTTCATCAATTAAATAATTATTACCATGATTATCTGACAATAAACTAGCTATTCTAACACCAGAAATCCCATTCAATGTTTTAGCAGGAAAAAAAATTTTTTTACTTCTGTCAACAGTTCCTAAAGTGATAACTTTAGTAAACTCATCAATGTTTGGATACTTCATTTTTCCCATTGAAAGTGAAAGTGGTTTTTGATCCTTTAGTTCATTAAATTCGGCTATAATTTTTTCTTTCCATTCCAGTCTTTGCAATTGCCAAATTCCTAAAAATATTGTCAGCGCAATACAAAATAAACTAAATAAAAAAAATTTTATGGGAAAGTTTTTAATTTATGCACCCCAAACATAAACGCAGACAAACAAGAACAGCCAAACTACGTCAACAAAGTGCCAGTACCATGCTGCTGCTTCTAAACCAAAATGTCTATCTGGGGTAAAATGATTTTTGTAAACACGATACAAACAAACAGCTAAGAATGCTGTTCCAACCATTACATGAAATCCATGAAAACCAGTAGCCATATAAAATACTGACGGATATATTCCATCAGTAAAACTAAAATAATGATGAGCTGCTTCGTAATATTCTACACCCTGCATAAATGAGAAGAAAATTCCAAGACCAACAGTACACCATAATGCCTGAATGGCTTGATCTCTATGACCTTCTCTAACAGCATGGTGAGCCCATGTACAAGTAGTACCTGACATTAATAATATTAATGTATTTAAAAAAGGAACATCAAGCGGATCAAATGTTTTGATACCTTCTGGTGGCCAAATTCCAACAGCACCATTACTATCAAAAGTTTCAGAGAATTCTTCTATAGGTAATTTAGGTGTTAAACTTGCATCAAAGAAAGCCCAGAAAAAAGCAACAAAGAACATTACTTCTGATGCAATAAAAAGCGCCATTCCATATCTTAGTCCCAGTTCCACTACAGGTGTATGAACCTTTTGAAAAGTTGACTCTTTAATAACGTCTCTCCACCATAAAAACATAATAGTTAACAAACCAATTGTACCAAGAATAAGAAGCCAAGAAGTTCCATAATGCATATAAAATACAAGACCAGCAGCCATTGCAAGACCAGCTATTGATGATAAAAATGGAAGTGGGCTTGGATCAACTAAGTGATATGGATGTTTCTGCCCTGTTGTTGATTTATTAGCCATTGGTTATTCTATATATTTAAAAAAGGTATATGACAATGTTATCTCTTCAACATCTTTCATTGTTGGATCTTCGTTAATTGAAGGGTCTATATAAAACACAACAGGCATTTCAACTGTTTCTCCAGGTTTCAAAGCCTGCTTTTCGAAACAGAAACACTGTGTTTTAATAAAATATGGACCGACCTTTTCTGGTAGAACATTAAATGTCGCAGTTCCGATTGTTTCTACGTCAGATTGATTAGTAGCTTTATAATTAACAAGTTTATTTTCACCGACTTTAAATTTAATATTTTCTGGTGCAGTAAAAGTCCAATTTATACTATCATTAACATCAGCATTAAATTTAAGATTAATATCTCTTTCTAAAATTGATGATGAAAGGAACTCAGATGTACTTGTCTTACCACCATAACCAGTAACACGACAAAATAAGTCATATAAAGGTACCGAAAAAGCAACTAAAGTTATCATTGTTAAAACAATTAATGATAATCCTAAAGCTGTTCTAGTATTTGTCATTATACTCCAAAAATATTAGCCTTAAATAAAGTCCACAAATAAAAGAATGCGACAATACAAAGTAGAATAATTAAAGTGATAATATTTTTTCTTCTTCTATTTTTCATCTTAGTACCACATGATCAATCAATAATGCTGAAAATAAACTAAATAAATAAAGAATTGAAATAGCAAAAAATTTTAATCCTTCAGAATTTGGAATTGATTTTTTTTCTCTAGATTTTTTTAACTTTAAAGAACTATTAAATAATAATAAATTTAATATAGTAACTATAGTTAAGTATATTATTCCAACATTGCTATCTAAGTATGGAAGATAACTCGATAAAATTAATATTACAGCATAATAAACAATCTGTTTTTTTGTATCTTCAATACTGCTTACATTTGGTAACATAGGCACATTAGCATTTTTATAATCATTATATCTATATACGGATAGGGCCCAAAAATGAGGTGGGGTCCAAAAAAATATAATTACAAATAAACTAATTGGTAAGAAATTTAATTCAGGAACAACTGCTGTCCATCCAATAATTGGAGGAATTGCTCCGGCTGCTCCTCCAATAACTATATTTAATGAAGTTGTTCGTTTAAGCCAAAATGTATAGATAAATACATAAAAAAGAATTGTAAAAAGAAGTAAACTTGTTGCTAATGAATTTGAGAACCATTGCATCAAAATTAAAGAAATAGTACCTGTTAATATTCCTACAACTAGTGCCTCATTTTTTGAAACTATTCCAAGTGGAATTGGTCTTAGTTTTGTTCTTTCCATAGTTTTATCTATATCTTCATCGAACCACATATTAATTGCTGCTGAAGAACCAGCTCCTAATGCAATAGCAACTATTACAAGAAAACTATTTAGAAATGTTATCTGCCCTGGTGCCAAAAACATTCCAACAAAAGCTGTAAAGATAACCAAGGACATAACTCTTGGTTTCATTAGTTCGTAGTAGCCTTTGAATTTTCTTAAAAGAAAATTATTGCTATAACCTGCTTCTAAGGATTTGGCATCCACTTAAATTATCCTTTGAATTTAGGTAAAGTCTCAAACTGATGGAATGGTGGAGGTGAAGAAAGTGTCCATTCAAGAGTATCAGCTCCCTCTCCCCAAGGATTTGCAACTTCTTTCTTTCCATAAAGTAAAGCATACACAATTGCGAAAAGAAATATCAAAGTAGCAGCAAAAGAAATATAAGAACCGTAAGTTGATACAAGATTCCATCCTGCATAAGCGTCAGGATAATCTGGAATTCTTCGAGGCATGCCAGCAAGTCCTAAGAAATGCTGAGGGAAAAATGTTACATTTACCCCAATAAAAAATAACCAAAAATGTAGTTTGCCTAAGAATTCATTATACTTTCTTCCAGACATTTTACCAAACCAATAGTAAATACCTGCAAAGATTCCAAACATAGCTCCCATGCTCAGAACATAATGGAAGTGTGCAACAACATAATACGTATCATGCATTACAGTGTCTATTCCAGCATTGGCCAGAATGACTCCTGTTACTCCTCCAAGTGTAAATAAGAAAACAAATCCAATTGCAAATAACATTGGAGTTTCAAATGTAAGTGATCCACCCCACATAGTTGCTATCCAGCTAAAGATTTTTATACCGGTTGGAACAGCAATAATAATTGTAGCTAGCATAAAATATGCTCTTAAATCTGCACTCATACCAACTGTGAACATATGGTGAGCCCAAACAATAAAGCCTATAAATCCTATAG
>LULW01000428.1_pt1 | contig 10802 bp, 7 predicted proteins | sample 729531 | NCBI WGS metagenome assembly LULW01 (sample SAMN03860279, study PRJNA289734) | marine metagenome | biome: seawater column; feature: ocean; material: water; isolation source: Red Sea water column Station 108 - depth 10m | place: Saudi Arabia: Red Sea | collected 2011-10-15 | depth 10 m | reverse complement strand
ATATTTCCCTTTGTATCAATACATTGCAGAGAGATTAATTTGTCTTTAAATTCTGCACCAAAACATCCAGAATTCATTTGAAGACCCCCTCCAACCGAACCAGGAATACAATACATAAATTCAAAACCACTTATTCCATTCTCTAGTGCAAATTCTGAAAGTTTTTTTTGTGAGCAAGCTGAGCCTGCTATTATTGTGTCTGGTTTTAATTTTGATAATGTACTAAAATTGTGGCTAAGTTTGATTATTACTCCTTCATAAGTATTATCTTTAAATAACACATTTGAACCCATTCCTAATATAAACATTTTTCCTCTATTATTATACAGTTTTAGGAATTCCTTTAATTCTATAAGATTTTTTGGTTTAAAAAAGATTTTTGATTTACCCCCTATATTAAACCAATTAAGTTTTTTGATATCAGTATTAAAAAACAGATCTGCATTATATTTATTTTTAAAATCTTCAATATCTTTTAATTCCATATCAATTAAGATTTCTTACCCAATTTGTTATAGATCCAGCACCCATAGCAATAAAAATTTTATTTCCGAATGCAATGTTTTTAGTAATTTTTTTTAAATCTATTTCATTTTTAAGCATTATCAGATTAACTTTAGAATTTTTTGCAATTAATTTTGCAAATGAAGTGTATGGGAATCCTAATTTTATAGTTTCACTAGCTTTATAAATTGGACAAAGTAAAACTGTGTTTGCATTTTTAAAACATTTAGAAAATTCAATTTTTAAATTTTTTACTCTTGAAATTCTATGCGGTTGAAAAATACAAACTATTTCTTCTTTATTATATACTTTACTGACACCATCTAACACTGATGAAATTTCAGTTGGATGATGAGCGTAGTCGTCGAAAAATGGCACTTTATTAATTTCAAATAAGAAATTAAATCTTCTCTGGACTCCATTAAAGTTTTTGAGACCTAATTTAATTATTTTATCTGATACACCAATTGAAAAAGCTACTGCCAATGCAGATGTTGCATTTTTTATATTATGCAAACCTAACAAAGGTATTGAAATATTTTTTATAATTTTTGTTTTGCCCGGTATTTTTATTTTAATATTAAATTTTGAATAATCTTTATTCTGAATTATATTGAAAATATGAAAATTTGATTTCTTATTTAAACCAAATGTATAGTAATTGTTATTTTTAATTTTTGGTAAAATATTTTTTACATTTTTGTCATCTAAACACAGAAAAGCCTTTCCGAAAGAAGGTGTTTTATCAATAAATTCTATGAATTTATTTTTTAAATTTTTCATAGTTCTGTAATAATCCAAGTGTTCATTGTCAATGTTGGTTATTATTGAATAATTAAAAGGTATTTGAAGAAAACTTCCATCCGACTCATCTGATTCAACTAAACTCCAGTCGCTTTTTCCTAATTTTGCCGAACTTCCTATTGAATTCAAAACACCTCCGTTAATTATTGTCGGATCTAATTTTGCGTAGTTCATAATGTTTGACAAAATTGATGTTGTTGTTGTTTTGCCGTGTGATCCTGTCACAACAATATTTTTCATTAAAGAAACTATATGACCTAACAATTCTCCTCTTTTATATATCGGTAAGTTTAATTTTTTAGCATGCCTATATTCTGGATTTGATTTTTTTATAGCTGATGAAACTACTAATACAGTACAATTTTTTATATTTTGCTTATTATGATTTAAATAAATTGGAATTTTTCTTTTTCTTAGTAAATTAAGATTTTTATTATCTGATTTGTCACTTCCTTGTATTTTAAAGCCTAAACTATCCATTATTAATGCTAAGCCACTCATACCAATACCACCAATTCCAACAAAATGAATTAGTTCAGTTTTTCCGATATTAATTTTCATCTATAATTTCTATAATCTTATTGTTTATATTATTCCAAGTATTTTTTTTAGTAATTTCCTCAAGATTTTTAAATTTTTCATTGTAATTTTTATAATCGTTAAATATTTCAAATATCATCTTTGAAAATTTTTTAAATTCGAATTCCTTTTGTTTTATTAACCAACAACAATTTTTTTTATAGTAAAATTCTGAATTATAGAATTGGTGATTATCTCTTGCAGATGGGAGAGGTATTGAAATAAACGGTATGTTTAAGAATGAAAGTTCACTTAATGTGCTTGCGCCTCCTCTGGTAATTGCTAGATCTATACCATTGTAGAGTTTATGACTATCATTGGTAAATTCAATAAATTTGTATTTTATATTTGATTTGTCATATTTATTTTTTATTGAAGATAAATTATTAATATTTGATATTTGTTGTATAACTTCGAAATTTCGTTTTTTTGAAATTTCGATAATTAATTCAGTAATATTTTCGTCAAAAAACGATGCACCCTGACTGCCACCGATGATAAGAATTTTTTTTATTTCCTTTTTTAAATTAATTATATTTTTTTCTAAGTTATATATTTCTTTTTTTAAAATAGGTTTGACTATAACTTTTTTAGAATTGTATTTTATTGGGAAGTTTCTTAAATTTTCATCGTAACAAATTATTTTTGTTGAAAATTTCAAAGCAAAGCGGTTAGATCTACCTAAAACACTATTAGGCTCAAACAAGAAAACTTTTTTTTGTAATATAAATGCAGCTAAGCAAAATGGAAATGTCATGTACCCACCAGTACTAATCACAATATTTGTCTTATTATTTTTTAAAAATCTAATAGATTGAAAAATGTTTAGAAAATATTTAAAAATATTTATTGGAAGTAAATAAGGTTTTAAAAATAAATTAGGTACATCTATTAATTCATATTTAAATTTTTCAGTATTTATATATTTACTTCCTCTCAAATCAGATACCATTTTTACAGAAAATTTGTTTTTCAAATGTTCAAACAAAGAGGTAGATGGTACTACGTGGCCACCAGAACCACCTGTTACTATAAGTATATTTTTCATACTAATTTAATTTTCTCTTCGTCAAATTTAATATTATTCCAGTTAAAATTGATGTTCCAACTATTGAAGAACCACCATAACTAATAAATGGCATAGTCATGCCTGTAGTAGGAAGCATTCTTATATTTACACCAATATGAATAAAAGTTTGCAATAGTATTATTGAAATACTTCCAACTAATATAAGTTTAAAATTATTATTTTTTGTAAAATTTATTTTTTTTAAAACTCTATAAGATAATATTAAATAAAGTAATATTATACCTATTAAGATAATTACTCCAAATTCTTCTGCAATTACAGAAATTATATAATCTGTATGTGCTTCTGGTATTCTTGAATTTAAAGTTCCTTCACCTATTCCTTTTCCAAAAAAACTTCCGCTGGATATTGCATCGCTTGCTTTATCAGCCTGGTAATTATTACCGCTAGAATTATCTAAAAATGACATTAATCTTATTCTTATGTATTCAAACTTTGGCACCAAAAAGACTAAAAATAGAGTTAATGAACCCACGGCTAATAATGAAATTGCAAAAAGTAATAAATTTATTCCTGAAACAAAAATAATGGCAAGCCAAACAGATATTATTAATAATGTTTGTCCTAAGTCTGGTTGAGATAAGAGTAAAATTATAATTGGCACTAAAATGACTGAACTCAAGAGATATTTTATATAAAGGTTTTTTTTTTCTAATGAAATTATTAGTGAAATAACAATAACAAAAAAAGGTTTTAAAGTTTCAATAGGTTGAAACCTAGGTAATGAGCCAATATCTAACCATCTCTTTGACCCTTTGACCTCCACTCCTATTAAGGGAACTAAGAATAAACTTATAAATGTGATAACAAATAATACGACTGATAACCTAATTAAAATTTTTTGATCTAGTAGAGATAAAAATAAAATTAAAAATATTCCTATTAAAACAAAAATTAAATGTTTTAAAAAAAAATAGTAAGAATTTGTGTTTAATTTATCTGATGCGATTATTGAAGTTGAAACTAAAGAAAAGAACAATCCTAGTGAAAATAATAGACTTATTATCAAAAAAATTGTTTTATCGATGTTTTTCCACCAATCATAAAATGTATCAAAATATTTATTCATTCAATTGGTAAATATCTTTTAATTAACATATTGAATTGTCTACCTCTTTCTTCAAAATTTTTGTATTGATCAAATGATGCGGCCGATGGGCTAAATAAAACTGTAACTTTTGTTCTTATATCCTTAAGGTTTGGAATTAATTTAAGAGTATTTCTCAGATCTTTTGATAGATTAACTTTAATTTTATTTTTAAATAGTTTGAGGAAAACTTGTCTATCTTTCCCGTAAATATATGCTTCTAAATTTTTAAAATACTTTTTATTTAAATTAAATTTGTCACCCTTTTTAAATAATCCTCCCAAGATCCATAAAATTTTTTCATTAGATTCTAAAAATGGAACAGTAGAAGATAATGTTGTTGACTTAGAGTCGTTTATTATTTTTAAATATTTTGATTGATGGATCACTTCCTGTCTAAATTTCAAAGGTTTAAATTTATTAATAGTTTTTATTACAGTTTTTAAATTAAGTTTCATATGTTTCGATAGCTCAAATAAAAAATTTAAATTTTGAAAATTTGTTGAATTTTTAAAATTATCATTACTTAATTTATTTTTTAAATATGCATACTTATTTTTACTTACATATATTATTTTGGATTTTATATTTTTAGTTCTTAATAAGTCTTTCAATAAATTAGTGTTTGTTATTATTGCTACATCATTTTCGTTTTGTCTTATTACACATTTTAATTTTGATAATACATAATTTTTCATTGTATTATGCCTTTCTAAATGATCTGGGGAAATATTAATGATTATAGAAAATTTTGATTTGAAATATTTACTATAAGCCAGCTGATAAGAAGAAGCCTCAATAACAAAGATAGTATTTTTGGTAACTCTTTTTTCCTCTAAAATAGGATTTCCAATATTTCCAGTTAGCCTAGTATCATAATGGTGTTTCTTTAAAATATCATAAAGCAACTTACTTGTAGTTGACTTTCCGTTAGTACCAGTAATCGTAATTGTTAAAACTTCAGGGTTAAATTTATAAAAAATATCAAAATCAGTAATAACTTTTTTTTGGTTCTTTTTTAAATAATTTGATAACTGGCATCTATTTATATTAATACCAGGACTTATAACTATATAATCAAAATTATTATTTAATAATTTTGATTTAGAAATAAAAAATTTTTTATATTTATTTTTAATTTTTTTCTTATCATCATCAAAAATAAAACACCTATTTTTCTTTTTTAAATATTTTAACGATGAAATTCCAGATTTTCCAAAACCATAAATTAAAAAATTTTTACTTAACGTTTCATTTTTTAATTTCATTATCTAAGTTTCAAAGTTGCTAATCCAATCATCGCTAGAATAATAGAAATTATCCAAAATCTAATTACAACCGTTGACTCTGGCCATCCTTTTTTTTCAAAATGATGGTGTATTGGAGCCATTTTAAATATTCTTTTACCTGTTAATTTATAGGAAATAACTTGAACTATTACAGAAACAGCTTCTAAAACAAACAATCCGCCTGTTATTGCTAACACAATTTCGTGCTTAGTTATTATACCAACCGCTCCCAGTGAACCACCTAATGATAAAGATCCAGTGTCTCCCATAAAAATTTTTGCCGGTGGTGCATTAAACCATAAAAAACCTAAACAAGCCCCGATTATTGATCCACAAAAAATCGAAGCTTCTCCTACACCCTCTATATATGCGATCTGAAGATAATCAGAAAAAATTATGTTACCAGAGACGTAACTAATAAATGCAAAACAAGCAGCAACTAACATAACAGGAACTGTTGCTAATCCGTCTAAACCATCTGTTAAATTAACTGCATTTGAAGCTCCAACTAATATGAACATATAAAAAGGTATAAAAAACCAGCCAAGATTGATTACTAAGTTTTTGAAAAAAGGAAAATATAGATTGTTTATTTGATCAGAATTACTTGTGATATAAAGTATAAATATACCAATCAAAGCTAAAATAATTTGTAGAGAGAACTTTAGTTTAGAAGAAATTCCATTCGAACTTTTTAACTTTATTTTTTTATAATCATCATAAGCTCCCAATAATCCAAAAGAAGCTGCAATAAATATTAAAAACCAATTGTAAGGATTTGATAAGTCACCCCATAGCAATACTCCTGAAAAAACACCTAGTAATATTATTAGTCCTCCCATTGTAGGTGTTCCAATTTTTCTAATTATATGATCGCTAGGTCCATCTTCTCTGATTGGATTATGAATCTGTTTTGAAGAAAAAAAATTAATTAATGGGTTTCCAACTAAAAAAACAACAACCATAGCTGTAAACATAGAAAGACCAGTTCTTACTGTTAAATATTTAAAAACATTCAAAAAACTAAATTGATCTACTAGAATTGAAAAAAGTTCAAACAACATTAAGATTTTGATCCAATTTGTTTGGTTATTTGATTTAGTCCTGTAGAATTTGAGCCCTTTATCATTAAAAAATCACCATTATTTAAATCATTTTTTATTATATTAAGAATTTCACTAGTTGATTTAAGTATTTTTCCTCTTTTTTGTGTTCTAATTTTGTTAAATGTTTCTGTGATATAATTCCCATAAACAAACAACTTTTTGAACTTTGCCTTATTGATATCTTTTGCAGCTTCAATATGAAGTTTTTTTGAAAATTTTCCTAATTCTAACATGTCACCTAGTAGCATAAATTTTTTATTTGGATTTACTTTTAAATTATCAAATTTCTTAATTGAGAAATTAAGAGATAATGGATTTGAGTTATAACTTTCATCTATTATATTAACTTTTTTAGAGCCGACAGTGAATTTTTTTATATTTCCTCTACCACTTGGTATTTTATAATTAGAAAAAAAGTTACTTTTTATTTTATCAATGATATTTAAACTTTTACAAACTGCTATGGAAGCCAATATATTATCCAAATAAGGTAATAAGTTATTATTAATTTTAAAATTAAAAGTTTTAGAAGCTACGTCAATATAAATGATATAAGATTTCGCAGATTTTTTTAATTTAGATAATCTAATATTAGAATTTTTATGTTTACCAAAAGAAATGATATTTAAATTATTTTTGTTTGCTAAATTTGAAAAAAAATCAAAAAATTTATCATCTTTATTCAATACAATTGTACCATTTTTTCTTATGTTGAAAATAATCTCTGATTTGGCTTTAGCTATATCCAATAAAGATTTAAAATTTTTGGCGTGCGCATAACTAATATTTGTAATAACTCCAACGTCTGGTTTAATTATTTTTGATAAATAGTCTATTTCTCCCTTTTTATCCATTCCAATTTCAAATATTCCATAAGTCGTATCCTTATTTAAATTTATTAATGAAATCGGTAAACCGAATTTATTATTGAATGAATTTTTTGAAAATGTTGTGGAATAATTTTTTTGAAGACATTGTCCTAACAATTCTTTCAGCGAAGTTTTGCCTGAAGATCCTGTAATTGCAACTTGAGATGCATTAGAAGAAATTCTTATCTTTTGTGAAAATTTAATTAATAATTCTAGAGAACTTTTAACATTAATTCTTTTTTCACTATCATTTTTATTATTTTGAACTATTGCTAATTTTGCCCCATTTTTTAAAGCTTCATCTGCAAAGTCATTTCCATTAAAAGATTTCCCCTTAATTCCAAGGAAAATTTTACCTTTATTTTGTTCTTTCGAATTAGTGCTAATTTTTAAATTTTTTAATCTATCTAATTTTTTGTTATTTATAATTTCTTTAAGTATATTTAATTTCCAATCATTTGATAAAATTCTATTTTTTAAAATTATTGATTTTTTTATATTATCTTTGTCAGAAAATTTATTTTTCTTAATATATTCTTGAGTGTTTTCATGTCCCTTTCCTGCAATAATTAAAACCTCATCAGACTTACTATTTAAAATTGCTTTTTTTATAGCTAATTTTCTTGATGGTATTTCAATCATTTTAGATGGTAAAATTGATTTCTTAATACTTGCTCTGATATTTTCTGGATTTTCACTTCTAGGATTATCGTCTGTAAGATAAATATAATTACATAGTTTGTTAGCAATTTTGCCCATTATTGGTCTTTTTTCTTTATCTCTTTCACCGCCACATCCAAATACAATATTAATTTTTCTTAAACCAAATTGTTCTTTAATATTTTCTATACTTGTTTTAAGAGCCTCTGGAGTATGAGCATAGTCTAAAATAAAAATTGAATTATCTTTGGTTGTTCCGATTATCTCGAGCCTTCCTTTTGCGGGTTTAATATACTTAAGTTTTTTAACAATATCGTCAATTTTTAGATTACTTTTAATTGCTGCTGCAATAGCCATCATCAAATTCTTAATTTGTATTTTTCCAATTAGGCTTGTTTTAAATTGGTATTCCTTATTTTGAAAAGTAAACTTTATATGTTGGTAGTTATTTAAAATTTTAATTGAATTAATTTTTAAATGACTATCTGATGTACCAATGTTTAATAAATTTAATTTTTTTCTTTTGGCTATTTTTTTAAAGATTTGTGAATATTTTAAATCATTATCAAATATCAAATTTCCATTTTTATTTGTCAACTCATTAAATAAAATTAATTTTGAATTAAAATAATTTTTATAATTTTTGTGATAATCTAAATGATCTCTGCTTAAATTAGTGAATATAGATGTGCTAAATTTAATACCATGTAATCTTTTTTGATGAAGGCCATGACTTGATGCTTCTAAAATTACATTTTCAATTTTTTTTTTCTTTAAATTTGCAAGTATTTTATTAATTGTAATAGCATCAACAGTTGTATTATTAAGTTTTAAGTTAACGCCATTCGATTTGACGCCTAAAGTTCCAATTGAGGCTACTCTTTTTTTATTAAGTTTTAATATCTGGTAATAAAAATTGACTATAGATGATTTACCGTTTGTACCAGTTACAGCAATTATATTATTTGGTTTTTTATTATAATATTTATTTGCAAAACTTGATAAGGCTAATCTAGGATCGCTTACTTTTATATATAATACACCTTTATTGATTCCAGTTTTAAATTTATTTGATACAATTATTCGAGCTCCTCTTTTAATGGCATCATTTATGAAATTATTTCCATTAAATTTACTACCCTGTATTGCAAAAAATATATAATTTTTTTTTATTTTTTTTGAATTAAATTCAAATCCATTAAAACTTTTATTATTAAAATCTTTTTTAAGATTTTTAAAAAAGCTTTTTAATATCATTATGAAATTTCTTAATATTTTATGGCTAAAATAGGCCCAATTTTTTCAATTATATTTTTGGCAACCTCAACAGAAGTCCAGCCAGCAGTATTAAAAGGTGTACCTATTATCTTCCTTTTTTTACCATCATTATATTCATAAATATAAGTTTCACTCAATTTTGGTTCATCTATTATAGATTTTTGAGCTGTTCCTGTTTTTCCGGCAATTTCATAACCAGTAATATTTGCTAAATTAGCTGTGCCCTGTTTGGATGTTACAATTTTTCTTAATATTTTGTTAATTTTATTCGAATTTTCTTGTGTTATTATTTGTTCACCTCTTTTTAAATTTTTCTCTTTTTTAATTAAAGTTGGTTTTATTTTATATCCACCATTTGCAATTATTGCATAGGCTTTTGCAAGTTGAAGTGGTGTGGTTGTTATACCATGACCATATGCTGATGTAGCTAATTTACATTTTCCCCATTTAAACGGAATTGGATTTCCAACTTCTTCAATATCAAATTGTATTTTATTTAATAAATCTAAATTTTCTAGAAAATCTTTAAAATTTTCTAAACCGACTTTCTGAGCAATTTTGATTGAACCAATATTTCCAGATCTAATTAATATTTCTTCAGCGGTAAGAGTAGATGGAATATCCATATCATATTCAGAGATTGACCTTCCCGCACATTTTATTTTTTTTGGTAGATTTTTAAAAAGGGTATCTTCTTGGATAACATTTTGTTGAAGTCCAGCAGCCAGTGTAAATGTTTTAAAAACTGATCCAAGTTCATAAACACCTTTTGTGGATCTGTTTATAAATTTTTTATCAGAAATATCTTCTCTTTTATTTAAATCAAAATCTGGTATAGAAACCATTGATATAATCTCACCGCTGTTAACGTTCATTAAAATAGCTGTACTTCCATAACTATTAAAAATTTCTTGAAATTTTAACAATTCTTCTCTTATCAAATATTGTATTTCAGTATCTAAAGAAAGTTTTAATGGCTTGTTTGAAGTTGTTAATTCATAATCAAAAGATTTTTCTATACCAGACACACCATTATTATCTGTATCAATCTGTCCCAATATATGACTGAAAAGATTACCGTTAGGATAAACACGAGCAATGTTTTCTTCCTCTTTAAACGATTTTTCTCCCAGTAATTTTATTTTTTCAAGTTTTGCTGGAGATATTTTCTTTTTGACATAAAAAAACTTTTTTCCATTGATTTCCTTTTCAAAATTCTTGCGAGGAAATATTAATTTTAAAGAAATTAATAATTTTTCTTTATTAATTAGTTGATTTGGATTTATGCCCAAATTAGTCACACGCACAGTTTTAGCAATAATATTTCCGTTTCTATCCATGATAGATGCTCTATATTTCTCTTTTTCTTTTACAGTTTGAGTTTGGTTTGTTTTCTTAAATCCTAAATAGATAGTTTTAGATGTAAAAATTATTGTGATTATAAAAAATATGAAGAAAATAAATGATATACGTTCAAAAGATATTTTTAAATTTGATCTATTTGCTTCAAATTTAAAATTTTCGTCAATATTATTC
>LULW01001393.1_pt1 | contig 10865 bp, 12 predicted proteins | sample 729531 | NCBI WGS metagenome assembly LULW01 (sample SAMN03860279, study PRJNA289734) | marine metagenome | biome: seawater column; feature: ocean; material: water; isolation source: Red Sea water column Station 108 - depth 10m | place: Saudi Arabia: Red Sea | collected 2011-10-15 | depth 10 m | reverse complement strand
TAATTTCCAAGATTGAGGTATTTTTTTCTTTTTTTATTATTCCTATACCCTGATCCATTTCACATGTAAAAATTTCTAAATCCTCTCTTTGTCTTAAGTCAACTATTGCTTTCCAAACATCCCCATTCCATATCATCCTGTATCTCGGAACAGCTTGTTTACTTAGACTATCAGGCATACAATCGTGAACCAAGACAATACCATTTTCTTTTAAACAATTTACTGAATTTAAAATATCTTTTTTTACTTGATCATAAGTATGAAGGCCATCAATGAAAACTATGTCAAATTTATTTTTATTTTCCTTAAAAAATTCATCACTTGTTTTTCTCACATTCCCACCACTACTTGGGTCTACACCAACTTTATTTTGTATCTTAATTTTTGAAAACAACTGATCTTGATCACAGCCTATTTCCAAGTAATCAGAATATCCATATTTATTAATCAAATATTCAATAAGATCCCAACGAAAATAATTTTGAGGAAAATTGTAATGGAGTTTACCTTTAAAATTTTCGACGAAAAGGTTGTAATAGATTTTGTTAAATTGTAATATATTTTATTAAATATTTTAGAAATTTTATTTAATCTCTCCATTTTTAATGACCTGGAAAATCAATTAAGTTTTCAACTTTATAACCTTTTTTTACTAATTTGTCCGTACCATTGAGATCAAATAAATTGATAACAAAAATAAAAGCAGCAACTTTTCCTTTTGAAATTTCAACTAACTTAGCTGCTGCCTCAGCAGTACCACCAGTTGCAATTAAATCATCAATAATTAAAACCTCATCATTTTCATCAATAGAATCTTTATGCACCTCTATTGTTGCAGTACCATATTCGAGTTCAAAATCTATTGAGTGAACATCAGCTGGTAATTTATTTTTCTTTCTAAGCATCACAAATGGTTTTTTTAATATGTATGAAACAGCAGAAGCAAAGACAAAGCCTCTTGATTCAATAGCTGCAATTTTATCAAATTTTACTTTTTTACTCCTCTCAACTATCTGATTTATTGTTTCAGAAAATGCTTTTTCATTTTTAATTAATGTTGTTATATCTCGAAATAATATCCCTTTTTTTGGATAATCTGGAATTGATCTAATAAAATCTTTTAAATTCATAAGAGTAAATTATATATTAATAATTAATTAAAATATTTTAAGATGACAATAAATAAATTAGCAATCATTGGTGGAAGCGGTTTATATGATGTTGAGGAATTTGAAAATCGAGAGTTAGTTGATTTACAAACTCCCTGGGGAAAACCCTCAGATCAAATTTTAAAGACAAAATATAAAAATAAAGAGGTTTATTTTTTACCAAGACATGGAAGGGGGCATTTTATTTCACCTTCAAAAATAAATTTTAGAGCTAATATTGATGCGTTAAAACAATTAGGTGTTTCTGACATTGTTTCTGTATCAGCTGTCGGATCTTTAAAAGAAGATTTACCGCCAGGTAAATTTGTAATTGTTGATCAATTTATAGATAGAACTTTCGCAAGAAATAAAACCATTTTTGATGACGAAATCGTTGCCCATGTTTCTATGGCTCATCCAACATCAAATGGTCTGATGAATGCGTGTGAAGAAGCTATTAAGAAAGAAAAAATAGAATATCAAAGAGGCGGAACTTATGTAGTAATGGAAGGGCCGCAATTTTCAACTTTAGCTGAATCCAATCTTTATAGATCGTGGAAAGCCGATGTAATTGGTATGACAAATATGCCAGAAGCTAAATTAGCTAGAGAAGCAGAAATTAGGTATGCATCTGTTTCAATGGTAACTGATTATGATTGTTGGCATCCAGATCATGAAAATGTAGATGTGCAACAAGTAATAAAAGTTCTTTTAGGAAATGCGGCTAAAGCAAAAAATATGATTAAAAATTTGATAGAAAATTTTGAAAATCATATTGATCCTAAAGATCCAACAAACAATTGCTTGGATGTTGCTATTATTACTGCACCAGAAAAAAGAACAAAAAAAACTATAGATAAACTTAAAACAGTTGCGGGTAGAGTTCTAAATAAATGAGAATAGAAGGAAAAGAGTATCGTACTATTTGGTTTGAGGATAATGTTGTAAAAATTATTGATCACTGCAGAGGATTTAATTAGTTCAAGACCAACAGCAATAAATTTAAAATGGGCTGTTGATAGAATGATGAGTAAATTATCGGGTTTAAATAGTGATAAAATTTTAGAAATAGCTCTTAATGAAGCAAAAGATATATGCGAAGAAGATATAAAATTTTGCAAAAATATAGGATTAAATGGTCTTAAAATAATAGAGGAAATTTATAATAAAAAAAAAGATACAGTTAATATCTTAACTCATTGTAATGCAGGTTGGCTTGCAACAATAAATTGGGGTACTGCAACATCTCCAATATATCATGCGCATAAAAAAGGTATCCCAGTTCATGTGTGGGCAGATGAAACTAGACCAAGAAATCAAGGAGCAAATCTTACTTCTTATGAATTAAATGAAGAGGGAATTAAGAACACAATCATTGCAGATAACACAGGTGGAATTTTGATGCAAAGAGGAGAGGTTGATATGTGTATTGTTGGAACAGACAGAACTCTAGCCAATGGAGATGTTTGTAATAAAGTTGGAACTTATCTTAAAGCACTAGCAGCTCATGATAACAACATTCCTTTTTATGTTGCGCTACCAAGTTCAACAATTGACTGGAACATAAAAGATCATAAAGATATTCCAATCGAAGAGAGAAATTCAGATGAATTATCTCATGTTGAAGGTTTAGATGAAAAAGGAGATATAAAGAAAATACAAATTTATCCAAAAAAAAGTAAAGCTATGAATTTAGCTTTTGATGTAACTCCAGCAAAATATGTTACAGGATTAATTACCGAAAAAGGCATATGTGAAGCATCAGAAAGAGGACTAAAAGAATTATTTAAATGAAGAATTTAGACCAAAGAAATCAAATTATTGAGCATTCTCTAAAATTGAACTCTACAAATCTTTCACCGCTACGATCAGGAAATATATCTTTGAGAGCAGAACAAGATAATATTCAAGGTTATTTAATTACTCCATCAGGAAAAAAATATGAAACATTAAAGCCAGAAGATATTGTTTTTATGGGTTTAAATGAAGAAGCAGTAGATAACGACTCAGTGAACAAACCCTCCTCCGAATGGAGATTTCATAGAGATATTTATGTTAATAAAAAAGATGCCCAAGCAATTGTTCATGCACATTCTCCACACGCAACAGCTGTATCTTCACACGGAAAATCCATACCTCCATTTCATTACATGATTGCTCTTGCAGGAGGAGAAGACATCAAATGTGCTGAATACGCTACTTTTGGGACAAAAGAACTTTCACAAAATGTAATTAAAGCTTTAGAAAATAGAAGTGCCTGTTTGATGTCTAATCACGGACAGGTTGCTTTTGGAAAAAATCTAGACCAAGCATTTGAACTAGCACAAGAGATAGAAAATATTTGTCATCAATACACTATTGCACTAAAGTTAGGAGAGCCAAAGATTCTTTCATTAGAAGAAATGAAAAAAGTTTTGGAAAAAGCTAAAGATTATAAAAAAGGGTAATATGATAAAAGTAGGGGAGCACATTACTTTAGATATAATTGGTACTGATAAAGAATATGATCCGTCAGTTTATGAAAGAATTATTAAAGAGATTGCTAAAGTAGCTAAAGTTACAATCTTAAATATATCAAAATATAAGTTTGAACCACAGGGCTTTACAATTCTTGCATTATTAGCTGAAAGTCATATCAGTTTTCATACATTTCCTGAAAAAGGAATTATAAGTTTTGATTTCTTTACTTGTGGAAAAATCAGTCCCTCAGTAGCGATTGATATTGTTAAAAAAGAATTTAAGCACAAAAGAATTGTAAAAAAAGAATTTAACAGAGATACAAGATCTCTTTATCACGATATTTACAGCTCCCCAGGTTTACAAAAATCATATGTTGTAAATGAAGTTTTGGAAGATTTTAAATCAAAAGTGGGTCAACATATTGAAATTTTAGAGTTAGAGCAATTTGGAAAATCATTGTTTATTGATGGTGAAATTCAAGTAGCTGAGTCTGATGAACATTTGTACAGCTCAACATTTGTGGGTGCTGGGTTAAAATTAAATAAAAACAATGAAAGAGCTGCAATCATTGGTGGTGGTGATGGAGGCGTTGCCAGAGAATGCATATCTAAAAAATTTAATTTTATCGATTGGTATGAACTTGATCCTGAGGTAGTTGAAGTTTGTAATAAACATTTAGGGGACATTGGAAAAAAAGCTACAGAGAAAAATTCAGTTAAATGTGTTTGGGGAGATGCGTTTCATAGTATTAAATCTGTAAAAGACGATACATATGATCATATCTTTGTAGATTTAAATGATGATCAGTTTTGTATAGATTTGGCTGCAAAAAATATGGACTCTTTAGTAAGAATATTAAAACCAAAGGGTGTGATCACAGCACAAGTTGGCAGCCAAGATAAAAAACCTCTTCAAGTTGAAAATTGGATGAATGTTTTTCATCATCATTTTGGAAATACCAAATTATCTAGGGTTTATGTACCCAGTTTTGATTGTTCTTGGAATTTCTCGTCTTCAATAAATCATTAGTTTTTTCTTTTTAAAGTCTCTGATTTGTGAAATAATATTTTTTTATTAAAGGAGAGAATGATGAATATATTTAAAAAAACTATTTTTTCAGTTTTATTTTCATTATTGATTATTGGAAATGTTAATGCTGATAAAATTAAAATTGGAACAGAAGGTGCTTATCCTCCATGGAATTCTAAAGATGCATCAGGTAAATTAATCGGATTTGAAGTCGAATTAGCTTACACACTTTGCAGATATATTGGACAACAATGTGAGATTGTTGAGCAAGATTGGGACGGAATGATACCAGCTTTAATTATGAGAAAATTTGATGCAATTATGGCAGGGATGTCTATTACTGCAGAAAGACAAAAAGCTATTAGCTTTTCACAAGGTTATGCAGATGAAGTTGCATCTTTAGCAGTTATGAAAGGTTCTGACCTTGAAGGTATGGATACTCCAGAGGGGATCAATCTTACTTTAGGTGGTTCAGGTGTTAAAAAAACTTTAAAAACTTTAACGGGTGCACTTGCTGGTAAAACTGTTTGTACACAAACAGCAACTATTCACCAAAACTTTTTAGAATCTGGTGATGTAGGAAAAATAAATCTAAGAACTTACAAAACTCAAGATGAAGTCAACTTAGACTTAGCATCAGGAAGATGTGATGTTGCATTAGCAGCTGCAGTTGCTTTTACAGATTATGCTGAAAAATCTGGTAAACCAGTTGTTCTTGTAGGTCCAACTTTTTCAGGTGGAGCATTTGGTAATGGTGTTGGAGTTGGAATTAGAAAAGACGACACTGAATTATTAAAAGCATTTAACAAAGCAATCGAGAAGGCTAGAAAAAACGGAGACATTAGTAGAATAGCTACTAAATGGTTTGGTTTTGATGCCTCTATGTAATTAATTTTAGATTTGGCGACTATAATGTATAGTCGCCAATCTATATGGAACTTCTAGCATTTGGAGATACTGGTTGGGGTGACGAGTTATTTCGTGCCACTCTAATGACTATAGCTGTTTCAATTACAGCAATGATTATAGGTTTTCTTTTTGCGTTAATCTTTACTCCATTAAAATTATCTAAAAATAAGTTTTTAAATTTCATAGCTAATTCTTACACAACTATAATAAGAGGTGTTCCAGAATTATTAGTAATTTACCTTTTCTTTTTTGGTGGAACTGGTGCAGTTATGTTTGTTGCATCAATATTTGGTTATAATGAGTACATTGAAATAAATGCATTTATCACAGGTGCATTTGCAATTGGAATAATTTCTGGTGCTTATTCAACTGAAGTTTTTAGGGGAGCAATTCAATCAATTGATAAAGGCCAGTTCGAAGCTGCCAATGTATTAGGTCTCAATAAATTTGGAAAATTTTTTAAAATTATTTTACCTCAAACATTAAGATTAGCTATTCCAAATCTAAGTAATGTTTGGCAGATAACTCTAAAAGACACTTCTCTAATTTCAGTTACAGGTTTAGTTGAAATCATGAGACAATCTTATATTGCTGCTGGATCAACGAGAGATCCATTATTCTTTTATTCATTTGCTGCAGTTTTGTATTTACTACTTACTTTTGTGAGCATGAAATTAATTAACAGATTAGAAGTTAAATATAGTAGGGGGTACTAATGGATCTTGAATTAATGATTAATAGTCTCCCAAAGTTACTAAATGCTGCTGTAATAACTTTAAAACTTCTTTCAGTTTCTTTAATAATTGGATTATTCATTGGCTTATTTTTTGCAATTCTAAGATTAAATAAAAATATATTTATCAATAGATTTGCCAGATTGAATATTTAAGATCGACAGTTTTATGGGTAATTTTAAAAGAACCATATTGGTGTGCAATAATTGCTTTTGCTCTAAACACGGGTGCTTACACTTCAGAGATATTGAGATCAGCATTTCAAACCATTAAACCTGGAATAATAGAGGCAGGTAAAAGTTTGGGTATCTCAAATAGAGTAATCTTTTATAAAATTCAAATTCCTATCGCTATTAGACAATCTTTACCAGCTTATGGAAATGAAATTATCCTAATGATGAAAGGAACTTCTTTAGCAAGTACTGTCACTATAATGGACCTTACAGGTGTTGCAAAATATATAATTTCAACAACTTTTAAACCAATTGAGGTATTTATTGTTGCTGGTGGTATTTATCTATTTATGACCTTTATAATTCATAATGTGATTAAGTTTTTAGAAAAGAAATACAGCTTTAATTAAAGCACAACTAAATCAATTTTTTGTTTACCAAGTCTTTCGTTACCTTGTTCAGTGACTAAATAAGTTTCACCTAAGTTCATTGCTAATTGATTTTCTGAGTCCATTAATATCATATGCATAAAAAAAACATTTCCAGGCTCAATCACATATGGATTTCCGGTATATAACATTGGCCAATCCATCCAATTTGGAGCAAAAGTAGTACCTAAAGAATATCCACATGCATTCATTCTTGCTTTATTAAAACCAAGATCATCAAAAGTTTTCGCATGAATATCAAAAACCTCTCCAATTTTATTTCCAGGTTTTAATTTGTTTTCGCAATTCTTTAACGCTTCAACACACGCCGCGTGCATTTTATGATGTTTAGGATCTGCTTTACCTATAGGAATTGTTCTAAACATTGCTGAATGGTAATGTCTATAAGTACCAGCCCATTCTATAGTTAATTGATCTTGATCATTTAAAGTTTGTTTTTCTGATTGATAACGGCAAAGAAGAGCATTTTTTCCTGAACCAATAATAAATTCATTTGCAGGATAATCTCCACCGCCTTCAAATATAACTTTATTCATTTCAGCTAAAATCTTAGACTCATTCACACCCGCTTTGGCATAGCTCATCCAAAATAACTTTAAGATCATCGGTTGGGTTCGATCCATCTTTATCAACCCAAATTCTAATGTCTTTTATATTGGATGTATTTTGTGCCTGTCTTAAATCTGGAGCTCTAGTCAGTAATATTGTGTTTCCTTTTTTATCTAAAATTAATGTTTGAAAAAAAACATATCCAAATGTGTCATAACCAGTTAACCAATACATAGACTCTTGTCTAAACATTAATAAAGCATCAATGTTTTGATCTTTCATGGAGTCTAAAACTTTCGATTTTCTAACTCTAAATTCCTCTTTTGAAAAATGAAGTCCCATTAATGGTTTAATAACTGGTGTATTCTTTTATTTCTTTGATAGTTGATCCAGTGTGATTGTTAATCTCTAATTTAATTTTTGCCCGATCATCATTTAGAAAATGAACATCTCTTGAAAGCTTAATAAATTTTTCCCCGAAATCCTTTTCTTTCTCACATTGTCTTTTATCATCCTCGATAACCCAAAGTTTTGAGTTAATTTCTTTAAGAGATTGGTAAAGATTATTCAGCTTTTCATCAGATTTGATATTTTCATCCAACTGATTTTTAAGAATAGAGTGTTCGTTATTAATGAATTTTAATTTTTCAGCATCTTTTATCTTTTCTTTTTTAATCTCTAAAATTGAAATTTTATCTAAAAGTTCTCCAACTGAAACTTCTACTATAATTTTATTCATAAAATTTAATACTATGTTATCTTGTTATAAATATGTCTAATATACTAATTATCAAACACGGATCTTTAGGAGATATATCTCAAGCTAGTGGTGCTATTCAAGACATATCTGAAAATCATAAAAATGATCAAATTCATCTTCTTACTACAAAACCATTTATTGATTTATTCAAAAAAAATCCATTTATTCATAATGTTATTTTAGACAAAAGACTACCTAGGTTTAATTTAATATATTTATATTTTTTAATGCGTGAAATAAAAAAACATAACTTTTCTAAAGTTTTTGACTTGCAAAATTCATCTAGAACTAATTTTTATAAGAATATTCTTTTTCCAAAAGCAGGTAAGGAAATATGGTCGAGCTCAGCAACGACTTTACCAGCAGGAAAAAATAAAAGTGAATTTGACAAAAATTCTGTTCTCGAAAGATTTGAATATCAATTGAAAGACTCAGGATTAAGTACATTGAATACACTAAAGCCAGATTTTAATTGGGCTGCTACAGACATAAGTGAAATTAAAAACTTTTATAAAATAACAAAATATATTTTATTATTTCCTTTCTGTTCACCTCATTTAACGATTAAAAAATGGCCTTATTACAACAAGCTTATTGATTTAATATCGAATAAGTATGGTGAAGAATATAAAGTTATTACAGCTCCTGGACCAACTGAAATCAGTGAAGCAAAAAATATTAATGCATTAGCTTTACTGGATAATGGAAGAGCGCTAGATATTTCTCAACTTACTGCCTTGATAAAAGATAGTTCATTTGTTGTTGCAAATGATACTGGTCCTGCGCACATAGCTGCTCATGTAGGAGCCAAAGGTCTTACATTATTCGGCAAACATACAACAGCGTACAAAGTAAGTATTGAAAGAGAAAATTTTAAACCAATTGAAGTTACGGATCTAAAAAACTTAAGTGCTGAAAGAGTTTTTGAAAGATTATCTAATTCTTTAACCTAGTTTTTTCAATTATTCTTAAAATCACTGGCACGACAAAGAGTATAAATAACAATCTTATAATATGATGAAAAGCAACAAAATCTGGCTCAAGGTCAAAAGCAATCGCTATTACTGCCACCTCATAAATACCTCCAGGGCAAAAGGATAGGATCAGTGATAAAATGTTATTATCTACAAAAAATGTTGCAACGTATGCTGCAATCAGACCTAATAAAACTAAAAGTATGGTTGCAACTAATCCATGAAAAGAGTTATTTGCCACTTCTTTAAATGTTTTATTTGCAAACCTACATCCAACAGAAGCTCCCAAAATTAATAAACAAAAATTTATTGATGCATCAGGTAATTTGTATGACGCGATGTCAGATATTTGTAAAACTCCACTTGCAAATAGTGTTCCAGATAATAATGCAGCTGGAACTTTAAATTTATCAAAAAAAAATATGAACACTAATGAAACAATAATTAATATAATTAATTCCCAATGATTTTGAGACATGTAATCAAATTTTTCTAATTCTAAAGCTTCAGCTGGGTAAAGACTAACTATTATAAAAGGGAATAAAGTTATTATAATTATTAATCGAATTAAATGAGCTGTAGCTACTTGAGATAAATCTGATTTTTCATACTCTGCTAAAATCATTAATGGTCCTAAAGCACCTGGGGCTGCAGAAAATATTGATGTTTTTTCTTTGTAATCAGAAAATTTTTGTAAATATTTAGAAACAATTAGAATGCTAATAACAATATAAAAAAACATTATAATTGTGGTCCAAATCCAATTAACCATCTGATTAAGTAAATTTTGATCAATATAGTTTCCAATATGTAATCCTAAAATAATTAAGATTGAGCTAAGGGCTAATCTTGGCATTATTACTTGAAAACCTTTTAGGGCAATCAAAGAGGTTGCTATCATCGGACCAATCATCCATGCAAGTGGGACCTTAAAAAAGTCAGCGACAATCGCACTAGGAATAGAGATCACAATAACTAATAAAAATTTTTTTGATAATAATTGCCCAAAACTTTCTCGGTTAAAGGGAATCACGTTCTGCATGTGCTCTATCTTTGGTTGTTGACTAGATTACTAAAAGTATGTTTAATCTATGTAATTAACTATAACAACGAGAGGAAATAATGAAACTAATTAAATCTTTTTTTTCAGTTTTATTCTCTGCCGCTCTTTTATTATCAACAACTACAGTCAACTCAATTGCAATTGATAAACTACATTTTGTAATTGGTGGTGGTGCTGGTGGTGGTTGGGATGGAACTGCTAGAGGTACTGGAGAAGCTTTGACAAAAGCTGGATTTTTAAAAAGCGCATCATTTGAAAATATGTCAGGTGGTGGTGGTGGAAAAGCTCTTGCTTACATGATTAATACTAAGCCGGAAAATACAATCTTAGTTCAATCAACACCACTAGTTTTGAGATCAATTACAAGACATAAAGGTTATGTCAGCGGAAGTGGAACTTTATCTTATAAAGATGTTGTGCCAATAGCTGGAGTAATTGGTGATTATGGTGCAATTGCAGTTGCAAAAGACTCACCTTTCAAAAACTTTAAAGATGTTGTTGATGCATATAAAGCAAACCCTAGTTCAATAAAAATGGCTGGTGGTTCTGTTAGAGGAAGTATGGACCATTTAATTGGTGCTTTAGCATTTCAAGCTGCTGGTGCAGATCCGAATGCT
>LULW01001783.1_pt1 | contig 10878 bp, 12 predicted proteins | sample 729531 | NCBI WGS metagenome assembly LULW01 (sample SAMN03860279, study PRJNA289734) | marine metagenome | biome: seawater column; feature: ocean; material: water; isolation source: Red Sea water column Station 108 - depth 10m | place: Saudi Arabia: Red Sea | collected 2011-10-15 | depth 10 m | reverse complement strand
CTGCTTCGCTTACTACGGTGGCAGGGGATCTTTCAGTAACAACAGGTCTAACATTAGGTACAGCTTTAACTGTAGCAAATGGTGGAACGGGAGCTACATCCTTAACAGATAACGCTTTCTTGATGGGTAACGGCACAGGAGCTATTGAAGCCAACCCTCATTTAAAATATAGTGATCCTGGTCCAAATGTAGATGTGTTTACTTTTGGTGATGACAATTCAGCATCAGTTACAATAACTACAGACAATCAAGCGCCTCTAAACTTAATCGCAAAAAATGCTTCAGGAACCACTGATACTGATGGTGGTGATTTAACACTCAGAGCTGGAGGTTCTACTGGTGCTGGAGATCCAGGAGATATTATCTTCCAAGTTTCTCCAACAACTTCTACAGGTCCAGGTACAACTAACCAAAACATTCCTGTTGAAGTAATGAGGCTTGAGCAGGGATCTCTTACTCTTCAAAGTTCAATTAATAGTTCCCCATCTTTTATATTAAAAAGCACAGATAGTACTATGAATACTGGTCATAGTATTCAGTTTATTAGAGATGAAGGTGATGCAGGTCAATCTTTAGATGTTCTAGGGATAATACAATTTACAGGCGATGATGCTGGTCAAAATCAAACTGACTATGCTAAATTTTTAGTAACTACTGATGTTGCTACTGATGGCCAGGAGTCTGGCAAGATAGAGCTACAAGTTGCAAGTCACGATGCTGAACTTGTAACAGGCTTGTCTTTGACTGGAGGTGATGCTGAAGATGAGATTGACGTAACAATTGGTAGTGGATCTAATTCAGTTACTACTATATCTGGAGACTTAGATATTGATGGAGACAAAATAACAACTGCTGGTAATATAGAAATAGAAACAGGTGGTAGTGGTAATATAACTTTAGATGCAGCTGGGGATATAGCTTTAGAAGCAGGTGATGGAGACATTACTGCTAACGCTAATTCTTTTATATTAAGCAATGATGTAGGCACAAGCTCAAATGAACCTAAACTTACAATACATTCTTTAGATAACACTAATAGCTCTGGTGTTTTAGAGTTTTTCTCCACAAGAGGCACTGCAGGCACTACTGATGCAAGTGATGGTGATGATCTTGGAAGAATAGATTTTAAAGGTCAAGATGACAGTACTCCTACAGAAAATACATATGCCTCAATACTTGGTCAAATTGTAGATGCTACTGCTAATAATGAAAAGGGAGAAATAAGATTTACAGTAAGTTCGGGTTATACTTTTACTTCGATTGCCGTTCAAGCTCTTTTGCTTACAGGAGGTAGTAATGGAAGAGCTGATGTAACTTTAGGTAACACTGTAAGTTCAATGACCACTACAACTGGTGACTTGACTGTTTCTGGTGGGGATATTAATGGTCCTACAGATGGTAATTTAAATATTAGCTCTGACGACAACATCCTTTTAACTCTTGACGCAGATAGTGATAGTACTAGTTTTGTAAAAGTAGTTAGTGGAGCTAGTGATGTTGCTACAATATCTGAAACTGGAAGTATTTTTACGGCTGACACTATAGAGCTAGGGCACGCAACAGATACTACTATAGCTAGATCAGCTGCTGGCAAAGTTACTATTGAGGGTAACGAAATACAGACAACAAATGTTCACCATCATTTTCTTAATGCTGGATTTTTTATGAGTTTTCCTTTTTCGAGATTCATACCTTTAAATGGAAGTATTCTTGAACAAAATACATCTACAGCTTCACCAGAGTATACGCACTTTATTTTTCCTTATGATGGGTTTGTTAAAACTATGTGGTTAAGAAGTGAAACTGATATGGGAAGTACAGAGTTGAAATTGTTTGGAGGTACTGCTGGCAACCAGGTTACTACAGCTAAGGGAGCTGTTACAGCAACGGTTTCAGCTGAAGGTACGACAGAGTTTGATTTTACTTCTGTAACAAATACGTTTGTTCAAGGTGAATCTATGGCTGTCAGGATAGATCCAACTGACGATCCAGATGGCGGTCAAAATATTACTATAGAGTTAGTGTTTAACTTAACAACTTAATACTATGGCATTAGAAAACGCAAGATATACAGCAATACATGATAAAACAGGTTCTGATAAAGACAAACTTAAAGATGAGTTTGACGCTGGACATGCCCAAAGACTAGCAGGAAGACCTGATAAAGAGCCTTTAATTTCATCTATCATGTATCAGCTTGGATTAATGCAAGAAGAGCTCGATTATCTTAGAGGTATAATAAGTTCTAACAAAGACAAGACTGGTATAACAACAGCTCAAGCAAATGCTATTACAGCGAACACAGCTAAAACTTCTTTTCCAGGGTTCGGTACAACAAGTTCAACAGCGTTAGCAGGTGATACTACAACTATATCTACAACTCAAGCGCAAGCTATAACAGCTAACTCAAAACTTGGGCAAAGGCTTCAAGCTTCAACGCAAGCTAGCCTCACTAAATCAACTGCTATTGAGTTTGGTGAGTTTACTACAACTGTTTCAGGCAAAACAACAACTTATAGTATACCTATAACAGTCAATAACATTAACGTAACATGAAAAATAAATCTTACTTATTGGTTTTTTTATTTTGGGTGTTAGCATCATATGTGCTAGGTCAAGGAAGTTGGTTGGATGTGCAGGTTCAAACAGATCAGTATGCTGGGGAGACTTCTTGGGAAATACTTAATGAAGACTCTGAAGTTGTAGCAGCAAGCCCTCCATATCAAAACAATACCTTTCAAAATCACATGGTGTTTCTACCGTCTGGAGATTACGAGTTTGTAATGATGGATGCTTTTGGTGACGGTATATGCTGTCAATTTGGAGAGGGCTGGTATAGGATAAGCAATACATGTGGATTAGATACAGCAGTGTATGATTTTGATACAGCTTTAGACACTATACCTTTTACTTTAAACCCCTGCATACCCCCTCTTCCTGGGTGTACTAATCCTGTTGCTAACAACTACAATCCATGGGCTAACATAGACAACGGAAGCTGTAATGTATTTGAGTGTGACTCTACAGAAACTTTGGTTTCTATGGATCTTACTTTAGATACGTGGCCAGGAGAAACTGGATTTACGTTAGTAGATATAGCTACTGGTGAGTTTTATGATCAGGTAATACCAGGAGAGTTTGATTTTGGAGATCAATTAGTTACATACACTTATAACTTTTGTGTTAGTTTAGGTTTTGAATTAATATTAGTAGACGAGTTTGGTGACGGACTAAACGGTTATGCTTCAGGCGGCGAAGATGGAGCGTGTGTTATTACTGCTTGCGATAGTGTGTTATGGGAGTTAGAAGATCTAGCATTCACCACATTTGATGATGGTAATACGATGTACTCTGGAGCTATCTTTACTGAGCCATGCCCTCCAACACCTCCTATCTATGGTTGTATGGATGACGATTATGTAGACTATAATCCAGAGGCTACACTTCCAGATACTTGCGAAACTTTACACACTTGGGGTTGTACAAATCCAGATGCTTTGAATTACGATAGCACTGCAACTATAGCAGATCTTGTAGGACCTTGTACTATACAGATCGTTCTTGAAGATGACGCAGCTGACGGGTGGGGTAATTCTACTATAGGTATGGTGCAAGGAGAACAACAGTGGATGTTTACCGTAGGTCCTGGCGAGTTCTTTCAGTCATGGGATATTGTGCTAGACTCTGATGAAGAAGTCGATATATACTATTTTCAAGCTGGTAATCAACAGCAATCATCTCAAGAGCTAGCTTTCCAGACTTTACATAACTCTGTATATGTCCTTAACGAAGCTGGGGACACTTTATTGTCTGAAGGCAGTAACCCATTTATAAACAACGGACAGGGTGCTCTTCAGCCATTTACAGGTCCTAACTGGACGGTATATCACTTTACGCCGTATTGCGGAGACAGTTGTATACCTTATATATATGGTTGCATAGATGACGCTGCTTGCAACTACAATCCAGAAGCCAACACAAGCTCTGAGTGTAACTACCCAGTTCAGTATTATGATTGTGCAAATATGTGTGTCAACGACGCTGATGGCGACGGTGTATGTGATGAGTTAGAAGTTATTGGCTGTCAAGATCCAACAGCATTTAATTACAACGCCTTAGCAACAGACGCTGGAGATTGTATTCCAGTAATATTTGGATGTACTGATCCAACTCAGTTTAATTATAATCCAGATGCTAATACAGAAAACGGAAGCTGCATACCTTATATATACGGGTGTATGAATCCAGATGCATTTAACTACAACCCAGACGCTAACACAGAGCTTGAAGATTCTTGTATAGAGGTAGTAGCAGATTGTATGGATCCTGATGCATATAACTACAATGAGTTAGCAAACACTCCAGATGAAGAATCTTGCTTATATGACGCAGGTTGTATTACAGGACCTGGCGAGCCTTACTGGCTTAACGATGGGTGTTATGCATGGATTATCGATATAGATCCTTACTGCTGCGAAGTAGCTTGGGATGAGGCATGTGTTGATCTATACTCTTACTGTGAGCAAGGCTGGCCGCAAGGTGTATATGATATACATGATGTATATGGTGTATACCCTAATCCAACAAACGGATTATTGTATATACAAGCTCCATCAACAGCTATGATATCTTTGTATAACTATTTAGGTCAAGTTATTATACAAACTTCTGATAAAACAATAGACCTCTCACACCTTTCAAACGGTGTGTATGAGGTCGTTATACAATACAACTCTAGAATTATTAAAAACAAAATTATTAAATCATGAAGGTTAATTGGATCAATAGCTGGAACGCTAACAACAAAAAAGAAAAGTATCATTTAGAATGGAGGTTAGGAACAATCACCATCCTAGAAATACGTTACGCAAAAAAGTTTAGATTTATGATTTTAAATGTAGGATTTGAAGTGTGATGTCACCAGACCAATTAAATAACTGCCGTAAGTACAAAAGATTACAGTTCTTTCTTTACATGACAATAATGCTTGTCGTGTTTATTCTTGGTGCGTCTACAGAAGTAAAAGGACAAACGTTAAAAAAGACATTTAAGTTTGCTACCTTTTATGCCGCTGTTAGCGGTGGTAATTCTGTCGCTGACGACAATACTGAAAGATCGTATAGTGATGCTGCAAACATCGGTAAGGTAAAAGGCTTTGAGTTTTTGTTTGAAGCTGACTGGCGAAGACAGCAGGGTAGAAACTTTTTAGATCAAGATTACTTCCTTCGTTACGTTGCAAAAAACTGGATCGCTAAAGCTGAGTATTTGCAAGATGGTTTTGCTGATGTCGAATACTTTGAGGGTTCTCAACGATTAAGGTTAAACGTCAATAGTAAGTTTAGTTTTAATGTAGGTATAGCTCAGCGTATATCAGAGCCATATGGTTACAATCCCTTAGACGAGTGGGTACTACCTAACGGGAATTTACACTACACAAGTTTAGCTATACAAGAAGGGTATACTGTTGACGTACAGGCAGAAGAATACTTTACTCCTAACGGAGAGCTTATTGCAAATAGTTCTGATGTATGGGAGCAGGTTGTTATCCCTCAAGTGATAGATGACTATGTAGATCGTAAGCGTAGCGAGCTACCTAATCAATGGAACTATTCTGTTGTTTTAGGTTATGACTATTACCACTTTACAAAAGATTACTGGCTGCACTCTTGGGTTAGTGTTATGCCATATCACTTAAAGACAGAAGGTGAGTACTCTTACTTTGAAACCACTGATGGAGCTCAATGGATCGATTACGGTGCAGGCCTTATCTTTGGGTGGAGATTAAATAAAAGTCTTGGTGTTTTCTTAGAAGGTAAATACAATAAGTATTGGAATAGAGAATGGCATGACTTTACTGTAGGACTTAATTATGTAATAATATAATGGCAAAAGAAATTGGAGAGGATACTAAAGTAACACTAGACCTAAAGACAATAGGTATGGGTGCAGCAGGGTTAGCAGCCCTTATTGGAATGTGGTTTGCTCTTCAAGCAGATATAGCTTTAGCTATGAAGTTGCCAGAACCAGCAGATCCAGAAATTACACGCATGGAGTTTGATATGAAGGACCAGCTAGTGCGTCAAACAATAATGACAACACAAGAAGATGTGTCAGAACTTAAAGAAGATCTTGACCGCATCGAAGAAAAGATAGATAAATTACAATGATGAAAAATGAAAACTGTTCTAGTATCTGTATTATCGCTTCTATCATTATTAATGGTGGCGCATGTATCTCCTCTGGAGAGTGCCCCAGAAATTAGTAAAGACGGCATATGTGTTGCAGAGTTTAACGCTTCGTTCAACTCTCAAAACAGTGTGCCATGGATAGAAAAGCTAAACGACTGCACAACAACCCGTGTAGACATTGCCGTTGCTCCAGAGTTACAAATCGAGCACAAGATCGTAGTGGTCCCAACAATCGTTGTATTCAACAACGGAGAGGAGGTGGATCGCTTCCAGGCGAATATTATGATGACAATGGAGGCGAGTAAGAGTGATGTGCAGGGTGCTATTGACGAAATTATAATGAGCGACTTCTAATGGCTATAAAAGACAAATTAAAAAAGCTTGGTCTTAAAGGAGTTAACAAACCAAAGCTCACAAGAAACCACCCTACTAAAAAGGCTGTGGTTCTTTCTACGATAGGACCTGGACAAGAGAAGGGTGTTGTCGTACGTTTTGGTGATCAGAAGATGGGGAACAACTACAGCCCCGAAGCACGAAAAGCTTTTAAGAGTAGACACGCAAAAAATATTAAACGTAAAGGTAGTGCCGCATATTGGGCTAATAGATTTTTATGGAAAGCAGGAGGGCACAGTAAGCGTCCACCGAAGAGTCAGAAGAAGACATACGGTAAAAAATAAGATTTCCTAGATTCCCTATATTTGCACTATATAAAAGAAGAAATTAAAATAAGATGGCGACATTAACACCGACTTTATCATTTTCAAGTTCAGATACTTCATCAGATACTCTGAGTTTTTCTGTGACTACTAATTTAACTGTAACAGCCCCCACAGTTGATATTGCTAGAAAAAGTATTGCTACAGGCTCTGCGCAAGCATTGATTGATTCAAACAGCGCTTTTTCATATGCATATATAAAAGTTGTTTCTGGTGCTAACAGCACGGACTTTTTACAAGTAAAGATTGATGGTAACGTAGTCTTTAAAATTAGAGTCGGAGAGTTTGCTTTCTTCCCACTGTATAACGCTTTAGCTATTACAGCTGAATCATACGGAGGAGCGACATCTGTAGAATACGGATTCTGGTCTGTTTAAAAATTAAGAAACTATGGGATTTGCAACAATAGAAATACAACCAACAGTAGTAGCAGGAGCGCACACGGCTAAAGATGTTGTTTTTAACTTAACAGCAATAAGTCTACCTGCCAAGCATTGTAAACTTTTAAGTGTCTTTGCTTACGTAGGTGATCAGGATGGAACGGCTGCTCCGACAACAGTTGATGGAGACTCAATGCATCTTTTGTTTTTTAAAGATAATAGTGGAGGTGATTTAGGAACAGCCCATGCGGCAGCAGATATTACTGCACCTAATTTTGTTAAAAATAAATTTTTAGGGTTATGCAAGCTTACTGATGAGGCGGATGCAATGAATAATGAAATCCCTAAAGTAAGATTCATGATAGGCCACAGGGCAGAAAACACTTTGGCTGTAGGTAATATGAATATTGGAGATCTAGGAATTGTATTGCAAGGTGATATGAGTACAGGTGTAGGAAACACTTGCTATGTAGCAGGTTTAGATGTAGGTACTTTAAACTTTACTGCAACAGACGATCTTAGAATAGTATTCCACGTAGAGTACTAAAACGTATATAAATAAATTTAATGTAATATGAATAAAGAGTTAGAAGAAGCAATGGCGTCAGCTGGCTTCGCTATTAGCGATGAGCTACCTACGCAAGAAGCTCCTACGCAGGAGCCACAAGAAACCGAGGTTCAGGCACAACCTGACGCCGAGGTTTCAGCACCTACCCCAGAACCTCAACCAGAAGTTCAACAGGTAGAAACTCCACAGGCAGAACAGCCTGTGCAACAAGAAGCGAAAGCAGAAGATATAAATGTAGACCAAGAGGTTCTTCAATTCCTAAGCGAAAGGCTGGGTAAAGACTTCGATAGTTTTGATTCTATTTCTGAAGCTATTTCTTATAAACCCGTAGAAATTGATGAGCGTGTAGCAGCGATCAACAAGTTCGTCGTAGAAACTGGTAGATCACCAGAGGAGTGGTATAGATACCAATCATTAGATCCATCCGAAATGGATGAGATGTCCTTAGTGCGTTTGCAAGTTTCCGCTGAAAACCCTAGTCTTACATCTGACGATGTAGCTCTGTTACTTAAAAACAAGTACAAGCTAGACCAGGATTACCACAGTGAAGATGAAATAAAGTTGTCTAAGCTTCAGCTTAAGATGGATGCGGAAAAAGCTCGTAAATCTATTACAGAATTAAGATCTTCATATGAAGCCCCTGTAGTAGAAACGAGCGACATGGATAGTCCTATCGACGAGGATTGGGTTAAGAACATGTCTGCTAGAACAAATAACTTCGGTTATCTAGAGTTTGATCTACCAGGAAACGAAACGTTTAAGTTTGGTATTGACGACAACTACAGAAAGCAGCTTGTACAAATAGATAGTATCGTATCGTCAATCTATAATCAAGGATTGAGTGATGGGAGAAAAGGTGTTGTAGCACAAGCAGCTAATGTTGACGCAAGCAGACCAAATGTCAATCAACAACCAGATCAAAGAAATAAACTTGAAGAACAATTATTAAACGCACTCGGAGGTAGTACTGGCATGACATTTAAAGTATAACTACAAAAATTGTAAATCATGGCTATTACACAAAGCTCAGGTAGAGAGTTTACTTTTGGTAGTGCTCCTAAAGGTGTTAACTATAACGCTTACAACTTAGGAAGCCCTATAAAGTATACGTCTCTATACGACTTCATCAAAGAAGTTAACGCCCCAGACGTACGTGCTAAATTATCAAAGACTTTTGGTAATCAAGGCATTTCTGGATTTTTACAAATGACTGGAGCTATCAAGTCTAATGGGACTGCAGATAGTGTTCAGTATTTCGAGGAAGCTCGTCTACACCAAGTTCAAAGAGCAGTTCTTAACGGAGCTCTTTCTGTTGGTGATCACGACGTTCTTGATTTTGATGGTGTTCAAGACGTTGAAGCTTCTGGCGGATCTTTTACAGACGCTGACAATAGTTCTTCACTTCAAAAGGTTGTTCGTAATGGAGACATCCTTTTATTAAATGGTGTTGACCGTCTATTAGTTACTGACGCATCTCCTTCTGGTTCAGCAACTGCTTTTAAGTGCACACCATTAACTGCAGCAACTGTTGCTTTAGCTGACGATGCTGTTGTTGACATGCCGATTATCGGTAATATGTTCGCTCAAGGAACAGATCAGCCTTCTAATTTCTTAGAGTCTAATGTTGTTAAGAGAACTAACCCTTACGCTATCGTAAAGGAGTCATACGAAGTTTCTGGATCACAAGCTACTAACATCGGCTATATCGATGTAGGTGGTGGAGATATGCGTTACTACATCAAAGGAGAGTCAGACACTCGTCAGCGTTTTATGGATAAGCGTGAGATGGTAATGCTTCTTGGACAAAAGGTAACTAACACTGGAGATATTACTGATATTGAAGGTACTGAGGGATACTTCTCAGCACTAGAAGATCGTGGTATGGTAACTTCAGATCTTCTTGGAAGCAACGGTCTTGCTGACCTAGATGCTCTAATTAAGGAGATGGATAAGAACGGATGTCCTGCTGAATACGCTGTTTACTCAGCTACTCGCCAAGACCTTCTTCTTGACGATATGGTTGCTGGTGCTGGTGCTGGTGCTAACGTTACTGCAGGTGTTGCTGCAAGCTTTGGAGCTTTCAACAACGACAGAGACATGGCTCTAAACCTTGGGTTTAAGTCTTTCTCTCGTGGCGGATACACGTTCCACAAGAACAGCTTCAAGCTTCTTAACGATCCAACACTTCTTGGTAGCGACGACGTTCACAACAGACTAGCTGCTGGTGTGATGATTCCTCTTGCTAACGTAGTAGATCCACGTTCAGGTGAAAGAGCTCCTGCTCTAGAGATGAACTATAAGTCTGCTGGCGGTTATGATCGTGAGATGGAGCACTGGGTAACTGGTGGTGGCGTTCTTGGATTCACTAACGATACAACAGATATCGCTAAGTTCCACTACCGTTCAGAGTGTTGTCTAGTAACAAGAGCTGCTAACCAGCACGTTCTTATTCAAGGTACTGTTTAATCTTTTAATTACTAGAAAAAATGGAAAAATATCTATACTTTAGAACAGCGGATACAGCTGCTGATGATGATCAAGGGCAAGACTCTGTTTGTTATCCACTAAGCGCATTTAGAGGATTCTCTATGGGTACTGCTGGCGACATGGACGCTGCTGCAGATGAGGATGCATTTACTATGGTTTTTGAATCACTTCAAAACGACACCGCTGGTGACGATGCGAATTTTGATTTAATCTCTATTAACATTACAACAGACAATAATGCTAAAGATGTTTGGAAAGGAATTACTGAAGCCTTTGCAAAAGCTAGAACTCATTTTATTGTTGTTGGTGATGATGTTACTGGTGAATACGTACATTCTGATATTGAATCTGTAGGAGCAATCACATTGGTTGACGCAGGATAATATCTTTTTATACTACATAAGAAAGGGGGAGGGAATTGCTCTCCCCACTTTCCCTTCAATTTAATACGATTTAATTATGACACAAGAAAAAACCACGGTACAGCGAGGCCGTCCTATAGCTCGCAAAGAGACTAGCCCTGCTCCAGAGGCAGCGCC
>LULW01000749.1_pt1 | contig 10886 bp, 7 predicted proteins | sample 729531 | NCBI WGS metagenome assembly LULW01 (sample SAMN03860279, study PRJNA289734) | marine metagenome | biome: seawater column; feature: ocean; material: water; isolation source: Red Sea water column Station 108 - depth 10m | place: Saudi Arabia: Red Sea | collected 2011-10-15 | depth 10 m | reverse complement strand
AAATCCTCGGGACCGGCCCATGCGGCGCGCGCTGCGGCGCGGCATGAAAGAGATGGCGCATCGTCGTGCATCCTCTTCATTCAGCGCCGTTATTTTCGCGTTGTCAATTCTCACCCGCGTGGGCGGCTCAATGAGCGAAAATGTCGATCTCCGGCCAGCCGGCCAGCACCGGCGTGGCCCGCATGCCCTCGATGGCGTCGAGGAAGACCTCGGAGTGGGCGGGCTCCACGGTGTCGTTGAGGAACGCGCCGGACTCGGCGACCGACACCAGCGAGGGGACCGTCCGCCCGCCCAGCGCAGCGATCGTCTGGCCCTGGGGGCCGGTCGCGAAGGCGATGAAGTCGGCGGCGGCGCTGGCGTCCTCGGCCTGGCTGGAGAGGCAGTAGGCGTCGGAGTGCAGAATCGTCGCCGGCTCGCCCAGGACCGGCAGCGGCAGCACGTCGAAGTCCAGCGCCGGCGCCTCGCGGAACAGCGGCACGCTCTTGCGGCTCGACAGCACCATCGCCAGCTCCCCGTCCATGAAGCGGGTGTCGGCGTCCTTCGAGGCCAGCTCCTCCTCGGTCGGCATCAGCCCGCTGGTCTGCAGCGAGGCGAGCAGCCCGACGACCTCGCGGGTGCCCTCGTCGTCGAGGGTCAGCCGGGTGGGCTGCTGGGGGTCGTCGGTGATCTCCGCGCCGTCGGACCACGCGAACGGGGCCACCCGGATCACCGACGGCTCGACGTACACGCCGTCGACGTCCTCGCTGACCATCGCCTGGGCCGCGGCCACGAAGTCGCCGAACTCCCAGCCCTCGGTCGGCAGGTCGATGCCCGCGGCCTCGAAGAGCGCGGTGTTGGCGTAGACGACGAGGGAGGAGACGTTCTGCGGCATGCACTGCAGCGACCCGTCCAGGGTGAAGGCGTCCACGGGCGGCGCGTAGTAGTCGGCGAGGTCGACGTCGCGACGCTCCAGCAGCCCCTGGACCGGCGTCAGCGCACCGCGCCGCACGAACGGCGCGTACTCGCGGTAGTTGAGCAGGAACACCTCCGGCGCGTCGCCCGCGGCGAAGGAGGTCTGCAGCAGCGCGAGGTGGTCGCCCTTGCTCGGCACCGCGACGACCTCGACGGCGGTGTCGGGCTCGGTGTCGTTGTACGCCGTCGCGATCGCCTCGTAGACCGCCGTCTCCTCGGGGTCGCCGGCGACCTGGAGGGTCAACGACGCCGAGGGCGAGTCGCCGGAGGCCTCGCCGGCCCCGGTGTCCTCGGAGCTGCAGGCAGCCAGCGCCAGCGGGGCGAGCAGGCCGAGCACGGCCAGGCCGGCCAGCCGGGCCTGACCCGGACGGGCCGGACGGGTGCGGGGGGTCATCGTTCCTCCGGGGTGGTGAGCGAGAAGAGGCGGCGTTGGGCGAGCAGGAAGACGACCAGCGGGGGGATCGTGACGACCAGCGCGGCGCTGAGGAAGACGGGGTAGAGCGTGGGCTCGAGGCCCGCGAGGGTCCGCACGCCCAGGGCGGCGGTCTTGCGCTCGGGGTCGGTGAGCAGCAGCGTCGGCTCCATGACGTTGCCCCAGTGGGCGGCGAAGGCCAGCGCGGCCACAGGCACACCGGCGGCACCAGCGCGAGCAGCACCGTCGCGAAGAGCAGCCAGCGGGCCGGCCGGCCACGGCCGGCGCCGATCGCGAAGCCGGCGGAGGAGGCGACCAGCACCGTCACCGGCACCGCCACCGCCGTCACCAGGGCGCTGTTGACCAGCTGGCGCCACAGCGGCGTCATCGCCAGCGCGGCGTCGAGCCCCGCGCGGCCCGGCTGGTCCGGCCACAGGTCGCGCGCCGTCTGCGGCGGCGACTGTCCGGGCGCGTCCAGGGCACCGAGCACCAGCAGCACCATCGGCACGACCAACGGTGCGAGGAGTGCCAGCAGCACCAGCACGCGCGCCGCCCCGCGCCACCGGGTGCGCGGGGTCGTGGGCCTGCTCATGGGCGGACCCTAGGCTCTGCGGCATGCGTACGCCGACGGCCCCCCGCACCCTGCTCGGGGCCCTGGCCTGGGGCCTGGTGCTCGGCGGCGCGCTGACCGCGTGCGGCGAGGACGCCGGCGACCGCGGGGACGCCGGGTCCCCCGCGAGCTCCACCGGGGGCTCCACCACAGGTGGGCCGAGTGCCGGCTGTGCGGTCGAGAGCGGCGTACCCGCCCCGCAGGAGCTGACCCAGCGGCTCGACCTCGAGGAGGCGGTCACCTGGTCGGTCGTCTCGTCCCGCAAGGGCGCCGTCAACGCCTCCGGCGTCGCCACCGGCTCCTCGACCGCACAGCTGCTGCCGGTCGTGCAGGAGGCCGCGGCCGCCGCGGGCTGGGAGGTCTTCAGCCTCGACGACGAGGGCTTCGAGGCCGAGCTGCTCGCCCGCGCCGAGGCGGGCGAGCTGCTCGGGGTGAACCTGCGCGACGGGGCCTGCCCCGGCCAGGTGCTGGTGGCGGTGTCGGTCACCGACTACGCCGACCTCTCCTGACCGCGGCCACCACTGGCACGGCAGGCACCGCGGGCTCCACGGCCGCGCGCTCCGGGACCCCACGTCCCCGGCCCCGTCCCGGGCCCCGCTACTCGACGGTGCCGAGGACGAGGTCGTCGACGTGGACGCCGTCCCAGCCCGCGGTGCTGCTGCAGATCGGGCCGCCGAGGTTGGAGCAGATCTCGTCGGCGGTGAAGTGGAACCGCACGACGACCTCTCCCCCGCCCGTGGTGATGGGCGCGGTGTACTTCGACCACCCCGGGGCGTCGGGGTTGCCGCCGGAGTAGGAGCCGAGCAGCTGCCAGGAGTCCCCGCCGTCCTGGCTGATCTCGAGGGTGGCGATGTCGTAGCCGCCCTCGGTGTCCAGGCGCATCCACCACTGCACGACCCCCTTGCCCTTGGGCATCGAGATCGCGGGCGAGGTCAGCGTGACGTCGGCGAGGTCGGTGTAGCCCAACGGGCCGGAGACCGCCCACGCCGAGCCGCCCGCGTCCTCCGCGGTGCCCTTGGCGTGCCCGGGCGAGCCGTGCGCCCAGCGGCCGGGGAGGCCCGAGGCGGTCCAGCCCTGCTGGCCGTCCTCGAAGTCGAAGGACTCCACGACCTCGTCGAGCTTCGGCGCGTTGGAGCCACCGCCACCGGTGTCGACGGCCGGGATCTTGACCTTCTGGTCGAACGCGTAGGTCCACACGCCGCGACCGAACATCGCCAGGACGGCGAGGTTGGGGTTGTTCGGCTTGAGCTGGATGCTGGAGACCGGCGCCGGGGGCAGGCCCTTGAGCCGGGCGAAGCGCGGCTCGGCCTCCTTCTTGCCCTTCGGCCCCGAGGCGAAGGCGCCCACGTCGGTGCCGACGAGCAGCTGGTTCTTGCGCACGGTCACCGCGGTGGCGGGGCTGTCGGGCAGGTTGCCGGTGATGTCCTGGAAGGACCGGCCGCCGTTGGTCGAGCGGAAGAGGTGACCCTTGCCGATCGCCTTGTTGGTGTCGCCCGCGGCGCCCGGCGGCATCCAGCGACGGGTGTAGCCGCCGAGGGTGACGTAGATAGTCCTCGAGCTGTCGGGGTCGATGGCGATCGAGGTGATGTAGCGGTTGGGCAGGCCCTTGGCCTTCACCACGTGCCAGCCGTTGGCCGTGCCGGCCTTGGGGCGCTTGTCGCCGCCGACGTTGGTGGCCAGGCCGTTCTTGAAGACCGGGCCGCTGTCGACGAGCTTGTTGAGGGTGTCGCACTGACCGCAGAAGCCGACGTACGTCGCGTCGCCGCGCGTCGTGATGGCCGTCATCTGGTTGTCGGGGTCGGTCGCCGACGACGAGGCCGCCGCGTCGCCGGGGGCGGTGCGGGTGCCGAGGTCGAAGACCTTGATCCAGGTGCTGGTGGAGTCGTCGGCGTCCGCGGCGTCGGTGAAGCCCGACGTGGTGCTGGGGCCGATCAGCGTCTCGACGACCTCGCGGCCGGCGGTCACCAGGTGCTGGGCGTTGGTCGGGTCCATCGCGAAGGGGTTGGAGAACCGAGACGCGGTCAGGCCCGGGTCGATGCTCGACCAGCTGGAGCCGCCGTCGGTGGTCACCGAGATGGCGGCGTTGGTGTACTCCTCGTAGGAGATGTTGGAGTCGAAGGGGTCCACCGCGGTGAAGAACCCGTCGCCGCCGTAGGTCTCGTACTGCTTGCGGGTCTTGCCGTCGATCTTGAGGTTGCCGTTGTCCTGGAGACCGGCCCAGACCGTGCCGTCGTTGGCCATCGAGGCCCAGTACGGCATCAGCGTCTGGAAGCCCTTCTGGTCGCCGCGGCCCCAGTGGGCGTTGTGGTCGAGGATCCAGATGCCGTCCTGCTGGTCGGGGTGGGTGGTGTCACCGTCGTCGGTCGGGTCGCGGTCGGTCGGGCAGGCGGGCAGCCCGGCCGAGAGCAGCAGGCAGGAGTTCCCGCCGAAGTACTTCCCGACCACGCCGAAGTGGACCGGGGTGGTGCCGTCGAGCGGCTGGCCGGCCTGCGGCAGGTCGTTGGCCCACAGCTCCTCGAGGCCGAAGGCCATCCGGGTCGGGACGCCCGAGGCGGTCGCCCGCGAGGGGTCAGGCTGGACCCAGAGGTTGTACCAGCCCTGGACCCCGGGCTGGTACCCGATCGCGGTGCCGGTGCCGATGAGGGCCGAGCCGGTCGTGGGGTCGGCCGTCAGCGACGTACCCGTGGCCAGGGCGGTCCAGGACTGGCCGAAGTCGTCGGAGACGTAGATGCCGTTGAGCACCGTGGTGCCCAGCGGGGAGGAGAAGCCCTCGGGGGCGTCGATGCCGAGCAGGCCGCCGTTGTTGAGCAGGTTGGCATCCTGGACGATCGCGTAGAGGAAGTCGTGGTCCTGGTCGGGCCCGACCGCGTGGCCGAGCTCGACACGGCCGATCGCGTCCTGGGCGGCGAAGCCGGCGGCCTCGAGCTTCTCGAAGGTGCCCGGCTTGCCGTTGCTGCTGCGGTAGACGCCGTTGTTCGGCGACTGGACCGACCCGTCGGGGTTGGTGCGCTGACCGCCGCGCCAGCCGACCGTCGCGACGACGGTGCCCGCCTTGGTCTCGGTGTTCACGCCGCCGGGCTGGACGACCACGACGTCGGTGACGACGCTGGCCAGCGCGCACTGCGGCTTCCTGGTCATGTTGGTGACCCCGGCGCAGGGGCCGGTGGGGAGCTTGGCGTTCTTGTAGGAGCGGCCGGCGTCGGTGGAGACGAACAGGCCGTACTGGGTGGCGGCGTAGACCTTCCTCGGCGACTTCGGGTCCACGGCGATGGCGAAGCCGAGCGCGCCGGCCGGCACGCCCTTGCTGCGCTTCCAGGTCTTGCCGAGGTTGCCGGACCAGTAGGCACCCAGGCCGGTGTAGGCCGAGGAGCCGAAGGTCGGCTCACCGGTGAGCGCGAGCAGCGTGCCGCGCTTGGCCTTGGACCAGCCGACCGCGCCGGTGACGGTCGTGGGCAGGTTGCCGGTGACGTCCTTCCAGGAGCCCGCCATGTCGTCGGAGCGCCAGATGCCGCCGTTGCCGACGGCCGCGAAGAGCCGGCGGCCCTTGGGGTCCCAGGCGTAGGAGTCGATGCGGCCCATGTTGTCCTCGAGGCCCAGGCCGTTGACCTCGGGGTAGTTCTCGTCATCGACGATGAGCGGGCCGCGGCCGTAGGCGCGGGCCTTGCCCCTGGTGCCCGGGACCTTGGCGCGGCTCAGGGCCGCGGACTGGCGCGCCGCTGCGGTGGCGGCGCCGTCGTCGTAAGCGCCGAAGGGCGCCAGCCGCGAGATCGCGCGGGTGTCGAAGAGCGCGTTGAGCTCCTTCAGCGACTCCGGCCGCTTGCTCACCACGCAGAGGGAGTCCCACTCGTCGGGGTCGGTGCCCTGGAGCATCGGCAGCTCTCGCATGGCCTCGCGGACCAGCTCGCGCTCGCGCTCCTCCTCGCCGGCCTCGCCCTCCTCGCGCAGCTCCTCGAAGTCCTCCTCGGTGCGCATCTCCGCACGGACCTCGCGCAGCGCGTCGTGGACGGGCTGGAAGCCCGGGGCGCAGTCCCCGGCCGCGGCGGCGCCGGTGCGGGACTCCGAGGCCCGCAGCTGCATCACCGCCAGCACCCCTGCAAGGACCAGCGCGAACGCTGTCACGACGACCAACCACCGGTGCCGAAGGGCCACGGACTCACTCCTGAACGTGTGCGGGAGGGGCGACCAGGCCGGTGACCCCGGGGAGGGACGAGACGTCCGGACCATCAAACGACCGGACCCCGCTCCGCGTCACGGAATCGGTCGGATACCCCCGCCCGCATGCAGATGTCCAGACCGCCGGTCAGGTCCCCCGCAGGACCGCCGATCAGGAGAGGATGGAGCGCACGGGGCTGGCACGCCCCGCGTCGGAGACGACGCTGGTGGCCGCACTGCTGGACAGGATGCTGGACGGCTGCGCGCTCTACGTGCCGACCCGGGAGGCCGGCCGGATCGTCGACTTCGAGCGGGTCCACCTCAACCCCGCCGGCATCCGGCGGATGGCCTCCCAGGGCATCGACGTCCGCCTCACCAGCCTGCGCGCCGCCGCACCCGGCATCGAGCGCCAGGGGATCTTCCGCCGGTACGTCGACGTGGTTGAGACCCAGCGCGCGTGGTCAGGTGAGGACGTCACCTACCGCGACGGCACCGTCTCGGGCATCTACGACATCCAGGCCTGGCCGGTCGGCGAGGGCTTCGCCGTCACCTGGCGCGAGGTCACCGACCGCGAGCGGGTGCTGGAGGCGCTGCGGCACTCCGAGCAGCGCTTCCGGGCGACGGTCGACCAGCTCCCCGACGCGGTCTCGGTCTTCGAGTCGGTGCGCGACCGCAACGGCCGGATCGCGGACTTCCGCTGGGTCTACTGCAACCGCTACAACGCCGAGATGACCGGCTACCCGGTCGAGCGGCTGCTGGGCGCCCGGCTGCTGGAGATCTTCCCCGAGCAGGGGCCCGCCGGGATGATCGACGTCTACTCCGAGGTCGTCGCCAGCGGCGCCAGCTGGCAGCAGCCCACGGTCTGGTACGAGGACACGTGGGGCGACGGCACCCGCCGCCGCCGCGCCTTCGACGTGCGCGCCAGCAAGGTGGGCGACGGGTTCGTCGTGGTCAGCCGCGACGTCACCGACCTGCGGCTGGCGACCGAGGCGCTGCGCGCCAAGGAGCGCCAGCTCGACGAGGCCCAGCACCTGGCCAGCCTCGGCAGCTGGGAGCACGACCTGGTCACCGGCGAGACCGACTGGTCCGAGGAGTGCCGCGACATCCTCGGGTACGCCGAGGACCACCCCGCCAGCCTCGCCGACCTCCGCGCCCGCACCCACCCCGAGGACGCCGGGCGCGTCGACAGCGTGCTGGACCGGGCCCTCGACCGGGGCGGGCCCTACGACCTCACCCACCGGCTCCTGCACCCGGGCGGCGAGGTCCGCCACGTCCACGCCCGGGGCCGGGTCGAGGTCGACGGCACCGGCGCCCCGGCGTACGTGCGGGGGACGCTGCTGGACGAGACCGACGTCATCCGGGTCTCCGACGCGCTCGTCGAGAGCAACCTGCGCCTGGAGGAGAGCAGCCAGAGCCTCAGCGACCTGCTCGGGCTGGTGGGCCACGACCTCAGGAACCCGCTGTCGGTCTCAATGGGCTTCCTCAGCATGACCGGCCTGGAGCTCGACGACCTCGAGCAGGCCGGTGCCGACGTGTCGACCGCGCGCGCGATGCTCACGCGGGCCAGCGACGCCGCGCAGCGGGTCGAGGCGATGCTTGCCAGCGTGCTGGAGATGAGCCGGATCGACTACGGCACGCTGCGCAGCCACGGCGAGCTGCTCGACGTCGCGGAGACGGTGCGCCAGGCGGTGGCCGACCTGACGATCTCCTCCGAGGTGCAGCTGGCCGACCTGGAGGGGCTGCGGGCCGTCGCGGACGCCTCGCACCTGCGCCAGGTGCTGGGCAACCTGCTCAGCAACGCCGACAAGTACGGCGGTGCGCCGATCCGCGTGAGCGGCGAGACCGCCGGGTCGACGACCCGCATCGTGGTCGCCGACGCCGGCCAAGGCGTGCCGGAGGACTTCGTGCCCCGGCTCTTCGACCGGTTCAGCCGGGCCGGCGGCGACACCCGGCCCGGCACCGGCCTGGGCCTGCACCTGGCCCGCCGGCTGTGCCGGGTGATGGGCGGCGACCTGACCTACCTGCCGCCCGCGGACGGCCAGGGCCCGCGCTTCGTCGTCAGCCTGGCGTCGGGCTGAGCGCCACGAGCCGGCGCAGACTCAAGCCAGGGAGAGGAAGAGCTTCTCCATCCGGGCCCGCTGGGCGCCGTCGATGTCGGAGCCCTCGAGCAGGCACTGCTCCATGCCCGAGGCCACCAGCGCGAAGCCGGCGCGCGAGAGCGCCTTGTTGACCGCCGCGAGCTGGGTGAGCACGTCCTCGCAGTCCGCGCCCTCCTCGAGCATCCGGATCACCGTGGCCAGGTGACCGTGGGCGCGCTTCATGCGCGTGACGAGAGGCTTGGTGGCCTCGGCCTCGAGCTGCATCAGTCCGATCCGTCCTGGAGGGCCGCGAGCACCTGCTGGAGACGGGCGCGGGCGTCGTTGGCGACCTCGCAGACGGCCTCGCCCGCGTCAGTCATCGTGATCATCGCCTGGGGGTCGAAGGCCTCGACCACCACGCCGTCGGCGTCCTCGCGGACCACGACGTTGCACGGCAGCAGCGCCGCGACCGAAGGGTCGGCGGCCAGCGCCTGGTGGGCCAGCTGCGGGCGGCACGCGCCGAGGATCACCTGGGGGGCGACGTCGACGTCGAGCTTGGCCTTGAGCGTGGCCTTGAGGTCGATCTCGGTCAGGACGCCGAATCCGGCGTCGGCGAGCAGCTCGCGGACACGGGCGACGGTGTCGTCGTACCCCTGCGGCGAGCGGGCGGTGAGCGTGTAGCCGGGCGTGACGTCGGTCATGGGTCCCTCCTCGGACTTGCGGAACCCCCGTGGGGGTTGGTTGCATACCCCTCGATCTTAACCCCCCTAGGGGTTCCGAGCCAAGCGATCTCCCGAGGAGGAGCATCCATGACCAGCACCGCCCCCCACCCACCTGCGACCCCGTCCGGGGTCGCCCACGGCCCGGGTCCGCTCGGCCGCCTGGGCACGTGGGTGCTCGACCACCGGCGCCTGGTCGCCGGGGTCTGGGCCCTGCTCATCGTCGGCCTGGGGATCTTCGCCCCGCGGGTCGAGCACGACCTCTCCGGCGCCGGCTGGCAGGCCGACGGCTCCGACTCCGTCGCCGCCCGCGACCTGGCAGTCGAGCACTTCGGCGGCAACGCGTCCTCGGCCATCCAGGTGGTCGTGCGCTCCAGCGACGGCCCCGTCACCGAGGGTGAGGGCGCCGAGGTCGTCGCCGAGGTGACGGCCCTGCTCGAGGGCGACTCGCGCATCGCGACCGTCGTCCCGCCGCAGCCCGGCGCCACGCTGTCGCAGGACGGCGACACCGGCGTCGTGCTCGCCGGCGCGGGCGCCGACACCAACGAGATGGTGCGCGCCGCGACCGACCTCAAGGAGGACCTGGTCGCGCTCTCCACCGACACCGTCGAGGTCACGCCCACCGGCTCCTCGTTGCTGTGGAGCGACTTCAACGAGGCCAACCTCGAGGCGATGCTCAAGAGCGAGATGATGTCGTGGCCGGTGACCCTGGCCATCCTCGTCCTCGCCTTCGGGGCGCTGGTCGCCGCCGGCCTCCCGCTGATCCTCACCCTCGCCGGCCTGGTCGCCTCCGCGGGCTCCCTGGTGCTCATCAACGAGCTCGTGCCGGTCTCCATCTGGGCGATGAACTTCGCGATGATGTTCGCGCTCGCCCTGGGCATCGACTACGCGCTCTTCATCGTCGTGCGCTACCGCGCGGCCCGCGCCGCCCGCCCCGGCCCCGACGGCGTCGCCTCGGCCGTGGCCCAGACCATGGACACCGCCGGCAAGGCCGTGCTGCTCTCCGGCCTCACCGTGCTCATCTCGCTGTCCGCGGTGATGCTGGTGCCCTCCCCGTCCTTCCGGTCGATGGCCGGCGGGATCATGCTCTCGGTCGTCTTCGTGCTCGGCGCGACGCTGACCCTGCTGCCGCTGGTGCTCGGGTGGCTCGACGACCGCATCAACAAGTTCGCGCTGCCGTGGTCGCGCTCGGGTGAGCACCGCTCCCCGACGTTCGCGGCCTGGGGCGAGCGCCTCTGGGCCCGCCCGTGGACCTGGGGCCTGGCCTCGCTGCTGGTGCTGCTGGCGCTCGCCGCGCCCATCCTGGGGCTGAAGACCGCGATGCCGTCGATCAAGGTGCTGCCCGAGGACGCCTCGGCGCGGATCGGGTACGACGTCGTGCAGGCCGAGCTCGGCGAGGGTGCCCCGGGCGCCATCGGCGTGGTCGTGGAGAAGTCGCAGGCCGAGGAGACCTCGTCGGTCCTGGCCGCCGACAGCGGCATCGCCGGCGTCCTGCCTGCGATGCCGGCCACCGACGACTCCGGCCTGGTGCTGGTGCAGGCCGTGCCGACGGTCGACCCGTCCGACCCCGAGCTCGGCGAGACCGTCGACCGTCTGCGCGGGGACCTGCCGTCCTCGGCGCTGCTCGGCGGCGCGGCCGTGGAGAACCTCGACCTGAAGGCGCAGCTCGACGAGTCGACCCCGATCGTGGTCGCGGTCGTGCTGGCGCTGGGCTTCCTGCTGCTGCTCGTCGCGCTGCAGGCCCCGCTCATCTCGCTTCTGGGCACGCTGGTGAGCCTGCTGTCGACCGCCGCGGCGTTCGGCGTGGCCCGCCTGGTCTTCCAGGAGGGGTACGGCGCGGACCTGCTCGGCTTCGAGAGCCAGGGCTTCCTCGACGCCTGGGCGCCGGTGTTCTTCTTCGCGATGATCTTCGCGATCGCGATGGACTACACCGTGTTCCTGCTGGCCTCGGCCAAGGAGCACTA
>LULW01000617.1_pt1 | contig 10932 bp, 8 predicted proteins | sample 729531 | NCBI WGS metagenome assembly LULW01 (sample SAMN03860279, study PRJNA289734) | marine metagenome | biome: seawater column; feature: ocean; material: water; isolation source: Red Sea water column Station 108 - depth 10m | place: Saudi Arabia: Red Sea | collected 2011-10-15 | depth 10 m | reverse complement strand
ATTTAATACTATTTTGTTTGATAATATGAGTATTAAAAATCTTAGAGCAGGTGTAAAACTAGTTAAAAAATATTATGAAACAGAAGCCTCAGGGAATATAAATCTTAAAACTGTAAAATCTGTTGCTATGACTGGGGTAGATAGAATTTCAATTGGGAGCATTACTCATAGTGCCCCAGCTATAGATTTCAAACTAGAAATCTAGATTATTTGACTTTTTTAATTTTTATTTTTCGTGAGCTCAGCCTGTGCCGCTGCTAATCTAGCTATAGGAACTCTGTAAGGTGAACAGGAAACATAATTAAGCCCAGCTTTTGAACAAAATTTAATACTCCTTGGATCACCACCATGTTCACCACATATACCTAATTTAATTTTTTTATTTTGTTTTTTTCCTTTAGAAACCGCTATTTCAACTAAATCTTTCACTCCATCATCAATAGATACAAACGGATCAATATTAAAAATCTTATTATCTATATAATCATTTAAAAATTTACCACTATCATCTCTACTTATTCCAAAAGTTGTTTGTGTTAAATCATTAGTGCCAAAACTAAAGAATTCAGCATGTTTCGCAATATCATCAGCCTTAATTGCTGCTCTAGGTAACTCAATCATTGTACCCACAAGAAATTCAATTTTTGTTTTATTTTCTTTTTGAACTTTTCTTGCAGTATTGATTACTAAATCTTTCATTATTTTAATCTCGGCTTCAGTAGAAACTAAAGGAATCATTATCTCAGGAAAAGCAAATTTTTGTTTACTTTTTTTAAGGTCTGCAAGAGCCTCGAATATCGCTCTACATTGCATCTCATAAATTTCAGGAAATGAAATGCCAAGTCTACAACCTCTATGTCCTAACATTGGATTTTGTTCATGAAGTTCTTCTATCCTGCTCTCAATATCTTTTTTGTCTGATCCAACAACATTAGCTACTTCAGAAATTTCTTTATCAGATTTAGGTAAAAATTCATGTAATGGTGGATCTAATAATCTTACAGTAACTGGAAGACCATGCATAATCTTAAATATCTCCATAAAATCTTTTTTTTGATGCGGTAGAATCTTTTTTAAAGCATTAGATCTATCGTCTAGCGTTTTTGATAAAATCATTTCTCGCACTGATAAAATTCTTTCCTCATCAAAAAACATATGTTCGGTCCTACAAAGTCCAATTCCCTCCGCACCAAAATCTCTGGCTGTTTTAGTGTCTAGAGGAGTCTCAGAGTTAGTTCGTACTTTAAGTTTTCTAATTTTATCAGCCCAGCTCATCAATTTTGAAAAATCTCCTGATATCTCAGGTTTTATAGTTGGAACTGTACCTAAAATTATTCTTCCTGTAGAACCATCAATAGTAATTGTTTCACCTTCTTTGATCTCAGCCAAAGATGTTTTAAAGACTTTTTTATCGTAATTAATTTCAATTTCACTTGATCCAGAAACACAAGGTCTTCCCATCCCCCTAGCTACAACTGCAGCATGACTAGTCATACCTCCTCTTGAAGTTAAAATTCCCTTCGCAGCATGCATTCCTTGAATATCTTCTGGAGAAGTTTCAACTCTAACTAAAATTGTATCTTGCATCATATCATTTAATCTTTCAGCCTCCTCTGAGCTGAAAACTACTTTTCCACTTACTGCACCAGGAGACGCTGGAAGACCGTTTGCTATAACTTTGATTGAACTTCTCTCATCTAAAGTAGGATGCAAAAGCGTGTCTAAAGAGTTGGGATCAACTCTTAAAACAGCATCATTTTTATTGATTAACTTTTCTCTAACCATATCAACAGCAATTTTTACTGCTGATTTTGATGTTCTTTTTCCAGATCGAGTTTGTAATATCCAAAGTTTATTACTTTCAACAGTGAATTCCACATCTTGCATATCCTTATAATGTTTCTCTAGTTTTTTTAAAATTTTATATAATTCGTGATATACTTCTGGCATCGACTCTTCCATAGATACATCATCAACTTTTGCTTCTTTTCTTGCCTTCCTTGTAATATACTGTGGAGTTCTTGTTCCAGCTACAACATCTTCTCCCTGAGCATTAATCAAATATTCTCCATAAATATCATTTGACCCATCTGAAGGGTTTCTAGTGAAGACAACTCCTGTTGCACAATCATTACCCATATTTCCAAAAACCATAGATTGAACATTAACAGCTGTTCCCCACTCAGAAGGAATTTGATTCAACTTTCTGTAAACTTTCGCTCTTTTGCTCTCCCAAGATAAAAATACAGCACTTATTGCCCCGAATAATTGATGATAAACATCTTGAGGAAAATCTTTACTAGTCTTTTCTTTAACTACATTCTTAAAATCATTTATTAAACCATCCCAATCCTCTTCATCGAGATCCGTATCAAGCAATACACCTTTTGTTAACTTATAATTTTCTATCAATTCCTCAAAATTGTAACTTTCAACACCCATGACTACATTTCCGTACATCTGGATGAATCTTCTGTAGCTATCTTTCGCAAATCTTCCATTAGATGTTTTTTTAGCCAAAGCAACAACTGTTTTGTCATTTAGTCCTAAATTCAAAATTGTATCCATCATACCTGGCATTGAAACTCTTGCTCCAGATCGAACTGATAAAAGAAGAGGATTTTTTAAATCTCCAAATTTTTTTGATACATCTTTTTCTATTATTTTAATTTCTTTTTTTATTTGGCTAATTAATTTGGAATTTAATTTTTTTTTATCCTTATAAAAAATTTCACACACTTTTGTTGAGATCGTAAAACCAGGAGGTACTGGTAAACCCATTCTTCCCATTTCAGATAAATTTGCCCCTTTACCACCTAAAAAATGGGGGGGGTTTTTTATTTTTTTTGAATCTTTAGACTTAAAATTAAGAATTAACTTATTCATTATGAGCTTTTAAAAATCGAAAATTTATATAATTTTGAAACGTTTTACATAACATATTAATAAGTTCCAAACGATTTTTTCTTAAAGTTTCATTATCCTCATTAACTTTTACATTATCGAAAAATTCAAAAACTTCTTTTTTGGTTTCAGCTAAAATTGATAATGATTTTTCACAATTTTCATCACTGTTTATGGTAGAATAATATTTTTTAATATCATTAATTTTTTTATATAAGTTTTTTTCAAAATCACTTTTAAAAATACCAGGATCAGTTGTATCATTTATTTCAATCTCGTTATTTTTCATCTCATGATCTAAAATGTTTGATGCTCTTTTATAACTTGAATTGATGTCTATACCAATTTGGGTGTTAATTACCTTATTAAGACATTTTGCTTTTTCAAAAGACGAAAATAAATTATTTAATGAAAATGTAACGTATTTCTTTGTCTTTAAGATAGTATCTAAACCTATCTTTTAAAAAATCTTGTAATTCTTTTTGTAAATCTTTGTTTTCAAGATTGTATCCCTGGTCATCGTAAAGGCGTGAAGAATAATTCAAAAGATCATTTATTTTCAAATTCTTTCTATTTTCTATAGTGGTTCTTATTATGCCCAGAGCAATTCTCCTTAATGCTAATGGATCCTTTGAACTTGTAGGTTTCTCATTAATACCAAAAAAACCCACTAAGGTATCAATCTTGTCTGTAATTGATAACGTGACACTGAATGGTTTTTTTGGAACTATTGAATTGAGTCCAATTGGTAAATATTGCTCAGAAATAGCTAAAGATATATCTTTATCAAATCCTTGATATTCAGAAAAGTACCCTCCCATAAGTCCCTGAAGTTCAGGAAATTCACCAACAAGATCAGAAGTAAGATCAGTCTTACAAATTGATGCTAACAATTCTACTTTCTCTTTACTAATTAACAATTCATCTGAAATCATTCCACCAATTTTTCTCATTCGTTGAACTTTGTCGAAATAAGATCCAAGCCCTTTAAAAAAATTCATTGATTTTAATTCTGACACTTTTTTTACTAAATTTTGAGTTTTATCTTTATTCCAAAAAAATTCTGCATCACTTAATCTTGCATCAACTACTCTTTCATTACCTATTTTAATGAGACCTTTTTTATCTTTTTTATTTGTTACAATTAAAAATTCATTAGTAATTTCATTTTTGTCATTAAATGTTGGAAAATATTTCTGGTGAGACTCCATTGTTAGGGTCAAAATCTCTTTAGGAACCGATAAAAATTTTTTATCAAATTTGCACAATAAAACATTTGGGCTATCTACTAAATTTACAACCTCATCTATTAATTTGGGATTTTCATTAATTTTTAATCCTTTTTTTCCTAATATCTTTAAAAAAGACTTATTAATTATTTTTAATCTTTTATTTTGATTAACGATCACTCCATTATCTTCAAAAAATTTTTCATATTTCTTAAAATTTTCAAAAGATCTTTTTTTTTCCTCAAAATCTTTATCTAAAAAAGTCAAATTAGAGGAAGTTAAATGATGAAATTTAAAACTTACAATTTTTTTATCAAATATTGATAAAATTGATTTTAATGGTCTTCCCCAATTTAAATCAAATTCACCCCATTTCATTGATTTTTTCCATTGATAGTTACTCAAAATTTTTGGAATGAATTCAGTGAGTAAATCATGTGTTTTTAATGAGGTTGCTACAGTTTTGTAAAAATAAAATTCATCCTTTTCGGTTTTTTTTTTAAATAAATCTTTTTTTTGGATTTTATTTGACCTCAAAAAACCCTCCAACGCTTGTTCAGAAGCGCTAGTTTTAGGGCCCCTAATCTCTTTAGATTTAATCTTAATTTGTTTATCTAGGCCTTCAAAAACTAGAACTAATCTATTTGGAGTTGAAAAAGAAAAATTTTTTTTTGATCTAATTGATTTTTCCTCAAATAAATTTTTAAAATCTTCAAAAATTTTTTCTCTTAAATTTTTTTGAAGCCCAGCAGGAATTTCTTCACTAAATAGCTCTAAAAAAAATTCTGACATTCTATGTTTGCGACTGTACCCAAATTGTAGCAGCTTGTTTTGTAATTTCTCTTATTCGACCAATATATTCTGCTCTTTGCGCAACACTAATAGCTCCGCGAGCATCTAATACGTTAAATATATGACTTGCTTTCAAACATTGATCGTATGCAGGTAAAGATATATTTTTTTCAACTAATGATTTTGCTTCACTCTCATACATATCAAATATTTTAAATAAGTTTTCTGTATTAGCATGCTCAAAGTTATAAGCTGAAAATTCTTTTTCTGATTGATGAAAAACTTCTCTGTAATCAATACCTTCATTATTCCAAACTAAATCATAAACGTTTTTTTTCTGCTGGGTAAACATACAAATTCTTTCAAGACCGTAAGTTATCTCTACTGACACTGGTTTACATTCAAAACCTGCCATTTGTTGAAAATATGTAAATTGAGATATTTCCATGCCATCACACCAAACTTCCCATCCAAGACCTGCAGCACCTAGAGTTGGGCTTTCCCAATCATCTTCAACAAATCTAATATCGTGCTCTTTATGATTAATTCCTATTACCGACAAACTATTTAAATAAAGTTTTTTAATATTAATTGGAGAGGGTTTTATTATAACTTGAAATTGATAATAATGCTGAAGTCTATTTGGATTATCTCCATATCTTCCATCTGTAGGTCTTCGTGAGGGTTGAACATACGCTGCTTTCCATGGCTTAGGTCCAAGAGATCTTAGAGTAGTAGCTGGATGAAATGTTCCAGCTCCAACTTCCATATCATAAGGTTGTAAAATTACACATCCATTTTTACTCCAAAATTTTTGAAGATTTATAATTGTATCTTGGAAAGTTTGAAATTTTGGTTTTTTTTTAATTTTTTTAGAGGCCATATTTTTGCCAAACTGATTTTTCCTCTAATATGTTTGCTAATTGATCGACATGGTCATTTGACGACGATAATTTTTTACTAAGCCAACTTTTTGATTTTTCAAATTTTTTAATAATAACATCTTCTCCAAATTTCTCTCGTAATATCTGATTTGCATTTCCTATATCATCTATCAAACCAAGATCTTTGGCTTTTCTACCTGACCAAAATTCACCTGAAAATAATTCTACTTCAGATTTTTTAAGTTTTGATGACCTGCTTTTTTCCACCACCTCGATGAAATCTTTATGTAGATCTAATTGTATATTTTTTAATCTTTCGATGTCTTCCTTTTTTTCATCTAGAAATGGGTCTAATGTACTTTTATTTTTCCCAGCAGTATGCACTCTTCTCTCAACACCTATCTTTTTTATCAATTCTGTAAAACCAAAAGAAGAGTAGATTACTCCTATTGAGCCTATTATTGAACTTGAGTTCGCATAAATTTCATCTCCAGCACAAGCTATTAGATATCCGCCTGAAGCTGCTACATCTTCGGCAAAAACTATTACTTTTTTTTTATTTTTTTTTGCCTGTTGTCTAATTAAGCTGTAAATTAAATGTGATTGAACAGGAGAACCTCCAGGAGAGTTTATTGTTATAGCAACACATGGTGCTTTTTTTAGAGAAAATGCTTTTGTAATAATCTCTTCTTGACCAGAAAAATCTATACCTTGTTTAAATTTCCCTACATTCCCAATAACTCCACTTAGCTTAATATGTGGAATAATTTTTTTCTTTTTAAAAAAAGAGAGCATTTTTAATATTTATAGAATTTTTTTATGAATATAAAGACACCTTATAATTGAAGATTCAGGTGCGTCAATTGATAAGTATAAAAAGCAACCTATTATACTAATTTGCTCAATTAATGGGAAGTGTCATACAATTAAAAAACAAAATTAATAATTCATATTTTCAACTAAAAAATTCAGTTGAAGATAGATTGGTGTTAGTTGAAGAAAAAATAAAGTCCAAATTAGAGAGCAACGTTGACTTGGTTCAGAAAATGACAAACTATCACCTTGATACAGGCGGAAAGAGATTAAGAGCCTTACTAACTTTAGGTTCTGCAAAATTATGTGGATATGCAAAAGGAACTAGAGATATTAATTTGGCTGCTTGTGTAGAACTTATTCACTCAGCAACTTTAATGCATGATGATGTAATAGATAATGGATCTATTAGAAGGGGGAGAAAAACTTTAAACAAAGTTTGGGATAATCACTCTTCTGTTTTAGTTGGAGATTATTTACTTAGTAGATGTTTTGAAATGATGGTAGATGACGGAAATATTGAGGTTTTAAAATTATTATCTTCAACTTCCTCTAAGATTGCACAAGGAGAAGTTCTTCACTTACAACACAGAGGAGAGGTAGATATGTTGGAGGAAACTTATTTAAGAATAATTTCTGCGAAAACTGCTGAATTATTTGCAGCAGCTACCAAAGTTGGTGCAATTTTGTCAGATGTGTCATCAAAAGAAAAAGAGGCTTTAGAATTTTACGGAAGGAATTTGGGATTAACTTTTCAAATAGCTGATGATACTTTAGATTACAATTCTGAGTCAAAATTATTTGGAAAAAAAATTGGCAAAGATTTTTATGAAGGGAAAATTACTCTGCCAATAATCTTATTATTTCAAAAAGCAAATCTTAAAGAAAAGGAGAGTCTTAAAGGTATTTTTTTAAAAGACAAAAGAGATGAAAGTGATTTTAATCATACATTATCTTTAATCAAACAATATGAAATTATTAAAGAATGTTATCAAAAAGCAAATCATTACATAAATTTAGCGTCAAACTCATTATCGATATTTAAAGACTGTAATGAAAGAAATATTCTTGAAAATTTAACTTCATTTAGTTTGTCTAGAGATTTTTAAGGACTTAAAAGACTTTTTGTCCAACTACCATTTTTATCTAAAGAATACTTTAATCTTTCATGTATTCTGTTATCTCCATCTAACCAAAATTCAATTGTGGAAGGTGTTAAATTCCAACCAGACCAATGGCTTGGTCTAGGTACATTATCTTTGTCATTATATTTTTTTTTATAATTCTCTAAAGCATCTAAAAGTTCATCTCTATTTTGGAGAATACTACTTTGTTTTGAGGCCCAAGCACCTATTCTGCTATCATATGCTCTTGAGTTATAGTACTCATCAGCAGTTTGATCATCTACTTGTTTCAATGTTCCAACTATCCTTATTTGTCTTAGTAAACTTTTCCAATGAAAGCACATTGTAGCATTCGGGTTTTCTTTAATTTCATTACCTTTCTGACTGTTTAAATTTGTATAAAAAACAAATCCTTTTTCACTATGACCTTTAAGCAGAACCATTCTTACTGAGGGAATACCCTCTTTATTTGCGGTACCAAGTGCTAAAGCATTAGGATCATTAATTTCTTTTTTTTTAGCCTCCTCAAACCATCTTTGAAATAGTTCAAATGGATTATCTAGATCTAAGAAGCATTTATTAAGCCCAAGTGAGTTTTTTTGATTCATAATTTTAACAAAATAATCTATACAATATAAATAATGTCATTTAATACTTTTGGAAAGTCTTTTCGTTTTACAACTTGGGGAGAATCCCATGGTCCAGCTATAGGGTGTATTATAGATGGGTGTCCACCATTAATACCATTAAAAGAAGCCGATATTCAAAAAGAATTAAACAAACGAAAACCTGGGCAATCAAAGTTTACTACTCAGAGGAAGGAAAGTGACAAGGTTCAAATTCTTTCAGGGGTTTTTGAGGGAAAAACGACTGGGACACCAATATCATTGATAATTTACAATGAAGATATGCGTTCAAAGGATTATAATGATATCAAAGATAAATTTAGACCAGGACATGCTGATTTCACATATTTTAAAAAGTATGGAATAAGAGACTACAGAGGTGGTGGTAGATCATCTGCAAGAGAAACAGCTGCAAGAGTTGCAGCAGGTGCTGTGGCAAAAAAAGTTTTAGAAAATAAATTAGGAAAAAAATTCAAAATCACTGGAGCTGTAACCCAACTTGGAATATTAGGATGTGATACCAATAAATGGGATGATAAAATAATTTCTAAAAATCCATTTTTTTGCCCAGATAAATCAATGTTAAAAATTTGGGAAAAATACTTATTAAGTATTAGAAAAGCTGGATCGTCATGTGGAGCGATAATCGAAGTAAGAGCGAACGGTATTCCTGCTGGATTAGGAGCACCTATATACTCAAAATTAGACTCTGACATAGCATCAGCTATGATGAGTATAAATGCTGTTAAAGGAGTTAATATTGGCTCAGGTATGAACTCAGCACAATTGTCAGGTGAGGAAAATTCAGATGAAATTTCTCAAAATAGAAAAAAAACAAAATTTAAATCTAATAACGCTGGAGGGATTCTGGGAGGCATTTCTTCAGGTCAAGAGATAATTGTCTCTTTTGCTGTAAAGCCAACTTCTTCAATTTTAAAAAGTAGAAAAACAATCAATAAATTTGGAAAGAATACAAGTATATCAGTAAAAGGTAGACATGATCCATGTGTGGGTATAAGAGCTGTGCCTGTGGGTGAAGCAATGTTATCTTGTGTTTTATTAGATCATTATCTTCTACACAAAGCTCAGTGTAGTTAATTTTGTTTTTTCAAAACTATATTAGAATTTAGTAAATCTAAAACTTTTTGCTCTATTGAAACTGAGTCAAGATTTGCCACTTTATACATTTTATCTGGAGTATCCTGATCAATAAAAATATCTGGTAACGTTAATGATCTAAATTTTAAATTAGAGTCCATTAAACCTTTTTTTGTCAAAAAATTTACCACATGAGATCCAAAGCCACCAATTGAACCCTCCTCTATAGTCATGATCGCTTCATGAGTTGTAGCTAATTGCCAAATAAGATTTTCGTCTAAAGGTTTTGCAAACCTTGCATCAACAACTGTTATTGGCACACCTTTTTTTAATAAATTTTCTGCAGCCTTCAAAGTTTCATTCAATCTTGCTCCAAAATTAAGGATAGCTAATTTTTTTCCCTCTTTGATAATTTTTGATTTCCCTATCTCAATTTTCTCATTTATTGAAGGCAAAATTGAACCTAATCCTGTTCCTCTTGGATACCTAAATGCACAAGGTCTATCATTAATCTCCGTTGAGGTATTTATCATTCTTACAAGCTCAGCTTCATCACTTGCTGCCATAACAATAAAATTTGGTAAAGTAGTTAAATATGTTGTATCAAAACTTCCAGCATGTGTTGGTCCATCAGCCCCAACAAGTCCCGCTCTATCAATCGCGAATCTAACCGGTAAACTTTGAATTGCTACGTCATGAACTACTTGATCATAAGCTCTTTGAAGAAAAGTGGAATATATAGCTGCATAGGGTTTAAAGTTTTCAGTAGCTAAACCTGCAGCAAATGTAACTGCATGTTGCTCAGCAATCCCAACATCAAAAGTCCTATCTGGAAATTCTTTACGAAAAATATCAAGACCAGTGCCATCAGGCATTGCAGCTGTAATAGCTACAATTTTACTGTCCTTTTTAGCATGTTGAATTAAGGTGTTTGCGAAAACTTTTGTATATGATGGTAATTTACTTTTGCTCTTTAGTTGTTCACCAGTTTTGACATTAAATTTTGATACTCCATGATAATTGTCTTTTGCCTCCTCAGCAAAAGTATAACCTTTTCCTTTTTTCGATTTAATGTGAATTAAAATCGGACCTTCATGCTTAGAGTCTCTAGCATTTTTTAAAATTGGAATTAATGAATTTAAATCATGACCATCTATTGGACCAATGTAATAAAATCCAAGTGAACTAAACAAAGTTCCACCTGTAACAGCTGATCTAAGTAAATCTTCTGCTTTACCAGCCTTTGCACTAAATCTTTTTGAAAAGGCTGATACAATTAATTTAATAGTCTCTCTAAGACTAAAATAAATCTTTCCTGAAAAAATTTTTGCTAAATAAGTGCTCATAGCTCCAACTGGTCTTGCGATTGACATATCATTATCATTTAAAATTACGATCATCTTAGTTTTTGAAGCACCAGCATTATTCATAGCTTCATATGCCATTCCAGCACTAATTGCAC
>LULW01000612.1_pt2 | contig 10954 bp, 9 predicted proteins | sample 729531 | NCBI WGS metagenome assembly LULW01 (sample SAMN03860279, study PRJNA289734) | marine metagenome | biome: seawater column; feature: ocean; material: water; isolation source: Red Sea water column Station 108 - depth 10m | place: Saudi Arabia: Red Sea | collected 2011-10-15 | depth 10 m | reverse complement strand
GAATCGTTAGATGTATCTAAAACAACGACATTTTCTGGCAATACAATCTTCTCATTACCAACTAATTTTTCTGCTACATCTAAATAGTCTATTTCAAACAACGATTTTCCAATGTTTTTTCCCATTGCCATATAGCAGGTATTTGCCAAAGCACCGCCTATGATTAATTTATCAACGTATGATGTGAGCGAATCAATCACATTAATTTTGGTTGAGATCTTTGAGCCGCCAATAATTCCAATTAGAGGTTTTTTTGGATTCACCAAAATTTTTTTCAAAGCCTCGAGTTCATCTTCAACCAAAAAGCCAACGCCTGCTTCAGCTACTGAATCAATTACGCCAAAAGTAGATGCTTGCTTACGATGAGCAGTACCGAAAGCATCCATGATGTAAACATCTCCATAATTACCCAGTGTTTTTGAAAGATTTGTAGAGTTTTCTTTTTCTCCTTGAAAAAATCTTATGTTTTCTAACATGATAATTTTTTTGTCTTGCTCTAAATCATCTAAAGAATCTGCTATTGGAACAGGAATATCTAATAATTGAGAGAGTCTTTTTGCAATTGGTTTAATCGAAAATTCAGGCTGAACTGCTCCCGTTTCTTGAGGTCTTCCACGATGCGTTATGATTCTGAGAGATTTTGCTTTTTCCAATAAGTGTTTAATGGTGGGTAAAGCTCTGACCATTCTTTCGTCGTTGAGAACTTCTTCGTCTCTGATTGGAATATTGAAATCTACTCTCAATAGAACTCTTTTTCCCTCGAAATCAAAAGAGGATAGTTTTGAATTTGTTAAATCCACTTAAATTGTTTTATTAATTTGTTCGATTATATTTTCAACTGTAAAACCAAAGTGGTTCATCAAATCATCTATTGGAGCTGATTCGCCAAATTTGTCGATACCGACTACTTGATCATCTCCTTCACAATATTTTTTCCAAAAATCACTCTGCCCTGCTTCTATGAAAATTTTTGGCAAGTCACCCAAAGTGTCTCTTTGATATTCTGGTGATTGTTCATCAAATATTTCGGTACATGGCATTGAGACAACTCTTGATGAAATATTTTGCTCATTAAGCTGATCTCGAACTTTCATGGCTAAGCTCACTTCTGAACCTGAAGCAACCAATGTTATTTTAGGATTTTGGTCTGAAGCAAGTTCGTATCCGCCTAGAAAAATTGGGTCGTTCGTTTCTCTTTTCTGAGCATCCAATGATTGTCTAGATAATATCAATGCTGACGGTGCAGATTTTGACTCCAGCGCAAATTTCCACGCACAAGCAGTTTCAACCCCATCACAAGGTCGCCAAGTATAAATGCCAGGCGTAATTCTTAGCATTGAAATATGTTCCACCGGTTGATGAGTAGGACCATCTTCACCGACCCCGATGGAATCATGCGTATATACATAAATTACAGGTAATTTCATTAAGGCAGACATCCTCACGGCATTTCTAGCGTAATCTAGAAAAGTAAGAAAAGTTCCTGCATAAGGTCTAATACCCCCATGTAGGATCATGCCATTCATGATTGCCGACATACCAAATTCTCGAACGCCATAATTTAAGTAATTACCTGAACCATCTTCAGCAAGATGAGAGGTTCCCTTCCATTCGGTATTGTTTGAAGGAGAAAGATCTGCTGATCCACCTATCAACTCCGGCATGATTGGACCAATAGCATCCAAACACATACCAGAACACTTTCTGCTGGCATAAGAATTTTCATCTTCAGAAAAATTGTTGATTAAATTTTCGATGGTAGATTCAAAATTACTAGGCAAGCTTCCGGTGATTAATCTATGCAGCTCTTTGGAATCTTCAGGATAGTTTTTTTCAAAGTCAGAAAGAATCTCTTGCCATTTTTCTTCACTTTCTTGTCCTTGTTTTTTGTGATCCCAAGCCTCATAAATTTCTTCGGGAATTTCAAAAGGCTCATGCTGCCATTGAATGTTTTCTCTAGTGAGTTTAATTTCTTCTTCGCCAAGGGCTGCACCATGTGCATCTGCAGAACCTGACTTATTGGGAGATCCTTTCCCGATTTCTGTTTTACAACAAATTAGTGTCGGAAGATTAGATGATTTTGCATCTTGCAAAGCTTTATCGATACTTTGAAAATCATGCCCATCAACTTCTGCTATAACGTTCCAACCATAACTTTTGAATCTTTCGGGCGTATTGTCTGTAAACCAACCTTCAACTTTGCCATCAATGCTGATTTTATTGTCATCGTATAAAACAATTAATTTATTCAGTTTATGAGTACCAGCTAAAGAACAAACCTCGTGAGAAATACCTTCCATCAAACAACCGTCACCACAAAAAACGTAAGTATAATGATCAATTATTGGACAGTCTTTTTTGTTGAATCTCTTTGCAAGAATTTTTTCTGCCATTGCCATTCCAACTGCGTTCGCTATACCTTGCCCAAGCGGACCGGTCGTTGTTTCTACTCCAGGAGTCACGTCACATTCAGGATGTCCAGGTGTTTTTGAACCCAGTTGACGGAAATTTTTCAACTCATCTATAGAAAGGTCATAACCTGTCAAATGAAGTAGCGAATAAAGAAGCATGGAACCGTGTCCATTGGATAAAACAAACCTATCCCTATCAAACCAATCGGGATTTGAGGGGTTATATTTAAGATGTTTGGTCCACAAAACCTGTGCGATATCTGCCATTCCCATAGGCATGCCAGGATGACCGCATCCTGCTCTCTGAACTGCATCCATAGATAGAGCTCTTATAGCATTGGCTAGGTTTTGTTGATCAGTCATGAAATTAGAATGTTATTTTCTACTATTTCAAGGTCAGTTCATAGTAGAATTGCTGACTTTATTATTGTCATGTCTGAGTACAAAACTTTCACTTCTGAATCTGTTTCTGAAGGTCACCCCGATAAAATGTGTGATCAAATTTCCGATGCAATTTTGGATGCATACCTAAAAGAGGATCCAAATGCCAGAGTAGCATGTGAAACTTTGGTTAAAACCGATTTGGTAGTGATTGCAGGAGAGATAACCTCCTCTGCTCAACCTAAATTAGAAAAAGTTATTCGAGAAGTAATCAATGAAATTGGCTATGACAATGATGACTTAGGATTCAATGGCAATACAGTTGAAATAATTAATGCCATTGGACAACAGTCAGTTGATATCGCTGCCGGAGTAGATGAGGGTTCTGGAACAGATTTGGATCAAGGCGCGGGTGACCAAGGTTTAATGTTTGGTTACGCAACTAATGAAACAGATGTTCTGATGCCCGCACCAATTCACTACTCCCATCTACTAGTTAAGAAGCAGTCTGAAGTAAGAAAAAATGGAAAATTGAATTGGCTTAGACCGGATGCAAAAAGTCAGTTGAGTTTTTTATACGATGATAAAGGAAATCCATCGAGTGTTTCAGCAATTGTCTTATCAACCCAGCATGATCCAGATATAGCTGCAGAAACAATTGAAGAAGGAGTTATGGAAGAAATAATCAAACCGGTCATTCCAAATGCATGGCTTAATGAAGATACAAAAATTTATATAAATCCAACAGGAAGCTTCGTGATAGGAGGTCCTGTCGGAGATTGTGGATTAACGGGAAGAAAGATAATTGTTGACACTTATGGTGGCATGGCTCGACATGGTGGAGGTGCTTTTTCTGGTAAAGATCCTTCAAAAGTTGATCGATCTGCCGCTTATGCTGGAAGATATGTGGCTAAAAATATTGTTGCCGCAGGTCTCGCAGATAAATGTGAGATTCAGGTGTCTTATGCTATTGGAGTAGCTGAACCGACTTCCATCAGTATCAATACATTCGATACAAATAAAATAGAAGAGCCAAAAATTGTTGACTTAGTTGAAAAGAATTTTGAACTAAAGCCCAAAAAACTTATCGAAATGTTAGATCTTAAAAGGCCTATTTATCAATTAACTGCTTCATATGGTCATTTTGGAAGAGAAGAAGAAAGTTTTTCTTGGGAATCAACTGATAAAATAGAACAACTTAAATAATTATGGAATTCAAAGACTACAAAGTAAAAGATATCTCCCTTGCAGAGTTTGGAAGAAAAGAAATAGAACTGGCTGAATCAGAAATGCCAGCTTTGATTAAACTCAGAGAAAGATATGGCAAGGACAAACCTTTGCAGGGTGCAAAAATTATGGGTTGCATACATATGACAATTCAAACCGCAGTTCTTATAGAAACTTTAGTTGAATTGGGAGCGTCTGTGAGATGGTCGTCTTGTAATATTTTTTCCACACAAGATCATGCGGCGGCGGCAATCGCTCAAAAAGGCATACCTGTTTTTGCCTGGAAAGGTATGAATGAAGAAGAGTTTGATTGGTGTATAGAACAAACTATCCTGTCTGATGGTAAACCATGGGACGCAAATATGATTTTGGACGACGGTGGTGATTTGACTGCTATGGTGCATGAAAAATATCCAGAAATGTTAGAAAAAATAAATGGTATTTCCGAAGAAACGACCACTGGAGTGTTGAGACTGTATGAAATGTTGGAAAAAGGTACGCTTAAGGTGCCTGCCATAAATGTTAACGACTCAGTAACAAAATCTAAAAACGATAACAAATATGGATGCAGACATAGTTTGAATGATGCTATAAAACGTGGCACGGATATGTTGCTATCTGGAAGGAAAGCCCTGGTGTTTGGTTATGGGGATGTTGGTAAGGGTTCTGCAATGAGTCTCAGGCAAGAAGGAATGGTGGTCAAGATTACCGAAATCGATCCTATTTGCGCCATGCAGGCTTGTATGGATGGTTATGAAGTTGTTTCGCCCTATTTAAATGGTGAAAATTTAAACAATGATGAATCCATCAATAAAACGCTTCTGAGTGATATTGATCTTGTGGTAACCGCAACTGGAAACTTCAATGTTTGTGATAAACACATCTTGAATAATTTAAAGTCAGGAGCAATTGTCAGTAATATCGGACATTTTGATAACGAGATAGATACTCAATACATGAGAGATGAATGGACTTGGGAAGAGATTAAACCTCAAGTGCATAAGATTTACAGAGGTCCGAAGGATAAAAAAGATTATTTGCTTCTTTTAGCGGAAGGTAGATTGGTTAACCTTGGTAATGCAACCGGTCACCCTTCAAGAATTATGGATGGCTCGTTTGCCAACCAAGTTCTTGCACAAATATTTTTATACAAACAAGGTTTTGCTTCAATTAATGATGAAACTACAAAGCAAGAAATGTTAAAAGTCCAAGTTCTTCCTATGGAACTGGATGAAGAAGTTGCATCATATATGGTAGAGGGTTTTGGAGGAGTCATTACAAAGCTTACAAAGGATCAAGCTGACTACATAAATGTAGATGTTGATGGACCTTATAAACCTGATTACTATAAGTATTGATGTCAAAAAAAAATCCCTCGTGGGGAGGAAGATTTTCCAAAAAGCCTTCCCAAATTGCTCAGAATTTTTCGTCCTCTGTTGATGTAGATCAGGCCCTCTATAGTCAAGACATTCAAGGTTCGATTGCTTATGCAGAAGCGCTGATGGAAGCCAAAGTGCTATCCAAAAATGAATGCAATAAAATTAAGACTGGTCTTAAAAAAATTAAAAAGAAAATCGAAGCTGGCAATTTTAATTGGAATCCAGCTTTGGAAGATGTTCACATGAATATCGAAGCTGCGCTTGAAAAAGAAATTGGAGTGACTGCAAAAAAACTTCACACTGGTAGATCCAGGAACGATCAAGTCGTGACTGATTTTAAATTGTTTCTCTTGGAAAGAAGTATTGAAATTGAATCTTTGTTAAGAAATTTAATGAAAAACTTAGTTGTTAGAGCAGAGGGAGAGTTAGAAACTCTTATGCCGGGTTTTACCCATCTGCAAAATGCTCAGCCGGTGAGTTTGGCGCACTATCTCTTATCTTGGTACGAAATGATGAAAAGAGATTTGGAAAGAGTTTCAGCAACTAAAAAGGAACTCAAGGTAAGCCCTTTAGGTTCCGGTGCCCTATCTGGTAATAGGTTTAAATTGGATAGACAAAAACTAGCTAAGTCTTTGGGATTCGATTCAGTGACCAGAAATTCCATTGATGCTGTATCCGATAGAGATTTTGCTTTAGAAGTTGCTTTCAATATAAGTGTCATGGCTATTCATTTTTCAAGAATATGTGAAGAATTGATCATTTGGTCTTCTTCGCAATTTAATTATGCTCAATTGCCTGAAGAATTATGTACGGGTTCTTCGATTATGCCACAGAAGAAAAATCCAGATATGGCTGAGTTAGTCAGAGGAGGTTCTGCTAAAACAGTTGGTAATTTAATGACCTTGTTAAGCTTAATGAAGAATCAGCCTCTGGCTTACAACAGAGACAACCAAGAGGATAAAGCACCTTTAATCAATTCGATAGAATATGCCACAGAAGCATTGAGTATCATGATCGAGATGATCAAAGGCGTATCTTTTAATAACGATCAAATGCTTGCTGATGTCTATGATGATTTCTTAACTGCAACAGATCTTGCCGAATATTTGGTCATTAAAGGGGTGCCATTTAGAGAGGCTCATGAAATTACTGGAACTGCAGTGAAATACGCTGAAGACAATGATCTCTTACTATTTGAAATGTCGCTTGATGAATTTAAGAAAATTTCAAACAAGATTTCCCAAGACGTTTTTGATTACATAGACCCTAGCGACTCTATTCAAGCAAAAACCTCAATTGGAGGTACTGCTTTGCAACAAATAAAAAAAGAAATTAAAAGAGCAAAAGACTATTTAAAGAAATGAAAATTTTTTTACTTGGGTTATGTCTAATCAGTTTCAGCTTTCTAAGCTCATGTGGCATAAAAGGTCCTTTATATCTGCCTGAAGATGAAGAAATCAATGAACTTAAAACATTTTAATTTCAACGAAGGTGTCTTACATTCGGAAGACACTAACTTGCTTGAGCTAAGTGATAGCTTAGAAACACCTTTTTATGTTTATTCTGCGGAAACAATTAGAGAAAATTGTCGATCTTATAAAGCTGGCTTATCTTCCTCGGACCTAGCCTGCTATGCCGTAAAAGCTAACAGTAATCTAAGTATTTTGTCTTTGATTAAAGATGAAGGTTTGGGCTTTGACGTAGTATCTGGTGGAGAATTAAAAAGAGTTTTAAAAATCGGTGCAGATCCAAAGAAGATTGTTTTTTCTGGAGTTGGCAAAAGCAAAGAGGAATTGAGACTTGCTTGTGATCATGAAATATTTTCCATCAACGTAGAATCTGAATATGAATTGGAACTGCTTGAACAACTTAATAAGAAGCCAAGAATCTCATTTAGAATAAATCCGGATATTGCTGCAGAATCTCATCCTTATATTGAAACTGGCAAGGCCGATTGCAAATTTGGTATTTCTGAAGAAGAAGCTCTTTCTTTGGCAAAGAAGTATGGAACTGAAAAAATAAACTTAGTTGGTGTTTCAGCCCATATTGGATCCCAAATAACTAATACAGATTTACTGGTTGAAGCTTACGAAAAACTTGAAAATTTAGCGGACCAATTGGTTTCGTTGGGATTTGAAATAGATCACATAGACGTTGGTGGTGGTTTACTGATAAAAAAACTAAAAAAGTTTTCTTCAAAATATAACTTAACTTTAGAGCCAGGGCGTTCCATTGTTGCGCAAGCAGGTGTTTTGATAACCAAAGTGTTGGGTATCAAAGAGAATGGCAGTCAAAAGTTTCTTATTGTTGATGCCGGCATGAACGATTTGATGAGGCCATCGTTGTATAGCGCAAGACACAAAATAGAGAATTTAGTGGAGTCTTCTGAAAAGAAAGATCTTTATTCTGTAGTTGGGCCCGTCTGTGAGACTGCCGATAGTTTTGGTTCGGATTTCGAGGTCAGTGCAAATTCTGGAGATTATTTGGTTGTATATTCAGCAGGAGCTTATGGTTCAAGTATGGGCTCTAATTACAATACCCGACTTAAGCCTGCTGAAATTTTAGTTGATCAAAAAAGCCATAAAGTTATCAGGAAAGCAGAAACCTTTGATGATCTCATTAAAGAAGAGGAACTTTAATGCCCTATATCCAGTTTATGGAGGCTTTAGGTAACAATTTCATAATTGTAGATTCAGTTACGCAAGATTTTTCTTTCTCTAAAAACAGCATCCCAAAATTTGTTGATAAGGAAGATTTTCTTGAATTTGATCAAGTCCTGGTAATAGAACCTCCAGAAAAAGAGATTGCAGATTTTTCTATAAAAATCTTTAATCAAGATGGCAGTGAGGCTGAAAACTGTGTCAACGGCATGAGGTGTGTTGCTAGATATCTATCCGATAGAAATATATCCATCAGTGATACTGTGAAGTTACTCATAGGCGCTAATCAAGTTACTGTTGAGAAAAGAAAAAATGATTACATTGTGGAAAATATATTTTCACTATCTCCTTCTGAAATTGGTCTAAATAAAAATGAGCAGGTTTTTGAGATTGAATTTGATGATAAAAAAGTTCCATGTTTTGCAGTTTCAATAGGAAATCCACATGCTGTAATTTTTAATGATGAGTTGGCTTTAGATGTGCAAAAGTTTGGAACATTTTTGCAAGAAAGTGATTTTTTTAAAAATGGTGTAAACGTTGGGTTTATTCAAATGAAAAATGCCAAGGAGATAAATTTAAGAGTTTTTGAAAGAGGTGTGGGAGAAACTCAAGCTTGCGGAAGTGGCGCTTGTGCAGCAGCTATCGCATGTGCAATTCAAAAAGAATTGGATCAAGAGTTAAAAATAAACTTTCATCAAGGCCAGGTATTCACTAAAGTAAATTTAGATGATTCAAAAGTTATGCTTCAAGGAAGCGCGGAATACAGAAAACAAGATGTTTTGTTAAATCTTTAAAATGAAACTTTTTAGTAAATCTCTTAAACCCGAAGAAGTAATTAATTTCTTAAAAGAAAATCCTGATTTTTTTATAGATCATCCAGAAGCTATAGAACATTTAGAGATAAAACATGAATCAGGTGAAGCGGTAAGCTTTATTGAAAAACAAGTTGAATTCATAAAATCCAAGAATTTAGCAACAAGTACGCAACTGAAAGACTTTATTTTAAATGCTAATGCGAATGAGCTGCTTTTTGCGAAGGTTAGAAAACTGATAAGCATTATTCTGAGTGCTGAAGACTTAGAAAAATTGTTGATTGCTACAGAAAGTTTTTTTATAAATGAGCTTGGTACAGAAAAATGTAAATTATTCTTCTTTACTCAAGAAGAACTGTATCGAGTATCCGCGAAGAGAATCATTGAGCCAGAAATAGCTACCAAGACTTTCTCTAAGATTTTTAAAGAAGTAGATATTTTTTTAGGAAAAGTTCCCAATGAAATTGCCTCCTTAACTTTTGGTGCTCAAGCTGGTATCAAAGAAGCAGTTATTGGCAAATTGCATTCCAATAAGATTGCAGGAGTATTAATTTTAGGTTCTTCAGTAGATGATAAATATACTCCAGACCAAGATACATTGTTTCTAAGTTTTATAGTGGAAGTTTTGAGCCATCAAATAGATAGATTAATTGAAAACCGAGATTAGCAATTTAATAGAATCTTTTTTAAGTTTTCTTAAAGAAAATCGTAACTACTCAGAACACACTCTTAAGAGTTACAGAAATGATTTGAATAAATTCGAGGTCTTTCTTGATGAAAACAAAATTTTAACCATTGCAAAGGTTAACAATAATCTAGTAAGAAATTTTTTAGGTTTGTACAGAAGAAAAGGTCTTAGCCCGAAGAGTCTTGCAAGAATTTTATCTTCCCTAAGGAGTTTTTTTAAATTTCTCAAGACCGAAGGAAAATTTACCAACGATCCAACAGTTGGTATCAGCGCACCAAAGCAAGATGCTCTTTTACCAAAAGCACTCGATACCGACATGATCGATAAACTCCTGAATTTTGAACCAAAAAACTGGATAGAACATCGAGATAAAGCGATGATGGAATTGATCTATTCTTCTGGACTGAGACTTTCTGAACTTTGCTCCTTGAACTTAAAAGATCTTTTGCTGGAAGAACAAATGTGCAGAGTTCTAGGAAAAGGTAACAAAGAAAGACTTTGTCCTGTTGGCTCTAAAGCGATTGAGGCGTTGGAGCAATGGTTTGCACATAGAGCAACTATTGCCAAACAAGATGAATCTTCGGTTTTTGTGAATAAAGAAGGAAATCGACTGGGTCCAAGAACGGTTCAAATTCGTCTTAAAAAAATCAGTCAAGACAGAGGCTTGCCATACATCCATCCTCATATGTTGAGGCATTCCTTCGCAACTCATATTTTAGAATCCAGTGGCGACCTTAGAGCTGTTCAAGAATTATTAGGACATGCTAATCTAAGTACCACTCAAATCTACACTAAATTGGATTTCCAGCATTTGGCCAAGGTTTACGATAAAAGCCATCCACATGCAAAAAATAAAAAATGAAAATTAAAGCAGTAACTTTTGATCTTGATGACACGCTATGGCCGCTGCGTGAAGTCATCATCCACGCGCACAAAGAATCCAACAACTGGATAATCGATAAATTTCCAAACATGTCCAAAGTTTTGTTCACAGAGCAGGAGCAAAAGATGTGGCAAAAGCTCATTGCAAAAGACAATTCTCTAAGACATCGCTTGTCTGAGCTTCGCATGAAAGTTATTGAGACATTATTAACAGAAAATGGTGTTTCCGATGAAGATGCAAAAGCAACATCAAAAGACGCTTTCGATATTTTTTTAAAATTACGTCATGATATTACTTATTTTGAGGGTACCCTGGAGGTTCTTAAATCTTTGAAAGAAAAATACACTCTTGGCGTTTTAACCAACGGGAATGCCAGCATTGAAACCTTGAAAATCGATCACTTGTTTGATTTTTATTTGAACGCTGAAATGGTAAATGACAGCAAGCCTGGAGCAAAAATGTTTGAAGAAGCTTTGAAAATAACTCAATTAAGCCCTGAAGAAGTATGTCACG
>LULW01000390.1_pt1 | contig 11010 bp, 10 predicted proteins | sample 729531 | NCBI WGS metagenome assembly LULW01 (sample SAMN03860279, study PRJNA289734) | marine metagenome | biome: seawater column; feature: ocean; material: water; isolation source: Red Sea water column Station 108 - depth 10m | place: Saudi Arabia: Red Sea | collected 2011-10-15 | depth 10 m | reverse complement strand
AGCTAATGTTTGAGCCTCAACACCCTGTGTAGAATCTACTATTAATAAAGATCCCTCACAAGCCGCTAATGATCTAGATACCTCATAAGAAAAGTCAACATGACCTGGGGTATCCATAATATTAAGTATGTAAGTCTTGCCATCATTTGATTTGTAAGAAAGTCTAACTGTTTGAGCTTTTATTGTAATGCCTCTTTCTCTTTCTAATTCCATTGAGTCTAAAACTTGCTCTTTCATCTCTCTATCAGTTAAACCTCCACAAAACTGTATTAGTCTGTCGGCTAACGTTGATTTTCCATGATCTATGTGAGCAACAATTGAGAAATTACGAATAGAACTAAGTTCTGTCATTAGTTTCTTATAGATGCATCAAGCGCTTTAGATATTTCGTCTATTATTTTATTTGATAATTCCTCAATTTCTTGATCGTTGAATGTTTTATCTTGAGGTTGCAGTAATACTCTAAAAGCAATACTTTTTTTATTTTCTGGAAGTTTATCACCATCATAAACATCAAATATTGTTACGTTTTGAATTATATTTTTATCTATTTTTTTTACTTTTTTAATTATCTCACCAGCCTTAACTTCTTTTGGAAAAAGAAAAGCAAAATCTCTTTCAACCATTTGATAAGGATTGTTAGCAAACCCACCTCTAGAGAAAGATTTATTTTCTTGAAATTGTGAAATATTGTCCAAATATATTTCAAAACCGCACACCTTGAAATTAACATCCATTGTTTTTAATAGAACTGGATGTAATTCTCCAAAATTAGCTATTTTGTTTTTACCAAGCCTCAAAGAAGATGATTTGCCAGGATGATAAATTTTACCTTCTAATTTTTCATATAGCAAATTATCTATAGGTACATTTAAATCAGCTAAAATAGAAAATAAATCAGCTTTTATACTAAAGACATCAATATTTTTTTTATTTGATAACCAATTTTGTTCATCAGATGAGCCATAAGCTATAGCAGTAGCAACATTTTCTTGTTGGTCTGGTAATGATTTAGAAAAATTTGGACCTACTTCAAATATTTTAGCTCTCAAATACATTCTAGCCTTATTTTGATTTATTGCTTCTAATAAATTTGGAAGCGTAGATGGTCTCATCGTATTTAAATCGGTACTTATAGGATTTTTTAAACTAATTATTTCATCTGATATAATTTTTGCATTATTTTCATCCATAAACGACCAAGTTACAACTTCAGAATATCCATTCAGAGCCATAATTTTTTTACTTTTATAAAAAGTTTTTGTTTTGGTATTTAAAATCTGCTTTTTTTCTTCTTGATTAGTTACTTTTTTAAGAGGAATTTTATTATAACCATAAATTCTAATTATTTCTTCGACGATATCTGCCTCACCAACAATATCTGGTCTAAAAGTAGGGCTTTGAATTTCAAATTTTGAATTTTTTTCATTAACAGAAAAACCAAGTGAAACTAAAATTTTTTCTTGTTCATTATTATTGATTTCTATTCCGCCAAAAGTCTTCACTTTATTTGTATCAAATATGAATGGTTTACTTTTTTCTATATTAATTTCTGAAGAAACGAACTCACCAACTTCACCACCACATAATTCTAAAATCATTTGAGTTGCAGCATCTACACCCCAATAGATGGAATCAGTATCTATCCCTCTTTCAAAACGGTAACGTGCATCACTTTGAAGATTAAGTTTTCTTCCAGTTTTAGTGACAGAAACTGGATCAAATAACGCAACTTCTAGAAAAACATTTTTGGTTTCCATACTACAACCACTATCAAAGCCACCCATGACCCCGCCAATTCCATGAAGTTTTTTTTCATCGTCAGAAATTACAATCATGTCACTGTCACATTTATAATTAACTTCATTTAGTGCTAAACACTGTTCATTTTTATTGGCTAGTCGCATTTTTAAATTGCCTGAAACTTTGTCAGCATCATAAACATGTAGCGGTCTTCCCAAGTCAAAAGTAATGTAATTTGTAATGTCAACAAGAGCTGAAATAGGCCTTAATCCGATTGCAGTTAATCTATCTTGAAGCCATTTAGGGCTTTCTACATTTTTGACATTTTTAAAATATCGACCTGCTACTCCAGGACATAGATTATTATTTTGAAATTCTTTTTTCCACGTAATTGGGCTTTTGAATGATTCTTTTGATTTTTTATAATTTAAGTCTTTTAATTTACCAATTCCTGCTGCAGCTAAATCTCTTGCGATACCTCTAACCGATAAACAGTCAGATCTATTTGGTGTTAAATTAATTTCAATAACAGGTTCATCAATTGTAAAAATTTTACTAAACAAATCACCAATTTTATAATTATCTTTTATTTCAATAATACCATCGTGTTCGTCAGAAATACCCATCTCTCTTTCTGAGACAAGCATTCCGCAAGACTCAACTCCTCTAATTTTAGTTTTTTTTAAATGTAAGTCAGTTCCAGGAATATAACTATTTTCTGGCGCAAAAATTCCAAGCATGCCTTCTTTTGCATTTGGAGCACCACACACAACTTGATAATTTCCATTTATTGTTTCAACCTGACATACTTTAAGCTTATCTGCATCTGGATGTTTTTCTGCTTTTAAAACTTTAGCTACTGTAAAATTCTTAAATATTTCTGATTTATCTTCTACACTTTCAATCTCTAAACCAATATTGGTTAAAGTATCTGTTATGGTATTTAAATTTTCAGAAGTATCTAAATGATCTTTTAGCCAGTCTAGTGTAAATTTCATTTATAGCCCTGATCGTGTTTGATTATCTAAAATACTAAAACCATAATGATCCAACCATCTATAATTTGGATCAAAAAAACTTCTTAAATCTGTAATGCCATATTTAAGCATCGACAAACGCTCAATTCCCATACCAAAAGCAAAACCCTGAAACTGTTTTGAATCGATATTACAATTATCTAAAACTATAGGATTGACCATTCCACAACCCAATATTTCTAACCATTTATCTCCTTCACCAATTTTTATTTTATTATTTACTTTGGTATAAGCTACATCCATTTCTGCACTAGGCTCGGTAAAAGGAAAATAACTAGGGCGAAAACGGTATTGTAAGTTTTTTACTTCGAAAAATTCTTCTAAGAATGAAACGAGTGTTGATTTTAAATCAACCATAGTAGAACTTGTATCAACGACTAAACCTTCTACCTGATGAAACATAGGAGCATGTGTAGCATCTGAGTCACTTCTATAAGTTCTGCCAGGCACAATAATTTTAATAGGTGGTTTTGTGTTAAGCATAGTTCTCACTTGAACAGGACTGGTATGGGTTCGAAGAACATTTTTGTCTCCATTATCCTGAACATAAAAAGTATCCTGCATTTCTCTTGCTGGATGATGTTCTGGGATATTTAAAGCTGTAAAATTATTAAAATCTGTTTCTATATCTGGACCTGTTTCCACTGCATAATTTAAATTTCCAAAAATTTCTATAATATTAAATATTGTTTGACTAATTGGGTGTATTTTTCCTTTTTCAGAAATATTAGGTGGTAGAGTAACATCAATTGATTCTAAATTAATCCTGTTTGAAATTTCAATATTTTCAATTTCTGTTCTTTGGTTTTTAATACCTTCTTCAATTTCTTTTTTAATAATATTTAATTCCTGTCCTTTCGATTTTTTTTCTTCAATCGACAAAGAGCCTAATCCTTTTAAAGCTTCAGGTATTAATCCTTTTTTACCTAGATAATATAGTCGAAGTTTTTCTAAATCTTCGAAGGATTTTGAAGCTTTAATTTTTTTTAGAACATCAATTTTATTTTCAGCAAATGCCATCAATATCTATTATATTTTATTAATTAAAATTATCTAGCAGATTGAGCTTTATCAACTAAAGCTTTAAAAGCCTCTGGCTGGTTAACTGCAAGATCCGCTAAAATCTTTCTATCTATTTCAATAGATGATTTTTTAAGACCAGATATAAATTGCGAATATGTTAAACCATGAAGTCTAACACCAGCATTGATTCTTTGAATCCATAAACCCCTAAAATCACTTTTTCTTTTTTTACGATCTCTATAAGCATATTGCATACCTCTTTCGACAGCCTGCACAGCAACTCGAAAAACATTTTTTCTTCTACCGTAATAACCTTTTGCTCTTTTAATTACTTTTTTGTGTCTAGCTCTTGCTGTAACACCTCGTGATACTCTTGCCATTGATTTCCCCTTACTTGTTGTATGGTAACATATGATCAATCAAAGCAGAGTCACCTGGTGACATAATTGCAGATCTTTTAGTGTTACGAATAAATTTATTGGAACGTTTACTCATTCCATGTCTCTTTCCAGCAGGTTTAAATTTAATTTTACCAGTACCTGTTCTAGAAAATCTTTTTTTTAAACTACTCTTAGTTTTAAGCTTGGGCATTACTATCTCCTATATTATAAGTTTACCCGTTAGGCTGCCCCGCAGGCCATAACAAGTTTTGAAGGCTTATACTGATAATTGAGTATTTTGCAATATGTAGAATTATTTAGCAACTTGAGGGACAAGTATCATCATTATTTGTCTTCCCTCAAACTTAGGAGCTACTTCAACTTTTGCATATTCTTCGACTTCTGAAGTTAGTTTTTTTAGAAGATCAAAGCCTAAATTTTGATGCTCCATTTCACGTCCTCTGAAACGCATAGAGACTTTAACTTTATTACCACCACCTATAAACTTTGAGAGTGCTTTAATTTTAACATTATAATCGTGGGTATCAATGCCAGGTCTCATTTTAATCTCTTTAACTTCAATTGTTTTTTGTTTCTTTTTTGCTTCTTTCTTACTTTTTTGCTCTCTATATTTTAATTTACCATAATCTATAATTTTACAAACTGGTGGATTAGCTTCAGGAGACACTTCAACTAAATCAAAACCTTCATCTTCTGCTTGAATTAGAGCTTCACGAATGCTTAAGATCCCCATTTGTTTGCCACTACTAGATATTAGTCTGACTTCACTTGCAGTAATCTGCTCATTGATTCTTGGACCAGTATCTTTCTTTGTTTTGAAATTTACAGCCAAAATTATATAGAGATTGAGTTAAAGCTATTATTTAATAGCATATTAGGAAATTAAGTCTTTTGTCATATTTTGTTAGGATATAATCTCAAATGAATTTAAATTCAAGGGCTGATTTTAAAAAATATAAACTGTTTTTTAAGTTATTAAATACACTTTATGAAAATTTGTTTAGTTAGAAACGATAAAATGGGAGATATGATCCTTACTCTTCCAGTTGTTCAAGGACTAAAAGAAGCTAATCAGGATTATAAAATTGATATTGTATGTTCTAAAAAAAATCAAAAAATATGTAAAAACTATAAATCTATTAACAAAATTTTTTTACTTCAAAATAAATTTTATCAAGTCTTGAAAATAATTTCAAAATTAAGAAATGAAGATTATGATTATATTTTCACATTTAGCCCTGGTATATTCAGTATATTAATATCAATTTTTTCTAAAAGTAAAATAAAGTCATTATTAATTTTTAAATCTCGATACAAAAATAATTACATGAGTAAATTTTTTGATAGAATTTTGGGTAAAATCTTTTTTACTCACTGCTTAATAATCGATCGCCAATTAAGATATTCAAAAAAAATCCCAATTCATCAAACAGAAATTATGATGGAGTTAGTTACTAAAAGTGGATTAAGTTATAATAATACTGCAGAAATTAAGAATGAATTAGGATTTAATAAAATAGAAATAAGTTCTAAGAAATTATGCTTAATTCACTTGTCTTCAAAATGGATCAATAAATATTTTTCAGAAGAAAACTTTATTAAACTATTAGACAATCTTAAAAATTTGAAAATCAATATTGTAATGACAACTGATGGAACATCAAAAAATGTATTCTATGAAATATTTAAAAAATATGAAATTATTACTAATGAAGAGTTTGAAAATCTTAAAAGTATAAATAATATTTTAATCTTAGATAAATTAAATTTTGATAATTGGACATCAATAATAAACTCTTCAACATATGTAATTACACCTGAATGTGGATGCACACATATTGCATCACTTTCTGAAACGAAACTTTGTGTTATTTATGATTCAGATAATCTTCCAGGTATGATTGCAGAAGAATATGCGCCATGGAAGAAAAAATATACTAAACTATTCTCTAACAACCAAAATTTAGAAAAAGAATTAATTTCATTTATTGATTAATTTACTATCTTGTAAAAAATCTAAAACTTTTTTTACTGAAATTGAGTCCATTGTATCGGTCAGAATCGTATAAGCATTTTTATATTCAGATAAGTTTGATTTTGAGATAACATTATCTTTAGCTAAAAAAAGAATAGGTGAATTACTTAGAGCTGCTATATGACCTGGGCCAGTATCATTACTAATTATAAAATCACTTTTTTTAGCGATGGAATAGATGATTTCAGGAGGTGATTTATCGCTTAAATCAATAACCTTCTGACATGCATTATTGATCGTTTCTACTGTTTGTTTATCTGATTTTTGCCCAATAACACAAATATGATATCCTTTTTTTTCTAGAGTACTTGCAAGTATTGCAAATTTATCTGGTGACCATTGCTTGTCCTTACCTGATTTAGAAACACCAGGTATCATTAAGATTATTTTATCTTCATTAATTGCCGTAATATCTCTGGAAAGCCAATCTACATTTTGATAAATTTCATTTACTCCAAGTAACTTTAGTTGATTGTATAAACCTTGTTGTGGAGATTCAGTTCCTTGTGGAGGAATTACATATTGAATATCACAATTAGAACGAGATCCGTTAACTTTTACTTCTGAAATAAATTTTAAGAATGACCAATAATTATTTGTTCTTTTAGAATTCTGTAAATCTATGATTAGATCGTATTTATTTTGATTAATTTTTAATATAACCTTAAGTGAATCAATTATTCCTTTTCTATTATCTTTAAAAATCGAATTAAAATAATTTGAATTGCTTAAAAAATTTGCGTATTTTTCTTCAGTTAGCAAGTCAATAGTGGCATTACTAAAAAATTGCTTAATTGATGCCATAGCAAGTATAGAAAATGCAATATCACCAAGTGATCCATGCTTTACAACTAGTATTTTGTTAAATTGACTGCTGTTCATATAAGTCTACGTAACTTTGTACCATTTGGTATTTTGAAAATGTTTTTGATATATAATCTTTACTATCTAAAGAAATATTAGAAAATTTTTCTTTATCTATTTTTATAATATTTTGAAGTTTTATGTTTATTTCATTATATTTATGAGGATCTACTTTATAAATATCATCTAATTTATTGAGCTGATCTTTAACACCACCATAGTTAAAGGCTAGTACCCTTTTTTTCATTATTAATGCTTCGCTTATAATTCTTCCAAAGCCTTCAGCTTGTAAAGGAAAAGAGGTAATAATTGATGATAGGTAATATAAAGTTTTCAAATCATCTCTTGGTAGATTGCCTATAATCTTACATTTATGACCAAGGTTAAAACTTTGAATTTTATTTTGTAGTTTCTCTGTATAAGATTGATTTTTTGTATCACCTGCAAAATAAAGTAAAAAATTATCATTTTGCATCTTATTAAATATATCTAAAAACTCAATTTGACCTTTCCAGTTTGTTAGCCTTGCAGGATATAGAATAATATTTTTTGAGGTATCAATTTGATACTTATTTATTATATTTTCTATTTGAGAATCTAAAATTGGTTTTTCAAAATATTTAACATCAACTCCTCTATTAATCACTTTAATTTTATTTGAATCCAAATTGTATTTTTTACTAATTTCATTTTTTACATAATTTGAAATCGCAACAATCTGATCAACTTTGGATAATTGCTTATTATAGATTTTTTTAAAATAAGAATTACCACTATACACATTATGAAATGTAGATATTGTTTTGAAGTTTTTATTTTTTATAAAACTTAAAATCCATGCTGGTGCTCTTGATCTTACATGAACAACATTAATATTTTGATTAAAAATTAATTTTTTTAATTGATTAGCAATTAATGGATAAATAAAAAAATTTTTTGAGTTAACTGGTAATTGAAAATGATCAGTATAATTTTTATCAATTTCCTTAATTAAACGCCCTCCATTTGAAATAATATTATTTTTTAAATTTAATTCAGATAAATAATTTGCAACTTCAATAGTGCCTCTTTCGACACCACCAGAATCTAAAGAGGGAAGAATTTGAGCGACATTAAATGATGACATTTTATTAAAATATAAGTATTTGTATCAAAGATGCCTTACTTTATTAATAAGAAAAAAGAAAGAATTCGCTATAAATCTATAAAGGGTAAGGGGCCTGGTATCATCTTTATCCATGGCCTTAACTCAGATATGAGTGGTCAAAAAGCTTTGTCTTTAGAAAGATTTGCGCGAAAAAATAAATTGCGGTTTATCCGTTTTGAATGCCGTGGTCATGGTAAATCTGATGGAAAATTCGAAGATTTTACAATTTCAGATTGGAAGAAAGACTTAATTGATATCATTGATAATATTGCAAAAGGACCGCAAATTCTGGTTGGTAGCAGTATGGGTGGATGGTTAATGTTTTTAGCTGCCAAAGCAAGACCAAAAAGAATTGCTGGATTAATTGGCCTAGCGGCAGCACCTGATTATATCGATGGGTTTTACAAAAAACTCCCTTTAAAGAAAAAACAAGAAATGAAGAAAAAAGGAATTATTAAATATTCCTCCTACGGGTTTAGTTATCTTATAAAAAAGAAATACATTATTGAAGGTAGAAAAAATAAAATTTTAAATAAAGAATTCAAATGGAATAAGCCCTTAATTTTAATACAAGGACTAAAAGATAATGTTGTCACTCCAGATGTTCCAGAAAAAATAGTAAAAAAAATTAAAGGAAAGCAAATCCAAATAAAATTATTAAAAAATAGTGATCATAGATTATCCGATCCATTTGATTTAAAAATAATGAATGATTCTATTCAATCAATAATAAAAAACTAAGCAGATTTTTCTTCTTGAATTAATACAGGTTGATCAAATTTATTGATCATTTCTTTTGGAACAATCTGCCAGAAGAGTAATTTCTCATTTTCCCAATTTTCGAGTAAATTTTTTGCGTACATTGAATTTGTTTCCTTGATATGTTCTTCAATTTTTTGATATAAAACTTTTTCCCAATAATTTGTCATTTGTTGTTGATAGAAAATATCCTCAAGATTAATTCGAAGTGGTAGAGTTCCTTCTTTATCGTACACAAATGCCATACCTCCAGTCATTCCAGCTCCAAAATTATTTCCTACTTCGCCAAGAATAACTGCACTTCCTCCAGTCATATATTCACATCCATTATCACCACATCCTTCAATAACAGCATGTGCGCCAGAGTTTCTAACAGCAAATCTATCACCAGCAGTTCCAGCTGCGAAAAGTTTGCCTCGTATTGCTCCATATAAGACAGTATTCCCAATGATAACATTTTTGTTTGTTTTTAGTTGTGAAGATGAGCTTGGTTGTATAACAATTTTACCCCCTGATAATCCTTTTGCAACATAATCGTTAGCGTCACCAAAGACTTTAAGAGTAGTTCCTTGCACACTCCATGCTCCAAAAGATTGCCCAGCAGAACCATGAAAATTAACTGTAAAGAAATCCTCTGGAAGAGAACTCATTCCTTTTGTAGTAGTAATTTCTGATGCAAGTCTTGTACCAATAGCTCTATCAGTATTTTTGATATTATAGTTTAGTTCAATTTTTTGATCTGTTTCAAAGAAAGACTTAGCATCCCCTATGATTTTAATATCAAGGCTATCGCTAACTTTATTAATTGTATTTTTCTTTATGTCAAATTCTCCAACTGATGAATCAATGGTTTGAATAATTGGATTTAAATCTAAATCATCAAGATCAGAACTTCCTCTACTGACTTGATATAAAAGATCAGATCTTCCAACTACTTCATCAAGAGAAGAAAAGCCTAGTGATCCTAAAATTTCTCTTACTTCATCAGCAATAAAACTAAAAAGGTTAATTACTTTTTCTGGTGTACCGGTAAATTTTTCTCTAAGTTTTTCATCCTGTGAGCAAACTCCAACGGGGCAAGTATTTGAATGACATTGTCTAACCATGATACAGCCCATAGCAACTAAACTTGCTGTACCAATTCCATATTCTTCTGCCCCAAGCATAGCCGCAATAACAATTTAGAGATAGAACTTGATGTACTTCACTTAATCCAAGTTCCCAAGGAAGTCCTGCATACTTAATGCTTGTTTGTGGGCTTGCTCCAGTTCCACCATTGTGACCAGAAATGAGTATCGTATCAGCTTTTGCTTTTGCAACACCAGCTGCGACTGTTCCAATCCCTGACTGAGCAACTAACTTAACGCATACTTTAGCTCTTGGATTAATTTGTTTCAAATCGTAAATAAGCTGAGCTAAATCTTCGATAGAATAAATATCATGATGAGGAGGAGGACTAATAAGCGTCACACCTTCAGTTGAATGTCTTAGTTTAGCAATTAATTCTGTAACTTTTCCTCCTGGCAATTGTCCACCCTCACCAGGTTTTGCACCTTGTGCAACTTTAATTTCAATTTCTTCACAATTATTTAAATATTCCGCTGTTACACCAAATCGTCCACTTGCAATTTGTTTAATTTTTGATGATGCATTATCTCCATTTGGCTTAGGCTTAAATCTAATTGGATCTTCTCCACCTTCTCCTGAATCTGATTTAGCTCCTATCCTATTCATTGCTACAGAAAGAGTTTCGTGCGCTTCTGGACTTAGGGCTCCAAGTGATATCCCTGGTGCAACTAGTCTTTTTCTAATTTCTTGAGAAGGTTCTACTGTGTTAGAGTTATTTTTATCGTTATTCTTTTTGAAGTCTAAAAGATCACGAATATTTATAGGATCCATTTCATCTATCATTGTAGAATATTTTTTAAATAAAGAATAATTATTAGAAGTTACTGCAGTTTGAAGCATGTGAATTGATCTTGCTTCAAAAGCATGTTTTTC
>LULW01000833.1_pt1 | contig 11017 bp, 13 predicted proteins | sample 729531 | NCBI WGS metagenome assembly LULW01 (sample SAMN03860279, study PRJNA289734) | marine metagenome | biome: seawater column; feature: ocean; material: water; isolation source: Red Sea water column Station 108 - depth 10m | place: Saudi Arabia: Red Sea | collected 2011-10-15 | depth 10 m | reverse complement strand
TAAATAATGTTGATTTGCCCACATTTGGCAAACCAATAATCCCACACTTAAATCCCATAACTATTTTGTATGTAGAATTTTCTGAACTTCACTTATTTTATTTAAGCAAATTAATTCAAAAATATTACTGAATTCTTTAAAAGCATTTGAAATAGATTTTTTTTCATCTGGAGTAAATTTATTCAAAACCCAATTTGTTACATCCTCTTTTTTTCCAGGATGGTCAATTCCTACCCTTAATCTGTAAAAATCTTTTGAGTTTATTTTTTCAATAATATCTCTCAATCCATTGTGGCCTCCATGACCTCCATTCTCTTTTAGACGCAGATCTCCAACCTTTAAATCTAAATCATCATGAATAACAATTATGTTCTCCGAAGTAAGATTTGTAGACTTAAGTATCTTCGAAACAGTTCTACCAGATTGATTAACATAATTATCTGGAATCACCCATAAAATGTCACCTGAATGTGATTCTGATATTTCAGCTTCAAATTTAATTTTTTTTGAGAACTTTAAGGAATATTCAATTGATATTTTTTTAAGGAAATCTTTTCCAATATTACACCTTCGTCCAATTCTTCAATAATTGGGTCTTCTTCAACTGCTTTTGGAGCGTTAACAGAAACAACCATTTGATCAGTTTCTTCAGTTAATCCTGGTATTTCAGAACCATCAGGTAGTGAAATTTCAGTTAGTCTAATAGAGTCTCCAAGATTTAATTTTTCTATATCAACGTCAATTGATTCTGGTATATTTCCAGCTAGACACATTATTTCAATTTCTCTTATGGTCTTAGTTACAACGCCACCATCTTCTCTAACTCCAATACAATCTTCTTCATTTATAAAGCTGACAGGTATAACAACTTTAAGTTTTGTTTTACTCGAAACTCTTTGAAAATCAGCATGAAGAAACTTACCTTTAGCAGGATCTCTTTGAAGTTCTTTTAGCACCACCTTTTCTTCATTATCACCTGTTTTGATTAGTAGCACTTGTGTATAGAAAAGTTCATTTTCGGAAGCTTTAGTCAATTCATTTAGTTTCAATTTTATATTAAGAGTTTCTTTTTCATCTCCATAAACTATAGCAGGAACCATTCCATCAACTTTTCTGATTACTCTTGCCTTATTAGATCCAGTTCTTTCTCTAGCATCAGCATTTAAAATTATTTGTTCTGTCATAATTTACTCTATAAAAACATTTCACTTAATGATTCTTCATTGCTAAGCCTTTTTATACACTCAGCAATTATATTCGCCAATGAAATGACGCGTATTTTACTGCATTTTTTTGCATCTGGGGTCAATGGAATTGAATTTGTTACTATTAATTCATCAATAGATGAATTTTCCAGCCTTTCAATTGCAGGGCCAGATAAAACTGGATGAGTTATATATGCTTTTACAGCTTTTGCTCCATTCTCTTTCAAAGCATTTGCTGCATTACATAAAGTACCAGCAGTATCGATTATGTCATCAGGAACGATACAAACTTTTCCTCGAATATCACCAATGATGTTCATTACTTCTGACTGATTTGCTGCAGCACGTCTTTTATCTATTATAGCTAAATCAGTGTCATCTAATAACTTTGCTAATGCCCTGGCTCTTACTACTCCACCAACATCTGGAGAAACAACTACAACTTCATCTCTTTCGTTATTATCCTTGATGTCATCAACCATAAATTTTGTTGCGTATACATTATCAGCAGGCATATCAAAAAAACCCTGAATAGTTTCTGAGTGAAGATCAATAGTAAGAACTCTATCAATGCCAACTGAAGCAAACATATCTGCAACAACTTTAGCACTTATAGGAACTCTGGCTGATCTAACTCTTCTGTCTTGTCTGGCATAACCAAAGTAAGGAACAATAGCAGTAATTTTAGATGCAGATGATCTTTTGAGAGCATCAGCAATTAACATAATCTCCATTACATTCTTATTCGTTGGTGAGCAGGTAGACTGAATGATAAAAGTATCATGACCTCTTACGTTTTCTTGAATTTGAACATTTAGTTCGCCATCTGAAAAATACCCAACATCAGCAGGAGCAATATCTATCTTAAGTATTTTTGATACTTCTTCAGCTAATTCTGGATTAGCCGTGCCAGTAAAAATGTCAAAAGCATTATCTTTCATAATTTCCCCTAGATTTATTATAAAGCATGGCTGGGGTGGTAGGATTCGAACCTACGCATGACGGGATCAAAACCCGTTGCCTTACCGCTTGGCGACACCCCAAAGCTACTTGATATAACATATCGGCGAATATTGTAATGGTTTACAAGAAAAGAATCTCCAATTAGAAGGAATTTTCTTAATAAATTTTTGTATATTTTTCTCATCATTATAGATTACAAACATACATGAACCACTTCCTGAAAGTCTAATTTCAAATTCTTGTGCATTATTTTCAAAAAATTCTTTTACTTGATTATTTTTTTCTAAAAAAATATCCAAAAAATCATTGTTATTAGGATTGTCCTTGATAATTTTATTTTTGTTGTTGATTAAATCGTATTCACGATACATTTCTTCCGTTGAGCTAAATATCATAGGATCAATAATAAGAATGTTATCAGTAATTGAATCTTTATATTTTAGAATATCCCCTATGCCATTTCCTTGCGCATTTTGACCAAATAGAAAAAAAGGTACGTCTGCTCCAATATTTCTAGCAAAATTATGCATTTCACTTTTAGACATCTTAAGATCCCATAATTTATTTAAAGCCACTATAGTTGATGCTGCATTAGAACTTCCACCACCAAGACCAGCACCAATAGGGATTAACTTTTTAAGCTTAATTTTAACTCCCAATTTGCTATTTGAATTTTTAAGTTTTCTAGCAACAGTGGTGATGATATTGTCATCTGAATTTAATTCTTTAAGGTTTGAAGATAAAGAAATATTATTTTTAGAACTCTCAAATTCAATCTCGTCAAACAAATCAATAAGCTGAAAAGATGTATTAATCTCGTGGTATCCATTTTTGAGTTTTTTTAAGATTGTTAAATCTAAGTTAATCTTTGCTGGAGACTTTAATAATAATTTATTCATTTTGCAGCAGATGGTGTTTTATCTTTCCTCTCAAGTTTCTTAGAAATAACTAACTTTATTTTAATTTGTCCAAGATCATTAATATCAAAATTGATATCGCCATGATCATTACAATTTATTGATAGTTTTTCATCCGAATATTGTTCCGTATTTTTTCTAAGACAACTGTTTAAGACTTGAAAGTATTTTTTGTTGCTAAAATTATTTACCTCAAAATCAATGTTTTTGATGTCAATTCCGTCTATTAAAATAGTTCCATCATCATAAAGTTCAATTTTGGCTAAATTTCCAACAATATATTCGTAAAATTGTATAATAATGCGGTTTTGGAAAACTGATATGTTGGATTTGATAATATCTGTTTCGTCAAAAATTTTGATTTTAGCATTATAGTTGAGCTCTGATTTGGTAAAATTACTTGAACTTACACAAGAAACTAATAAAAAAAAATAAAAAATTAATAAATAATACTTCGTCATGGAACTTCAGTTATTTGGCATTAATCATAAAACTTCAAAAGTCTCCGAAAGAGAAAGATTCATTATAAATGATACAAATCAAATTTTATTGTCTAGTCATCTAAAAAAGATATTTAAAGATGATATTGAATCTTTTTTTGGTATATCAACCTGTAATAGGACTGAGCTTTATTTTGTTGGAAAAAAGGATATTAGCAAAAATGTATTAAATGAGACTTTGAAAGCTCTTCAAGTAAATAATATTTCAGATGACAGTTTCTATTTCTTAAGCGGACATGATGCTTTAGTCCACATGAGTAAAGTTGCTTCAGGAATTGACTCACAGGTATTAGGAGAACAAGAAATTTTTGGGCAGTTTAAAACTGCTTATAAGAAAGCAAAAGACATTGGCATCGTAGGGAGGGAGCTTATTTACTTATCTGAAAAAGTAATTGAAATTTCCAAAAAAGCAAGAACACAAACAAAGATAGGACTAAATTCATTATCAGTAAGCGGACTTGCATTAAAATTAGTAAATAATATTTTTGAGAATCCTCAGGATCAAAATGTTCTTGTAGTCGGTGCTGGTTCACTAGCACAAAACGTTATTAAAAGACTATACGAAAAAGGCATTGATAAAATTAAATCAATAAATCGTTCAATAAAGAAGATTAAATTAAATGATAGTTATGAAATATTTTCTGGCTCACTTGAATCTTTGCATAATGAGTTAGAGCATACTGATATTGTAATAGCATCCTCAACAACAGAATTACCAATAATCGGCAAAGGAGCTGTTGAAAATGCCCTTAGAACAAGAAAAAATAAACCCATGTTGCTTATCGATCTTGGTGTACCAAGAAATATTGAGGAGGAAATCAAAAATATAGAGCAAGCTTACCTTTTCTCAATTGATGACATTGAAAAAATAACTCAAGAAAATATTGGGCAGCGGACAATAGAAGCAGAGAAAGCATTAAATATAATAGCCTTAGAGGCTCAATCTGCACTTGACGGACATTATCAAAAAATATCGAAAGATAATGTAAATAATCAGCTTGAATCTTTTCTAAATTGCCTGTCAGATAATGAGATTGTTCAGTTTAAACAATCAAATGATTATTCAGAACTTGTAAAAGCTATCAAAACTATGGATGTCGATAATGTAAACTTAAACAATTTCCAAGAGATAAAGAATTTTGATGATCATATAATTGAATCGATGATAAAAAATTATTTTAATAATGCATGATTCAATGCTCAATAAGCTTGATCAGTTAAAAAATAGAATAGCTGAGATCGAAACTCTTTTAGTAGACTCTGAAACAGTTAAAGATATTGAAAAATATACTCAACTAAACAAAGAATTCTCTGAGTTAAAGCCAATAGTTGCTAAGTTTGATGAATATAAAAAAATTATTAAAAGCATTGATGATGCTAATGAAATAATCAAATCTGGTGATGAAGATCTCAAATTGTTAGCTGAGGATGATTTAAGAATTAATATAGATAAACCTGAAGCTTTGGAGCAAGAATTAAAATTTATGCTTCTTCCAAAAGACTCTGCTGATGATGGCTCTGCTTATCTTGAAATAAGAGCTGGTGCTGGCGGTGATGAAGCTGGAATTTTTGCTGGTGATTTATTTCGCATGTATACCAGGCTATCTGAAAGAGAGGGCTGGAATCTTGAAATAATGGATATAAAACCATCTGAGCAAGGCGGTCTAAAAGAAGTTGTTGCAAAATTAAATGGAAAAAGTGTTTTTAAGGTTCTTAAATTTGAGTCAGGAGTTCATAGAGTTCAGAGAGTTCCTGAAACTGAATCACAAGGAAGAATTCATACATCAACCTGCACTGTGGCGGTTTTACCAGAAGTAGAGGAAGTGCAGGATATAAGTATCGATAAAAATGATCTAAGAGTAGACACTTTTAGGGCGTCAGGTGCTGGAGGCCAACACGTTAATAAGACAGATTCGGCTGTTCGTCTTACTCATATTCCATCTGGTTTAGTTGTTGAGTGCCAGGATGGAAGATCACAACATAAAAACAAAGAAAAAGCTATGTCCCTTTTAGCAGCCAAGTTAAAACAGCAAGAAATTGATGATCAGCAGGAGAGTATTGCAAGCGAAAGAAAGATTTTAGTTGGTACTGGAGATAGAAGTGAAAAAATAAGGACTTATAACTTCCCTCAAGGCAGAATGACAGATCATAGGATAAAGTTAACGCAACATAATTTAGATCAAATTATGGATGGCGACATAAAATCAATATGTGATGCATTGTTAGCTGAAAATCAATTAGCTATGCTTTCGCAACTTGAATCTGAGTAATTGAGTAAAACATTAGGGCAATACAAAATTTTATTTGATGGATTGAATATTCATGAGGAACTAAACTTTTTTTTAAAAGAAAAATTAAAATTCAATGATCAAGATACCCTTATAAATAATGAGAGAATTCTTACAAAACATCAACAAAATCTGATTGAACAATTCCTAGAACAAAAGAAGCAAGGAGTTCCATTAGATTACATATTAAATTCAACGGATTTTTACGAAAATAAATTTTATGTTGATGAAAGGGTATTAATCCCAAGACCAGAAACAGAAATTTTGGTTGATTATGTAAATAATCATTTTTCATCTCCAATTAAAGTGTTAGATGCTGGTACTGGGTCTGGATGTATTGGAATTTCAATTGCTCTAAAAAATCCAAGTTCAAATGTTTATGGTTCAGATCATTCAGTGGACGCTTTAAATGTAGCTTTGATTAACAAGAATAACCTTAATGTGAATAATTTTTCTCTTGTTCATGCAGACTGGCTTTCATCTTTTAAAAAGTCAACTGAAGTTTTGAAGAGGGGAGGCTTGTTGATATTGGAACATGGATATCAGCAACAAGAGGAAGTTGAGAATATTTTTAAAAAAAATCATTTTTCAAATGTTTCAAATTTAAAAGACTTTCAGGAGCTTCCAAGGATTACTTTAGGAACTTTCTAAATTATCTTAAGTACCACAATAAGTAACATATCGCTTATCTGAAGATGAAGGTTTTGTGTAACTCTCATATCCATCTTTTTCTGTAAAAGGCTCTTTTAATAACTCTGCAATCAAATTAATTTTTTTCATGTCTCCAGCAACAGCATTTATGATAGCGTCTTCAATTAAGTGATTTCTTGGAATATAGCATGGATTATAAGAATCCATTTTTTTTGAAACTTTTAATTTTGTTAGTTTTTTTAATGATAATAAATTTAAAAATTCACAATACCAGTTGTTGAAATTTTTTACATTTTTGAAAACTGTATCATCAACTTTTTTATAATCAGATAATAATTTTCCTAAATCTCTAAAAGACAATACAAAGTCAACACTACTGTCCATTAAAATTTTTAGATAATTATTTATTAAATTCATCACTTCTTGATCAACATTTTTTAAACCAAATTTTTTACTCATTTCTATGTAAAAATATTCTTGATAGGTAGGCATTGCTAAATTGAGAACCTCGGACAACTCTATAACAGCCTTTTCTTTATTTTTATCAACCAATGGAATAAACGCCCCTGCAAGCTTGGATAAGTTCCAAATCATTATTGCAGGTTGATTTTTATATGAGTACCTTCCATGTTTATCAATTGAGCTGAAGTAGATGTTTGGATTATATTCATCCATGAAAGCGCATGGCCCATAATCAATAGTCTCACCTGAGACTAACATATTATCTGTATTCATTACCCCATGAACAAAACCAACTCCCATCCATTTTGAAATCAAAAATGATTGTTTGTCACAAATAGCAGCAAATAAGCTTATATACTTATTATCGGCATCAGCAAGCTCCGGATAATGTCTTTTAATTACATAATCTGCAAGCGTCTCTAAACTATTGGGTTTAAAATATGATACGTACTCAAAAGTACCAATTCTAATGTGGCTATTTGCAACTCTTGCCAATATACCTCCTGGTGTTTCTTCATCTCTAAAAACGTTTTCATTAGACTTAATCGCCATTAGTGACCTTGTGGTAGGAATATTTACTGAATTCATAAATTCACTAATTACATACTCCCTCAGCACTGGACCTAAAGCAGATCTGCCATCACCTCTCTTTGAAAAAGGAGTTTGACCACTTCCTTTTAATTGGATATCTTTTTGATTTATCTCGCCAAGTAATATTGCTCTTCCATCACCCATTTGAGGATTGAAATTACCATATTGATGACCTGAGTATGCTTGAGCAATTGGTATAGAATTTTATTAAAACTGGTAGGTGAGCACCTTTCACATATTCCGTTTAGTTCATTTGCATAGGTATTTTCAAAATCAATTTTGTTAAGAGATTTCATTTTTAAACTCAATCAATAAATTTAACAAAGGAGCTTAGTTCTTCTCTTTTAGTACGATATTGATTTATAGGATGAGAAGAGTCTTCGAAACCAATTGCAACCCCACACCAAACAATTTCATTATCTGGATGTTTCGTAAATTCCTTAACTGTCTTTGGATAAATAGACCATGATTCTTGAAGACAAATACCTAGTCCGTGATGAATTGCAGATAACCAAAGATTCTCAAGAAACATACCAACATGTCCCCATCCATTTTTTCCAAATGATCTATCTATGGTAACTATCATTCCGATTGGAGCTCCAAAAAATTTATAATTTTCTCTAATTTGTTTGAATCGTGAATCTAAATCATCCTCTTTTATTGAAAGTGCATTGTACATATCAGCACCACATTCGTATCGTCTTTTTTTATATTCATCTGCTAAAGGTTTTGGATAAATTTCATATTCAATCTCCTCCTGAACTCCATTATCAAAATTATGTAAAGTTTTTTCAGATAATGACTTTTTTGCATTTTCATTTAACACATACACCTTCCAAGGTTGGATATTTCCTCCTGATGGAGCAGATCCTGCAGTTTTTAATATTTCTTTTATTAATTCAATGCTAGGAACTTGGTCGGTAAAAGCTCTAACTGAGAATCTTTTTTCAATACCTTCTTTAATGTTCATAATTTAGTTATCAAATAATGTAGGTTCTTATATAATTTATATCAAACATCTTAAGGGAGCAATTCAAATGATTGGAGATATGCAAACATGGACACCAAACGTTGCGGGTATTATTGAACACGCAAGAGAAATTCATCCAAAAACGGAGATTATTAGTAGGCTTGTATCTGGAGAGATCCATCGATCAAATTACGAAAATGTTTGTATTAGAGCCAGAAAGCTAGCATCTGCTCTTGAAAAAGATGGAATTCAGAATGGAGATGTTGTTGCAACATTAGCTCTAAATACATATAGACACTTAGAAATGTATTACGGAATATCTGGGATGGGTGCTGTTACTCATACCTTAAACTTCAGGTTACATCCAGAGCAAGCTGTTTACATAATTAATCATGCAGAGGACAAAATGATTTTTGTTGAGCTACCATTTGTTCCAATTCTTGAAGCACTTCAAGATAATCTTAAAACAGTAGAGAAATATGTTGTTCTTTGTGAAGTAGAGGAGATGCCTAAAACATCCCTAAAAAATGTAATATCGTATGAAGAGTATATAGAAGACGGTGATGAAAATTATAAATGGCCCGATCTAGCTGATGATGCTGCATGTGCTTTGTGTTATACATCAGGCACTACTGGTAATCCAAAAGGAGTATTGTATAGCCATAAATCTAATATTATTCATGCACAAGCTTCGTTGACTGCTTTGACAATTCAATCAGATGATTCAATTTTAATGGTTGTTCCTTTATTTCATGTCTTAGCCTGGGGAATTCCTTATTTTGGTGCCATGAACGGATTAAAGCTGGTCATGCCTGGTATGCAAATGGAAGGAGAGCCTTTGTACGAATTAATTGACCAAGAAGATGTGACGCTTGCTTTTGGTGTTCCTACAATTTGGATGGGTCTATTAGCTTATTGTAGGGAAAATAACAAAATTCTAACCTCAGTTAGAAATACCATTATTGGAGGGTCTGCTTTATCTTTAGCCACTCTTCAAGAATTTGATGAAGTTCATGATGTAAATGTTATTCATGCGTGGGGTATGACTGAAATGAGTCCATTAGGTACAACTAACGTTCCTACACAAGAAATGAAAAACATGCCAAAAGAAGAAAAATATGCAATTCAATTAAAACAAGGAAGGCCTATATATGGTGTAGAGCTAAAAGTTGTTGACGACCAAGGAAATGAGCTTCCAAAAGATGGAAAATCTCAAGGGCATTTAATGGTTAGGGGCCCATGGATTTTACAAAAGTATTTCAAAGCTGAAAAAGATGCAGTTGATGCTGACGGTTGGTTTGATACGGGTGATATTTCTGTGCTTGATGAAGACGGTTACATGACTATAAAGGACAGAGCGAAAGATGTAATTAAATCAGGTGGAGAATGGATAAGTTCTATTGATTTAGAAAATGCTGCTTTCGGCCATCCAGAAATAGCTGAAGCATGTGTTGTGGGTATTCCTCATCCAAAATGGGATGAAAGACCAATGCTATTTGTTGTAACAAATTCAGGTGATCCAATTGAAAAAGACAGCATTATTGAATTTTTGACTGATAAAGTTGCTAAATGGTGGCTCCCAGATGAAATAGTTTTCTTAAAAGAATTACCTCACGGTGCCACAGGTAAACTACAAAAGTTTGAATTAAGAGAAGAATATAATAATTATTATATGGAGCAGTAATATGATGAAAGTTATAAATCCATCTGAGATAGATTCAGTCATAGGTACCGAAGTAGGTGTATCTGACTGGATTTTGATAGATCAAGATAGAATCAATAAGTTTGCAGATGCAACAATGGATCATCAATTTATTCATGTTGATCCAGAACAAGCTACACCTGTATTTGGATCAACGATTGCGCATGGTTTTTTGTCTTTGTCACTAGTTGCAGGTATTCCTTTTGATCAAGAAATTGGTTTGGTTTTAGAGGGCACCAAGATGGGACTAAATTATGGACTAGACAAGGTAAGGTTTCTAAGTCCTGTCCCAGTAGATTCTGAAGTAAGAATACGCATGAAATGCATTGATATTTCTGAGAAAAATCCTGGTCAGTACCTTGCAAAAACAGAAGTTACAATGGAAATAAAAGGTATTGAAAAACCTGCTTTTGTTGCAGAAACTTTAAGCATGTTTGTTTTATAAATCTATTTAAGCAATCTTCTTAAAATATCATTCACACTCTTTGGATTTGCTTTCCCTTGAGTCTCTTTCATTACCTGACCAACAAAAAATCCGAATAGTTTATCTTTTCCATTTAAATATGCTGAAACCTGATCAGGATTTGACTGAATTACTTTTTGAGCGATATCTTCAAGAATTGATTCATCTTGAATTTGAACAAGTCCCTTTGTTTCAATCACCTTATCAACATCTGAACCATTTTCCCATATATCCTCAAGAACTGATTTAGCAATTTTTCCAGATATTGTTTTATTTTCAATTAATTCTACAAGTTCATTTAAATA
>LULW01004296.1_pt1 | contig 11080 bp, 12 predicted proteins | sample 729531 | NCBI WGS metagenome assembly LULW01 (sample SAMN03860279, study PRJNA289734) | marine metagenome | biome: seawater column; feature: ocean; material: water; isolation source: Red Sea water column Station 108 - depth 10m | place: Saudi Arabia: Red Sea | collected 2011-10-15 | depth 10 m | reverse complement strand
GAATTATATGAGGAGACAAGCATAAAAAGTGTTAAACTAATTAAAGAGATAGATGATTACACTGTATATAACTTACCTAAACGTTTATTAGGAATTATTTGGAAAGGAAAATATAAAGGTCAGAAACAAAAATGGTTTATCATGAAATTCTTAGGACATGATTCGGAAATTAATATTAAAACAAAAAAACCAGAGTTTTTAGAGGGGCGATGGTTTGAATCTAATTCTATCACAAAAAATGTAGTAGATTTTAAAATAGAAGTTTATAAAAAAATTCAGGTTGAATTAAACAAGGTTTTATCTAATTAGCACCAATAGACTTTAAACTATCAATTTTTTGTGAAATCAAAAATCTCTGTTGATCGGTTATTCCCTCTTTTAAAAGACTTTTTTCGGCCTCTTGGATCGAATTGTCAATAAAGCTCTTATCTAATTTATCAAGCTTTATAACTTTGCTCGTTAATATAGATAGAGTATCATCTTTGAATTCTAAAATACCATCTTCAATATAAAATTTTTCTTCGGCATTATTACGATAGATTTTCATGATACCAGGTTTTAAAAAAGAAATTATTGAAATATGATTTTTCAAAATACCCATTTCTCCCTCATAAGCAGGAACAACAACCTCTTTAACATCATCTGCTGATAAAAAAGATTTTTCAGGATTTACAATCTCTAAATTAAACAATTCACTCATTACGCCGCATCTTTTGCCATTTTTTCAGCCTTCTCGATTGCTTCCTCAATAGTTCCAACCATATAAAATGCTGCTTCAGGCAAGTGATCATATTCACCTTTACAAATTGCATCAAAACCTTTTATTGTTGCCTGAAGATCAACAAGTTTACCAGGTGATCCAGTAAAAACCTCTGCAACAAAAAATGGTTGAGATAGAAATCTTTGTATTTTTCTTGCTCTTGTGCTCTTGCAACTGTGAGTTTGTCCTCCTCAGAAAGTTCATCCATTCCTAAAATTGCTATAATGTCTTGAAGAGATTTGTAAGTTTGTAAAACTTTTTGAACTTCTCTAGCTACTCTATAATGCTCATCTCCTACTATTCTTGGATCAAGAATCCGTGAAGTGGAGTCTAACGGATCAACAGCTGGATAAATTCCTAATTCTGCTATTTGTCTAGATAATACAGTAGTAGCATCCAAGTGAGAAAACGAAGTTGCCGGCGCAGGATCTGTTAAATCGTCTGCAGGTACGTAAATAGCTTGGACAGACGTAATTGATCCTTTATTAGTTGTTGTTATTCTTTCTTGTAAGTTTCCCATATCTGTTGCTAAAGTAGGCTGGTATCCCACAGCTGAGGGTATCCGTCCCAATAATGCTGAAACTTCAGACCCAGCTTGCGTAAATCTGAAAATGTTATCAACAAAAAATAATACATCTTGGCCTTCTTGATCTCTAAAATACTCCGCTACAGTAAGACCTGTTAGCGCAACTCTAGCCCTTGCACCTGGGGGCTCATTCATTTGTCCATATACTAATGCAGCTTTAGAACCATCTCCATCAGGCTTAATTACTCCTGAGTCTATCATTTCATGATAAAGGTCATTCCCTTCTCTTGTTCTCTCTCCAACACCCGCAAAAACAGAAAAGCCACCATGAGCTTTTGCTACGTTATTAATAAGTTCCATAATCAAAACTGTTTTTCCAACACCTGCTCCTCCAAATAATCCTACCTTTATACCTGTTACTAGAATTTCTGTTTCAGTAGATTGGTCATTAAACACTGGAGCCGGCCTGTGAATTGGCCAGGTCTCTTTAGTTTTTACAGAGCCTTTTTCATCGATTGGATCTCCAATTACATTTATAATTCTTCCCAAAGTCTCAGGTCCTACTGGCACTTGGATCGGTGCACCAGTGTCTACAACTTCATCGCCTCTTTTTAATCCCTCAGTCGCATCCATTGCAATAGTCCTCACACTTGTTTCACCTAAATGTTGTGCAACCTCTAAAACTAATCTGTTATCACCATTTTTACATTCTAATGCCGTTAAAATTTCAGGTAATTCACCTTCAAATTTTACATCGACAACTGCACCAATAATTTGTGTAATTTTTCCTTTTCTCATTATAAACTTTCTGCTCCTGATATTATTTCTATTAGTTCCTTAGTTATAGCGGCTTGACGGCTTCTATTATATTCAATTGTTAATTTATCAACCATCTCGCCTGCATTTCGAGTAGCATTATCCATAGCACTCATTCTCGAACCTTGCTCACTTGCTGAATTTTCTAGCATTGCTTTGAAGATTTGAGTTGAAATATTCTTTGGTAAAAGATTGCTTAAAATTTCGTCTTCTTCTGGCTCAAATTCATAATTACTCTCAGATGATGAGTTATCTGGCTCTGATGACTTGAGTGGTATTATTTGCTGCTCTTGTGGTATTTGAGTGATCACGTTTTTAAACTTATTGTAAAAAATTGTACACACATCAAATTCATTTTTTAAAAAATTGAAATTACATTAGTAGGTATATAAGCTGAAACGTCTCCAGCCTGTGTTTCAATTATCTTATCTTTATATAAACGTTTGAGTTGATCGTAACCTTTTGAGCCTACTGTAATTATTTTAAGTGTTTTTCCTTCTTTTGTAATCTTTTCAAAGAAACTCTTGGCCTTTTTAATAATATTTGAGTTAAATCCACCACATAAGCCTCTATCTGAAGTTAATATAATACATAAATGTACTTTTTCTGACCCAGTACCAGTAAGTAATTTTGGTGCATTTTCTTTATCTGAAATATTTTCAGATAAATTTAAAATGATTTTATTCATTTTTTCAGAATAAGGTCTTCCCTTTTCAGCGCTGTCCTGAGCTCTTTTTAATTTAGCTGCAGCTACCATTTTCATTGCCTTAGTTATTTTCTGTGTTGATTTTACACTTACTATTCTTTTTTTTAAATCATCTAAACTTGGCATAATTATTTTAAACTGTTTTTTAAATCTTTGATTAAATCTACAAGTAATTTCTCTGTATTCTCTTCTAATTTTCCATCGCTTGAAATATTATCTAATATCTCAGGCTTGTCAGATTTACATTTTTCTATTATTTTTTTTTCAAAATCTGAAATATCTTTAAGTTCAACATCATCTAAATAGCCTCTCACACCACAAAAAACAGATATAACTTGTTCTGCAACAGTCATTGGAGAATATTGCTTTTGCTTTAATAATTCCGTAAGTTTGGAACCTCTATTTAGTAACTTCTGTGTTGATGCATCCAAATCAGAACCAAACTGTGCAAAAGCTGCCATCTCTCTATATTGAGCTAATTCTAGTTTCATCGAACCAGAAACTTTTTTCATTGCTTTTGTTTGTGCTGCAGATCCAACTCTTGATACAGATAGTCCAACATTAATCGCCGGTCTTATACCTTGATTGAATAAATTAGTTTCTAAAAAAATTTGACCGTCGGTAATTGAAATTACATTAGTAGGTATATAAGCTGAAACGTCTCCAGCCTGTGTTTCAATTATTGGAAGTGCAGTTAACGATCCACCTCCATGTTCGTTGCTTAGTTTTGCTGCTCTCTCTAAAAGTCTGCTGTGTAAATAAAAAACATCACCAGGATAAGCTTCTCTTCCTGGAGGTCTTCTTAATAATAATGACATTTGCCTATAGGCTACAGCTTGTTTGGATAAATCATCATAAATAATTAGAGCATGCATGCCATTATCTCTAAAGAATTCACCCATTGCACAACCTGTATAAGGAGCAAGGAACTGTAATGGTGCTGCATCAGACGCTGTAGCTGCAACAATAGTTGTATAATCCATTGCTCCAGCTTCTTCTAAAGTTTTTTGTATTTGTCTAACAGTTGATCGCTTTTGACCTATTGCAACATAAATGCAATAAAGTTTTTGTTTTTCATCACCGCTTTCATTAATTTTTTTTTGGTTAATAATAGTATCAACTGCAACTGCAGTTTTACCTGTTTGTCTGTCTCCAATAATCAATTCCCTTTGACCCCTTCCAATAGGAACTAAACTATCTATTGCTTTTAAACCAGATTGCATTGGTTCGTTAACTGATTGACGTGGTATAATTCCTGGAGCTTTTATCTCTACTCTACTTTTTTTGATTGATTTATCTAATGCACCTTTGCCATCAATTGGATTTCCTAATCCATCAACAACTCTTCCCAATAGTTCTTTACCAACAGGTGTGTCAACAATTGCTCCTGTTCTCTTAACTGTATCTCCCTCTTTAATAGCTTTATCATCGCCAAAAATTACTACTCCTACATTCTCGCTCTCTAAGTTTAAAGCCATACCTCTAGAACCATCTGAAAATTCAACCATCTCACCTGCCTGAACATTATCTAAACCATATACACGAGCAATACCGTCTCCAACCGATAGAACTTGCCGCCTGTTCATATTTTTTTAATTTATTTCTAATAGAGGTGTCAATCATGATGCTGCCTAGTTGAAGTTTTAAACCTCCAATTAATTCTTTATCTACTTTGTAATCAAATTTCAAAGTTGATCCCATTGAGTTTGATAAATCCGTACTTATATCGTTTAGTTCAGTTTGAGATAATTCTTTTGATGAAATTAATGATGCTTTTATTTCTCCTCTTTTTTTGGAGCATGTTTCAATAAAATCACTTAATATTTTCTCTACATAAAAAAATCTTCTTTTATGAATGAGGTAGCATAAAAATTTTGAGAGGAGTTCATTCAAATTAAATTTATTTGAAATTTGTTTTATAATATTTTCTTGGTCCTCTTTTTTGGTAGTTGGATTTTTAATGAAAAAATCTAGATCTGGGCTTTTTATTATAGTAGATAGCAAAGCCTCAACCTGTTTCTCAATTTCGCTAACTATATTTGTTTCGTCCGCTAGCTCATACAGTGCGAGAGAATATCTTCCAACTGAAGTTTCAGAAAAGTTTTTATTTTTTGTCAATTTTAAACCTTTGTATATGAAGAATTATTTAAAAAATTGAGATTAATTAACATATGATAAAAATCTGTTCAAGTAACTGATTGTCAAAATGGTTCTTATTTTACTGATTAATTGAAGTTTATTGGGTCAACATCAACTGTCAGTTTTATTCCGTATGGAAACTTATATTTTGATATTACTTCAGATAAGGAATTTTGAAGTTTCATTGATTTTCTCCCTCGAATTAATAATCTTACCCTATATTTTCTTTTTAACCGAAAAATTGGAGCGTTTACCGGACCTAGAATTTTATCTTTAATATAAGTTTGTGCAAAACTTTTAAATTTATTAGATTCTTGCTCAATTATTTTTTCATTTTTACCAGTTATTATAATTGAAATAAATCTTTGAAATGGAGGAAGATTATTTAACTTCCTAAGTTGAAGTTCTTTTGATAAAAAGATATCTGGATCACTATCCGTCAAAGTCTTAATTAAATTTGTATCATTGCTATAAGTTTGAAAATAAACTGTTGCAGGTTTTCCAGCTCTTCCTGCTCTTCCTGATAATTGATGATACAATTGTAAGTTTTTTTCGGTGCCCCTTAAATCGTGTCCTTTTGTAGTAAGATCTATATCAACCACTATTATACAATTGAGATGGGGGAAATGAAAACCTTTTGATATTAATTGAGTTCCAACAAGTATTTGAATTTCATTATTAATAATTTTTTTTAAAATTTCAGATGAATTTTTTTTATTCATTGTATCACTTGAGAAAATTGTAATATTTTTATCAGGAAATTTTTTTTTAACTTCTTCAGTAATTCTCTCTACGCCTGGACCATAAAAAATAGGTTCACAAAAACTTATTTTATTACATTTTCTGTCAAGCTGATCTTTAAAACCACAGTAATGACATAATAAAAAATTTTTATTTTTGTGGAACACAAGATTAATTGAACAATTTGGACAAGAGTAACTATATAAACATTTTTTACAAAATACGTGGGGAGAAAAACCCCTTCTATTTAAAAAAAATAAAACTTGGTCTTTTTTATTTAAATGATCATTCACTTTTTGAACAACTGCGTTTGATAACCAAGAATTTTTATCGAGTTTTACTTTATTTAAATTAATAATTTCATGATTTGGTAATGATGCTTTTTTAAACCTTTCTGATAACTTTGATATTGAGTATTTCCCTTTTCTTATATTCTCATAGGTTTCAATTGAAGGTACGGCAGTTACTAGGTTAATTGGAATATTTTCAAAGTTTGCTCTTGCAATTGCCATATCACGAGCATTATAAATTACTCCTTCGTCTTGTTTGTACGATTGGTCATGTTCCTCATCAACGATAATGAGTCCTAAATTTTTAAAAGGTAAAAAAAGCGATGATCTAGCTCCAATAGCTACTTTTATCTTATTATTAATAATATAACTTTTCTTATTGTCTCAAAATAAACTAATGTTTTACCTGACCCAGTAACACCTTGTAAAACATGTACTCTAAACTTATTAATATTTTTATTTATTTCCTTTAAATTTTTTTCTTGCTCATTTGTAAGTTTAAAGTCTAATTTGTTTTCGAAAATATTAAAATTTTCATATTCTTTTTCTGGCAATTTTTCAATAGCCTGTCCACTCATTAAAACTAATTTTAAAGCCATGCCTTTAGGGATTAAGTTATATTGAGAAAACCAATCTAAAAACTTGATTGTCTCTATTTTAAGACTTGGTATATTTACTTTTCTTATAACGCTTTTAATTTTAAATGTTTTTTGACTTTTTTTTTCAAACTCATCCCAAACAACTCCAATAATATTTTTTTTACCAAAAGGAACCTCAACAAAATCTCCTATTTTTAATTTAATATTTGTTTTGTATGTAAAAGGATGGTTAAAAATATTTGGTAATAGAATCGGAATTTCCATAAAGATATAATATGAAAATTTTTTAAGAGTGTATTGCTCTTTTATCCACAGATAAGGCTGCCTCTTTTACAGCTTCTGAAAAAGTAGGGTGCGCATGACAAGTTCTAGCAATATCTTCAGAACTTGCGCCGAATTCCATTGCAACTGCCATCTCCGCAATTAATTCTCCTGCATGTGGACCTATTAAATGTACTCCGAGCACCTTATCAGTTTTTTCATCTGCAAGTATTTTTACAAATCCCTCGGCCTCGTTAATCGCTTTTGCTCTAGAGTTTGCCATAAAAGAAAATTTGCCAACTTTATATTTAATTTTCTTTTCATTTAGCTTTTCCTCTGTTTCTCCTACTGTTGCTACCTCTGGTGTTGTATAAATTACTCCTGGTATAACATCATAATTCACATGCCCAGCTTGTCCTGCAATTAGCTCAGCAACTGCAATACCTTCTTCTTCCGCCTTATGTGCAAGCATTGGTCCATCAATAACATCGCCAATAGCATAAATATTTTTAATACTTGTCTCAAAGTTTTTATTTACCTGAACTCTCATTTTTTTTTTTAATATTCTCAACTTTAGTCTCCATATGGAAATTTATTCCTTGTTTCTTTAAAATTTTCATAAATTCCTTTGAAATTTCTTTATCCATTCCTGGTGTAATATGATCTAAAAATTCAACAACGTGAACCTCTGAACCAAGTCTTGACCAAACCGAACCCATCTCTAATCCAATATAACCTCCACCCACAATAAGCATTTTTTTTGGAACACTTTTTAAAGATAATGCTCCAGTAGAAGAAACTATAATTTTTTCATCAAATTTTGCACCTGGTAATTCCGATGCTTCTGATCCAGTGGAAATTATAATTTTATCAGTATCTAATAATATTTCTTTATTATTTAAATCTATTATTTTAACTTGATTATTTTTAGTAAGACTACCTGTTCCTTTAAAATATGAGACTTTATTTTTTTTGAATAAAAACTCTACTCCTTTTGTCAAAACATCAACTGCCTTATCTTTATTTTTCATCATTTTTTCTAAATTTAACTTTATTTGACCAACCTCTATACCTAATTGATCAAATGATTTAGCTTTATGGAAATTTTCAGATAGGTTTAAAAGACTTTTAGAAGGAATACATCCTACATTTAGGCATGTACCTCCCAACGTACCTCTTGACTCAACACATGCAGTTTTGAATCCTAGTTGGGCAAGCCTTATTGCACAAACATAACCACCCGGTCCACCACCGATCACAACTGCTTGAAATTTCTCAGACATTTAAATTTCTAAAAATAACCTTCTTGGATCCTCTAGGTTTTCTTTGATTGTTTTTAAGAAGGAAACAGAGTCTTTGCCATCAATTATTCTATGATCATAGGATAATGCTAAATACATAAGTGGCCTAATTTTAATTTCGCCATCAACAACAAAGGGTCTATCAACAATATTATGCATACCTAAAACTGCTGACTGAGGTAAATTTAAAATTGGAGTTGATAACATAGATCCATAAACTCCACCATTACTAATTGTAAAGGTTCCACCCTGAAGATCCTCTATATTTAATTTCCCCTCTCTTGCTTTTTCAGACATAGATTTAATATTTTTTTCAATGTCAGCAAATGATAGCTCATCGGCATTTTTTAACACTGGAACAACTAATCCTTTATCTGTACCAACAGCAAAACTTATATTGTAATAATTTTTATAAATTATTTCATCACCTGAAATTTCCGCGTTTACTATTGGGAAAGCTTTTAATGCTAAAATACATGACTTGATGAAAAAAGACATAAAACCTAGTTTAACTCCATATCTTTTTTGAAAATCATCTTGATTTTCTTTTCTCATTTCAATAATTCCGGACATATCAACCTCATTAAAAGTTGTTAAGAGTGCTGCATTATCTTGAGCTTGTTTCAATCTTTTTGCGATTGTTTGTCTCAATCTTGTCATTTTGATTTTTTCTTCTTCTCCAAATTTAATTTTTCTCTCTGATGGAGAAGGTTTTATAGACATTAAATCAATTAGATCTCCTTTTAATATTCTTCCATCTCTTCCTGTTCCTTTTACTTTGTCCAAGTCTATCTTTTTTTCAGCAACAATTTTTCTTACAGATGGAGAAAGGTTATTCTCTCTTTTTTTTATATTTTTTGAGACTTTCTTTCTCATGTTTTTCAACAGGTTTTTTTTCAGTAGCTTCTCCATTATTTTGGATCGAACCTAAAATAGCTCCTACTTCAACAGTATCTCCATCTTTAAATTTTATATCTCCTACAGTACCACTTATAGGCGATGGAACCTCTAAATTTACTTTATCTGTCTCAAGTTCTACAACTGGTTCATCTGCTTCAACCGTATCACCAACATTCTTAAGCCACTTAGCAACAGTTGCCTCTGTTATACTCTCTCCAAGTGCGGGTACAATAATTTGCTCACTCATATTTAGTTTAACACTTTTTCTATAATTTCTTTTTGTTGTTTTAGATGTCTTTTTGCATACCCGGTTGCTGGAGATGCAGCAACATCTCTTCCAATGTAAGAAATTGTGTTATTATTAGCCTTAATGTTATCTAAAGTCCATTGTATATAATCTCTCACTGAGAACCAAGCTCCCATATTTTTTGGTTCTTCTTGACACCAAATAAATCTTGCGTTTTTTGCATACGGTTTTAATGCTTTTGCTAAAGATTTTGCTGGAAATGGATATAATTGCTCAATTCTAAAGATAATTATTTTGTCATTTTTAGCTTTTTCTCTAGCTTCTAATAAATCAAAGTATATTTTTCCAGAACAAATTATTACTTTTTCTATACTTCCACTCTTCTTAAGACTAATAAAGCCATTTTTATTATTCAATGCATGATCCTCTAAAATTCTATGAAAAGAGTTTTTTTTACTAAAATCATCTAAATTAGAAACACAATTTTTGTGTCTCAAAAGAGATTTAGGTGTCATTATTACTAAAGGTTTTCTAAAATCTCTATGTATTTGTCTTCTTAATGCATGAAAATAGTTAGCCGGTGTTGTACAATTCAATACTTGCAAATTTTCTTGTCCACATAACTGTAAAAATCTTTCTAGCCTAGCAGATGAGTGTTCTGGGCCTTGACCTTCATATCCATGAGGTAATAGAAGAACTAAGCCTGATGCTCTTGACCATTTTCTTTCACCTGATGCTATAAATTGGTCAATAACAACCTGAGCTCCATTAGCAAAATCACCAAATTGTGCTTCCCATAATGTTAATGTTTCAGGTTCAACTAAACTGTAACCATATTCAAAACCAAGAACAGCCAATTCAGATAAAAAACTGTCTACAATTTCAAATTTTTTTTGTTTATCGGAAATATTATTTAATGGAATATATCTAGAATTATCCTCTTGATTTCTTAAAACAGAATGTCTTTGACTAAAAGTTCCTCTACCTGAGTCTTGTCCAACTAGTCTCACCGGGAAGCCTTCATCCAAAAGACTACCCCTCTTCTATCTTTTCCTTTTTTAGGTTGATATCTTGACCAAGTCCCTTCAAACCAATTAAGCTTTGGTTTATAATCTTTTGCGGTTTTAAACTGTTCATCAAGTAAGTTTTTGAAGTCATTTATATTTTTTTCGAAATATTCTTTGGAGATAGTGCTTTCATCTACTAATTTTTTTCCATAAATCGATAAAGTTGTTGGATGACTTCTAATCTTTTTGTACATAAGAGGTTGAGTAAAAGATGGTTCGTCACCCTCATTATGTCCAAATCTTCTGTAACATATCAAATCTATGACAACATCTTTTTTAAACTTTTGTCTAAATTCTATTGCGATTTTCGCACAATGTACGACCGCTTCTGGATCATCACCATTACAATGTAGGATCGGTGCCTCAACAATTTTCCCAAGATCTGATGGGTAAGGACTTGATCTAGCAAACCTCGGACTAGTAGTAAATCCAATTTGGTTATTTAGTATAATATGAATAGTACCTCCAGTATTATGCCCTTTAAGTCCAGACATTGCAAAACATTCGGCAACAACTCCTTGGCCAGCAAATGCCGCATCTCCATGAATTAAAATTGGTATTACCTTTTCTCTTGTTGAGTCTTCATGAAAAAATTGTTTTGCTCGAGTTTGACCTAGCACAACTGGATTTACCGCCTCTAGATGTGAAGGATTATCAGTTAAACTAACATGCACAGAGTTTCCATCAAATTCTCTATCGGATGATGCACCCAAATGATATTTTACAT